>Ga0075522_10000876_pt1 | contig 22434 bp, 17 predicted proteins | sample NGEPerA_FD_74796 | JGI IMG/M metagenome (GOLD analysis project Ga0075522, IMG submission 74796) | Arctic peat soil microbial communities from the Barrow Environmental Observatory site, Barrow, Alaska, USA - NGEE PermafrostL2-A | ecosystem: Environmental > Terrestrial > Soil > Wetlands > Peat ...
GCAATAGAGAGCCGCGCCCGCTGCGCTTCCGCCCGAACCTCCATTGCCGCCGTTGCCGCCGAAGACGAACCCGGTGCTCGCTCCATTTCCCCCGTTTCCGCCGCTGCCGGCCGAGACGGTATTGTTGGTCAAAATCGAATACAAAATCGTCACCGGCCCCCGGCTGTAAATCGCCGCCCCCGCCGCGCTCAATCCGCTGGTCGCGCTGGAGCCATCGCCGCTGCTGTCGTCATTATTGACCCCGTTGACACCGCTGGCGTTGGTGGCGGAATTGCCATAGAGCACGCAATTGCTAATGACCAGCGTGCCGGCGCTATAAATGGCGCCGCCATTGGTGCTCACGCCCCCGTGCAACTGCAAATTCCGCAACGTCAGCCTCGCGCCCGCGCGAACATTAAACAGCCGAGTCACATTATTGCCTTCGAAGAGCACAAAATTAGTCCCGGCATCAATCGTCACATTTTGAGAAATCTGGAGCGTTTCCCCGACGGTCGTCAGGTTAATGGTGACATTGGTGCCGAAATTAGTAATGAGCGGGGAAGACTGCAACGCGGTCTGCAAGGTGGGCAAATTGGACACCACCGTAATTTGGGACGACCCCCGATGGGCGAAACCAAAAAGCAACGCCAGGCCCAAGGCCCAAATTTTTCCGCCAGTGAAGATAATTTTCAAGCGCCTCTCGATTCGACCGCATTAAATAGCAAAGTCCACCCGCTAGATAAACAACAATCCGGCAAAAAGTTGCGGTGAAAATCCGGAGGATTGGTTTGACTGAGCGGCCTTTTCGCGCGCCAGACGGCAACTTCATAGGGGCCTGGTTTCGGAAAAATAGGGGTGGAACTCCAAAGTTGGCGATGCGTTTCCGATATCCGATATGCGGCGCTTTCTTTCATCACGTTCCAATTCACTATCTCGATCCTATCACAGCGCTGAGAAACTTTGCCGCTCACCGTGCGCACTATTTTCACACTTTTACGGGGATGCTGTCGAGAAGAGACGCGCACGGTGCGCACTTTTTTTCGAGGCACCGAAAGGCAAAAACATGGGGGCAAAAAAATTCTATTCCCAATCTTGATGCCGATGCCTTCAAAAAGCATGGAAACGACTTGTGCGGCCTTTTCTGTCTCAATACGGACGCCCTGCAAGGGCTGGCTCTCGCTGAATGTCGCATCGCAATTCAGACAACGGAATCTTTGAACGCGACTATTTCGATTTTGATAGAAGCCAGTCTTCTTGACTGGGCAGGAACAACAATGACAGCTTGCCACAATAGCGTGCCTTTCGTGCGGCCTGGGCTTATCGTGATAGCGAATCTTACCGGATTCTGTCCGAGGGCTTCGGCCTTTGGATGCTCCCTATTGGTGTTTCAACCTAAAAACGGCAGTCGAACTCCGTAAATATGTGTAAGTGACTCATATTACTTGGTTTCCAACTGCTCCGCAGTTCACCTTTTCGATGGGAACTTGCTTATTTGCAAATAGTTGTAACTCAACCTGGATGGCCGTTTTTGGGCCGTCCAACTGCCGTTTTTAGGTTCAAGTGCCTGCAGGGCTTTTTGTTTTTACCTCAGCAAACTTCTGCATTGACTATTTATCTAACATAAATTATTGTAAACGTCAACATATTTGCTAGATAAAAATTATGACTAACAAAGTAGGCCGACCAACAGTCCCGAAGAGCAAGGCAAAAACCGTCTTGTTAGGTGCGCGTTTTTCTCCTAGTGAAGCGAAGAAAGTTGAACTGGACGCAGCCAATGTTGAGCAGGACAAGTCTAAATGGATTCGGGGCAGGCTTCTTGATCTTATGAATGAGGTTTCGCCAGCCGATTTACATAGACTCTGGTTTCGCGCCAGAATCCTGACGAAGGACGGCCAAGAGCTATCCAAAGGTGCAATAAAGCTGAGAATTGCTCCCGGTCGCGGGGTGTTTGTGCCAGATCAGATACCATGTCTATCTCTGGACATTCCGCCAGAGACAAAACTTGTGGCAGAGATAGAGAAACATCATTTTGACTTGTCTGATTGGGAGAGTTGCGGGGCTGGAATAGAACTCGCAGAGGGGATTCATTGCATCGGGCCGCATTACCATTTCTCTTGCCCTCCGGAATAGGCGTTGAATTTCTAGCTTTCATAGTGGATAATCAGCTTGTGAATCCGGTAAAAATTCTTTCTCCGAAGGTCTGTCTTTTTCTCCGGGTTGATCGCATCTAAAACCTTATTACCGAAATTAAATTATGGAACGCTACATTGCGCAAATGGCAGACGAGGCTCTTGGGGATATGTGTGGGCCTGAACCCCTTGAATACAGAGTTAAATTGGCTCAGTCCCGTTTCAGCTTTGTTTCCAGCGATCATTTCTTAAAAACCGCCCCGCCAGAAATTGGGCAAAACATAACCACTTTGATTGCCATGGAGGGCAAAAATACCGATCACGCGGCGGGACTGATTAGGGAATTGATTCATGCCATTTTAGCGGAGTTTGCCCGTCAAGACGGGAGAGCGGAGGCACGTCGAAGTCAGGGTTAAGCGCAACGTGCAGATAACTCGTCATGGGCAATATTGTTTCTTTCAGGGAGACAACTTTGTATCGGGCTAAATCATTTTTAAGAATAGTCCCGGCAACGCGAACGTCAGAAACAAAAACGGTATGGCGCAGCCCAGATAAAAAAGCGGCAAGTAAATATTGAATGGTGGTCTTCCCGGAACACTTCGCCTGCCCTTCAATGACGACGGTCAGCGAGCGACTCAAAAAGAGCATGGCTGAGACAGAATCAGAGCAAAGCGCGGCGTGACTCCGCGTGTTCGGGAAAGCTTCCCGGTTTGCGGACTGCGAAACGTTATTTTAGGTAGTGTCCTAATTTGAATTTTCATCTCCCAAAAGCTGTGAATTCTCTGCCCTTTGCTTGTGTTTATCCATCGACCACACCAACATACAGGCAACGACGGAAGCAAAGACAGTCAAGACAGTCATTAGAATTTCCCACCATGTCGCATGGTCAGCATGACCCGAGCGCAAGCTCATTACGACACCGAAAAGCCCGAACGAACAATAAGCCGTGGCGATTACTATGGCCGTAATCGCCTTACCCTTTGGGGCAATATAAGCAGCCCCACAGACAAACGCCAATGAACCAAACCAAGATTTACAGCAGTCATCAACGAAGTCTGGAAAAATTACCGCAACCGTCCATCCGTTGATGATATTGACCAAAATCATGGCCGCGACGGCACCCGGCAGAATGAGAATCCACCTGATCCAAAACCACGCTTTCATTTCATCTCTCTGATTTCCGCCGCAATTGCCACTTTCACCGCCGTTTGCGGTGAATCCACGGACGGTATTTCCAGCACGCTCACAAACCGTTCCCCGGTGTGCTCTTTGCCCTCTGCGTGGCTCCAGGCAAAGGCTTTCTTGGCTTTTGGGTGCCAGACAGGGCGAACACTTCCACAACGCCTTGCCAGATCGTCTGGCCTTTAAACACCTCTTGCACCGGCACGGATTCAACCCATTTTGAATCGCACTTGTGCAAGTGAAAAATGACCGATTGCAATCGCTCGATGTATTCTTTATTCGCCACAACGTTCAACCAATTCCGCAACGCTCCATTGGCTTTTCTCGACGCCAGCGGCCATTGCAGGGGTGCATCGAATTGCACCGTGAATCTTGCAGAAGTTGTAATACGCGAAATTGAGCGCGACCGCAGCTTTAAAGTTTTCAAACTTTTTGCTGAAGGCATTGGTTAGACGGGTAAGGCGTCGGCAGTGCATCCGAAGCGTGAGATTTTGCCGTTCAAGGTGCGACGTGCTAATCAATTCCTTGATCGGGTTGCCAAAAATCCGGTGTGTTTCGACTTTGACAGCTTCGGCAGGGCTATACCGACTCGCAGCATCCTTGTTCAGATTCACCAGACGTTGTGCGTTACTCCGGCGATGGAAGCGGGAATTCCCGATCACCTTTGGAGCTTGGAAGAAGTCGTGGGGCTTCTGGAATAGACCCCATTTTTGGCTTGCTACGGTCATGGTTGGCGTGTACCCTGCTTTGTAATGGCCATTATATGACGGCGAATCCAACAGACGACCGAAGCGTTCTTGAATCAATGCGAGCGCTAAATCTGTGTCAGGTTGAAAGTCTTGAAAAGGCTGGCAGGGAGCTTGACCCGTCGGATCAAAACTCTTGCGCGATTTTTAATAAATATGTTTCAAGTGTTCAAGCGACAATCAGTTACACTTTTAAATTGACCAGCTTTCGGGCGATGGAAACAGAAAACCCGGCGGATGCTGCGGCCATGTGGTTGGAGATGAAAAATCTTTGCGAAAAAGCCATGGCAGCCATTCAGGCATACAAAGACCTCTACCCTTATTGCGGAACATCGGAATTATATGATTTGTCGCTTGCCTGTTGGTCTGAAGCGGAAGACCGACGGCAGGCTAATGGGAAGGATGCTGAATGCATGAACAAACCGATTCCGGCGGGATTATTTCCGAAGCAGAGCTAGACGAACTCACACAGTTATTTCAGACTTTTGAAGGTGCGCAAGCCCCATTAGCGTTAGAGCCTCAAACAGCAAAGCAACTATTTAACGAAAGGGTTGTGGCCTTATACGGGCAGAAAGTTAAGCCCGCATTTCAAAGCCTTTCGTTCGCTGATTTTCTTACCTTCACGCGTCGCACATGCAGAAAACGCATGGCCACAGCTGAGAAGTATTTGTGCCCATAAAATTTTTAAGATTTCCGATTTCAAATTGATACACTGCCGTAAATCGGCTTTTTTTTCGCGGGGGCGTGGTGTAATACAAGGATGGCTCAACGCAATTTTATGAACCGTGACATATTTGAAGACCTGTTTGTTTTGGAAATGACCAATAACCACCTCGGCAGCCTCGAGCGTGGATTGAAGATCGTCGAGCAGCATGCCCGGATTGTGCGGTTCAATAATGTGCGCGCGGCCATCAAGCTGCAGTTTCGCGACATCGACAGTTTCGTGCATAAGGATTTTCGCCAGCGCACCGATATCCGTTACATCCGCCGCGTCATGGAAACCAAAATGTCCAAGGCGGATTACGAAACGCTGGTCCACGCCATCCGCAAATATGGGTGCATCCCCATGGCCACGCCTTTCGATGAGAAGTCGGTCGATTGGTGCGTGGAATTCAACATGCCGATCATCAAGATCGCCAGCGCCGACAGCAATGACTGGATGCTGCTGGAAAAAATCGCCAAAACCAAAAAGCCGGTCATCGTTTCCATCGGCGGGCTCTCCCTCAAGGACATGGACGACATGGTGACCTTTTTTGAAAATCGCAATATCCCGCTGGCCATCAACCATTGCGTGGCGGCTTATCCGCACGACGATTCCGAGTGCGAGTTGAGTCAAATCGAATTTCTCAAAAACCGCTACCCGGACCATACGCTCGGCTATTCCTGCCACGAGCATAAGGATTGGAATTCGTCGATCATGATCGCTTACGCCAAGGGTGCGCGCACTTTCGAGCGCCACATCGACATTGACGACGGAGGCCAGCCGGTGGCTGCCTATTCTTCTTTACCGGCGCAAATCGATATTTGGTTCAAGGCCTTTCAGAAGGTCAAGGAAATGTGCGGCAGTTCGGACAGCCATCGCAAAGTCACGCTGCCCAAGGAAACCGCCTATCTCGATACTTACGTGCGCGGCGTTTATGCGCGGGCCGATTTGAAGGAAGGACAGCAATTGCTGGAGGAGGACGTTTACATGGCCATCCCGCTGCAGAAAGGCCAGATCTCGAGCCGGGAACTGATGCTGGGCCGCTACGGCCATCACATGCTCAAGCCCTGCCGGAAGGACCAGCCCATCACCATCGATATGCTTGACACCCCCTACGCGCATTCCGAGGAGTTGAAGAAAACGATCAATGAGCGCGGCCTTGATCCATCGGCGGGCCAATCCGCCTGAGGGTCACAAGCCGGAAGGATGATCTAAAAAAATCCAGGGCACGGCGAACTTGCGCGAGAGATGGGCCGTCAGCGCTTTGACCCCGAAGGTCTCGGTGGCGTAGTGTCCGCCGTAGAAAACATTCAACCCCAGGTCCTCGGCCAGCGCATGAGTATGGTGCGGGCCTTCGCCAGTAATAAACGTGTCCACGCCTTCCTTGGCCGCGATCTTGAGTTCCGCTCCCGCGCCGCCGGTGACCACGCCGATGCGATGGCAATTCACCGCGCCGCCAGGCAGAAGACGCGGCGGTGCGCCCAGAATCTTCGCCAGGCGATTGGCCAGATCCTGGCGCGAGATTTTGTGGCGCGTTTGCCAGCCGATGAATTGTCCCTTCTCGAAAAAAAACGGCTTGAGGTTGCGGAAGCCGAGCGCGGCGCATAATTGCGCGTTGTTGCCCAGGCGCGGATGCGCGTCGAGAGGCAGGTGCGAACTATAAACCGCCATATTGTTTTTGATCAACAGTTCCAACATCTCGCGCCGCCGCCCAACCCACGGGAAGGACGGCCCCCAAAATAATCCATGATGAACAATCATCAGGTCCGCCTTGGCCGCCACCGCCAATCGCAGCGTGGCGAACGAAGCATCCACCGACGCGGCGATTTTTGTGATCGTGCCGTTGTTCTCGACTTGTAAGCCGTTGACCGCGCCCTCCCAATCGTTGAACGTTTCGGGGCGCAGGATTTTTTGACACTCGCGCGCCATCTCCGCCAAATTTGCTTTTGCCATGCCCGCATCAGAACAGAGAACGTCCGCCTTTTCAATTCAGCGCCAAAGATTTTTGCAACGCTCTATTGAATTCTGCGCTAGTGTTCTTATAGTTCGCTGCTTGAAATGGAAATGACTCACGTCGAAACCCCGATAGCCGCCTGGGACATCCCGGCGGCGCGCGCCCTTTACAATATTAGCGGGTGGGGCGCGAAGTATTTCGACATCAATGAAGCCGGCCATGTGGTGGCCACTCCCTTGCGGCAACGGGGCGCGGTGGTGGATTTGACGGACGTGATCGAAGAGGCCAAAGGCCGCGGCTTGAAATTCCCCGTGCTGATTCGCTTCCAGGATATTTTGCGCGACCGGGTCGAAGCGATTAACCACGCCTTCGCCTCGTCCATCGCGGAGTTCAATTATCAAAATAAATACCGCGGCGTTTTTCCGATCAAAGTCAACCAACTGCGCGAAGTGGTGGAGGAGATTCTCGAGGCGGGCAAACCGTACCAGTTTGGATTGGAAGTCGGGAGCAAACCGGAATTGTTCGCCGGCCTGGCTTTGCAAAGCCAGCAGGGCTGCCTGATTATTTGCAATGGCTACAAGGACACCGTTTTCATCCGCATGGCGCTGATGGGAATCAAGCTCGGGAAAAAAGTCGTCATGGTCGTCGAAAAGCTGGAGGAGCTGAAACAGATCATTGCGGTGTCGCGCCAGGTGGGAGTCGAACCGGTCATCGGCATCCGCGCCCGGTTGATCAGCAAAGGCGCGGGCAAATGGGCGGACAGCGGGGGCGAAAATGCCAAGTTCGGTTTGAACACCGCCGAACTTCTGGCTGCGACCGAGATTTTGCGCGCCGAAAAAATGGAGCATTGTTTCAAGCTGCTTCATTTTCACATCGGCTCGCAAGTGCCGGACATCGTGACCATCAAGAAAGCCGTGCAGGAAGCGGCCCGCTTTTACGCCAAGCTCTACAAAATGGGTTTCTTCATCGAGTCCCTCGATGTCGGCGGCGGACTGGGGGTGGATTACGACGGCAGCCGTTCGGCCTCGGACAGCTCGACAAATTATACGTTACAGGAATACACCAACGACATCGTTTTCTACATCGGCGAAGTTTGCAACCAGGAGAAAGTTCCGCATCCGCAGATCATCAGCGAAAGCGGGCGGGCCATCGTCGCGCATCACAGCGTGCTGATTGTCGAAACATTTGGCACCATCGAAAAAATCAGTTCGGGCGCGCCGATTCAATTCGGAGAAAACGAACACCGGCTGGTGCGCGATCTTCTGGACATCCGCAAAAATCTTCCGCCGGTGAACATGCTTGAAGCCTTTCACGACGCCGCCGACCGGCGCGACGAGGCGCAGAATATGTTCACTCTCGGCATGTTAGATTTGCCGGACAAGGCCAAAATCGAAACGCTTTATTGGGAGATCGCCCAGGCGGTCGTGCAAAGCTTTCGCGGCCAGCATTATATTCCCGAGGAAGTCCGTAAATTGGAGGATAGTCTGAGCGACCAGTTCCTCTGCAATTTTTCGGTGTTCCAATCTCTTCTTGACCATTGGGCGCTTGGGCAGCTCTTTCCGGTCATGCCGCTCAGCCGCCTCAATGAACGCCCCACCCGCGAGGGCACGCTGGTCGATATCACTTGCGATTCCGATGGCGAGGTGAAGAAATTCATCGACCTGGCCGACGTGCGCGACACCTTGCCGTTGCACGCGCCCCGCGCCAACGGCAACGGTCCCGAGCCGTACTATCTCGGTTTCTTTTTGATGGGCGCGTATCAGGATATCATGGGTGACCTGCACAATCTTTTTGGGCGCGTCAACGAAGTCCACGTCTTTCTCGATCCCGACGAACCGGCCGGCTATTACGTCGAAGAAATCATTGAAGGCACGACCATCGTGCAGGCCCTGACCTCCGTGCAGTATGACGAAAACGAATTGAAGCGGCAGATGAAAATGCAGATCGACGAAGCGATTAAATCCGACCGCCTCAAACCGTCGGAAGGAATGCGCCTGCTGGCCGATTACGAACGCGGCTTGAAGGAATACACCTACCTCACCATTTAGACGGCAATGGACGCCGCCAAAGTCGAACTGATGCGGGCCTTGGGACGACTGGTGCGCGGGCTTTCCGCCTTGTTCTGGGGGCTGCCTTTGACTCTGCTCATTTGCGCGGAGACGGTGCGCACGCATTGGGCGGATTTTTTGGGAGCGATGAGCTGCGTGCCGCCGCTGGCCGTCAGCCTGGTCTTATGTTATGGTCTGCGCCAATTGCGCGACTTCCAAAAGCAGGAACGCATCTGGCAGCAGGCCTTGAACCGCGCCGAATTTTTCGCCGTCATCAATGCCGGCCTGTCGCCGTTTTTGTTTTGGTGGCGCCGGTTCCCCTTCTTTTCGTTTTACATTATCTGCGTTGGGCTGCTGCTTTTTTCGGCCCTGATTTTTCTGGTGCAGCTTAACCATGTCCTTCGCCGCCTCAGCGCCATGCTGCCCGACGAAACTTTGCGCGTCGAAACGAGGATGTTTACCAGCCTCAACACTATCCTCCTGCTCATCGCCTTGACCGGGGCGGCCGTTTACACGGCGTTGGACCGATTCCAAATTGTGCCGCACGCTGTGGCCCGAATGTTAGGGGGTGAAAGTCCGCGCGCCGTCTGGCTGATCTCCTTCGTCAGTCTGATGCCTCTCAGCATGACTCTGGCCCTCCTGTGGAAAATCAAGGAAGTCATTTTCAACAGCATCTTCGAGGCGGAATCAGAACGGCGTCCGTCCAATTGATTGTCTCCGCGATCCCACGCTGATTAATTCAGGAGATTGTACCAGTTATCCCGCTGGTGCGCTTCGTATCCCAAGTCCTCGATCAACCGCCGCATATCCGCGACGCCCATGCGATAGGTTGTCCCAGCCTGCGAAACGACATTTTCCTCAATCATGATACTGCCCAAGTCGTTCGCGCCAAATTTGAGGGCGACTTGTCCGATCTCCGGCCCCTGCGTCACCCACGAACTCTGCACGCTCGGAAAATTATCGAGGTAAATGCGGCTCAGCGCCTGCGTGCGCAAGTAATCGTGCGCGCCGACGGTGGGTGCCTTCAGCCGCGTATGCTCGGCTTGAAAGGTCCAGGCGATAAACGCCGTGAATCCTTTGCTTTTGTCCTGCTGGGCGCGCACGCGCTCGAGATGTTCGATGCGGTCCTCGAGGCTCTCCACATGGCCGAACATCATCGTGGCCGTCGAACTCAATCCCAACCGATGCGCCACATCCATGACACTGAGCCAGTCATCACTCATCGCTTTCAGCGGCGAAATCCGCTGGCGGACGCGGTCCACCAGAATTTCGCCTCCGCCGCCCGGAATCGACCCCAGGCCCGCCTTGACGAACTGCGAAATAATTTCCTCCAACGACAATCCGAACACCTCGCGAAAGTGGATAAACTCGCTCGGACTAAACCCGTGAATATTCACCCGCGGAAATTTTCCCTTAATATGCGAAAGCAAATCCAGATACCATTGCAGGGACAATTTCGGATGATGGCCGCCCTGCATTAAAATCTGCGTCCCGCCCAGCGCGACGGTTTCCTCGATTTTTTCATCCATCTCGCCGAGGCTGATCACATAAGCGTCCGGGTCAGTCTCCGTGCGGTAAAACGCGCAGAACTTGCAATAGACATTACAGACATTCGTATAATTGACATTGCGATCGACGATGTAAGTCACAATCTGATTGCCTCGCCCGCCATGGGTCTGGGCCCGGGCCAATTGGCGTCGCCGGTCCGCCAGCGCGCCCAACTCCTCCAGCGGCAGCCGAAACAAGCGCGCGGCCTCCCCCGGATCAATCCGGCCGCCCGTCCAGACCTTTTCCAACAAAGGCTCCAACGCTGTGTCGTTCATCATCATATACTGCGTCCAATCTGCTCCTGGTAGCGTTAAACTTCAACCTCGGTTCTCGGATAAAGGGCAGTTAGAAAGCTGCGGCATACGCTTCCTTGGCCGGGGACGTTGCAAACCTGAAACGTTGCAAGTTTGAAACGTTTCAACTTTGAAACGTTGCAAGGTTGCAACGTTTCAGCCTTGCGAGGGGGAGCGCCTTGTGGTTAAAGGAAGGCATGTTTCAGACAAGCACGCCCGTGATGGGAGACGGTTTTCAAAATAGAATAACAGACCTGGACGACTTGGCTCGGTCCATTCAACGCCTGGAGTCAGGCGAACCTCAGTGGATGGCCATTCTGGGTCCGCGAAAAATCGGCAAAACCAGCCTGGTGCTGGAAGCAGCCCGCCGTGTCAAAACGCTCTCGCTCCGAGTCGTGGCGTTGGATGTGCAAGAGCAAGGGCCGGTGTCCCTCGAATTCTTCCGGCGGTTTGCGCTTCGAATCGTTGACGCAGCCTTCGGCAGTGAGTTGGGGGAATCTCTGGAGCGTTTTGCCCGGCAACCTGCGGCCTACAGGAAAATCCTCCAGAAGGTGGGAAGCTTTGACTCGCTGCCCAAGGCGCTTCGCCTCGAGTTGATCGAGATAGTGGAAGGCGACGTGAGTCCTGACCGGATCGCCGGGTGGTTGGATCTGCCTGAGGAACTGGCTGTGGCGCTCGACTTGCGGTTTGTCATCGCGCTCGACGAATTCCAAGAGTTGAATGAACTTCAGAAACACGGATTCAACTCCTTTATGCTGCTGCGCGCCAAATGGCAAAAACATCGGCGGGTCGCCTATTTTATTTCGGGTTCAGCCCGCTCCATGCTTCTCACTTTGGTGAACTCTCAGAAATCGCCGTTTTTCCAGCATTTTCACATTCACGACTTGCTTCCCTTCGCCCACAGCGACGCGGTAGATCTGCTTCGGCGTTTAAGCCCTCTGGAGCATTCGATTCCAGTCGAGGTGGCGGAACTGGCGGTAAAAACTCTTTCAGGACATCCGTTCTACCTGCAGTTACTGGGTGAACAATTGACGCAAGTTCCCGGATCACCGGATATTCCAGCTTTGAAGGACGCCTTGCAGAAACTGCTTTTTTCCCGCACCGGCCGCCTCTCTTTGTTTTTTGAAAATGAATTCCAGCGCTTGGTTGGACGCTCAACCTTGCTGGCTGCCACCTTGGATTCTCTCGCGGAGGGGCCGATCACACTGACAGCGGTGTCCAACGCCATTCACGCTAAATCGGGAGCAACCGTGAACTATTTGGAACGACTCCAGGATGCAGTGGTCAAGTCGGAGGGAGGATTTTATTCCCTTGCCGATTCGGTCTTCGCCCTTTGGCTGCGCTGGCGGCGTCCCGGCGGCACCATCGTCCCGATGAGTGTGGTGGGAGACGAAGCTGAAATCGCGGTCGCGCGAGCGCTATCCGATATGGGATTCGATTTGATATATCAATCCAAGGCATCCAGAGGAGCGTTTGATCTCTTGGGAACGCGGGGTTCAACGCAATTGGGAATCCAAGTGAAACGTTCGCCGCTGCCATTACGTTTTCCGCGCCATGAGTGGAAGCGCATGGAGGCGGAAGGAGCGCGATTTAAATGGCTTTGGGTGGTCGCCGCCGTCACTCTGGAGGGGATAATTACGATTCTGGATCCAGCCAAGGCTCGGGTTAAAAAAGAGGCAGTTCTCCGGCAGGAGGCCGAGATTGCCAATCTGCCTCAATGGCTGGATTCGCGGCGCCAAGTTTTTGAGTAATTGCGGGGACGCTGTTAATTCTCAGAAGAAGCACCCTTGAAGAAGCTGCGCCGCGAAATTACGCTCCCAATGTGTTTCGGACGCTGGAATTTTCAGACGGCGGCTTGCCTTTTGAAGGGCTGAGTTTTCTCACGGTCAAAAGTCGCGCGTTGCAGCGACGGGCGGACATGACTTTGTTTGTGCCCGCAGAGGCGGCGGCGGCCAAGGATGTTCCGCTGGTCACGCTGCTGCACGGCGTTTATGGAAGTCATTGGGCCTGGTCGGTCAAGGGTGGCGCGCATCGCACGCTGCAACGGCTTATAAAACAGCGCCAGGTGCCTCCCATGGTTTTGGCCATGCCTTCGGATGGATTATGGGGCGATGGCACCGCTTATTTGTCTCAACCGGAGCGGGATGTTGAGAAATGGATTGTCGAAGAAGTTCCCGCCGCGGCGCGTACCGTTGCCACTTGTCTTTCGCCTGCTTCGCCGTCGTTTCTCGGCGGCTTGAGCATGGGCGGGTTCGGCGCGTTGCGGCTCGGGGCAAAATATGGCGCTCATTATCGCGGCCTTTCCGCCCATTCGGCCATTACCCATTTCGAGCAAATGAAAACGTACGTCGAGGAAGACCTTGCCGCTTATCAGGCCTCGCCGCAGGATTATGGCGTGCTCGAAACCATGCTGCGTCATCGCGCGGGCTTGCCGCCGTTTCGGTTTGACTGCGGCGTGGACGATCCTTTGCTCAAGCACAACCGCCGGTTGCATCAAGAACTTGAAGCGCACGGCATCGCGCATCGTTATGATGAATTTTCTGGCGGCCATGATTGGACATACTGGGAAAAGCACCTCGAGGATTCTTTGCGGTTCTTCGCCAAGATATTGAACGGCTAAATTTTTATGAAAATCACTGATCTCAAAGCCACCACCGTGACGGTGCCGCTGGACGCGCCGTTGCGCCATGCCAATGGCTGTCATTGGGGACGATTCGTCCGCACCATTATCGAAGTCGAAACCGACGAAGGCATCACCGGCCTAGGCGAAATGGGCGGCGGGGGCGAATCGGCCGAGGCGGCGTTTCACGCTCTCAAGCCTTATCTTGCCGGCCACGACCCGGCGCGGCTGGAGGAAATGCGTTTTCGCATCAACAATCCCACGGCTTCGCTTTACAACAATCGCACCCAAATGGCGGCGGCGCTGGAATTCGCCTGTCTGGACATCATGGGCCACAAATGGGGCGTGCCGGTTTATGATATTTTGGGCGGCAAATTGCAGGACCGCGTGCCCTTCGCCTCCTATTTGTTTTTCCGCTATGGCAATCCCAAAACCAGCGGCGGCGAGGTGCGCACAGCCGAACAATTGATCAACCATGCCCAGGACAATAAAAAGCGTTACGGGTTCACTTCGCATAAATTGAAAGGCGGCGTCTTTCACCCGGACTACGAACTGGAATGTTATCGCGCGCTGGCTGCGGCGTTCAAAGGGGACCGTTTTCGCTTCGATCCCAACGGCGTTTTTTCGACGGAACAAGCCATTCGTTTTGGGCAGGCCATTGAAGGCTTGAATAACGACTACCTGGAAGACCCGGTCTTCGGCCTCAATGGCATGAGGCGGACGCGCCAGATGGTGCGGGTGCCCTTGGCGACCAATACGGTGGTGGTGAACTTCGAGCAACTGGCGGCCAATGTGCTGGACCCGGCCGTCGATGTAATTCTACTTGACACAACCTTTTGGGGCGGCATCCGGCCCTGCCTCAAAGCGGCCGGAGTGTGCGAGACGTTTCAATTTGGCGTGGCGGTGCATTCCTCGGGCGAGCTGGGCGTTCAGTTGGCGACCATGCTTCACCTGGGCGCAGTCCTGCCCAACCTGACTTTCGCGGCCGACGCCCATTATCATCATCTGACCGACGACATCATCGAAGGCGGGAAAATGCGTTATGAAAACGGCGCCATCCGCGTGCCGACCGGCCCCGGTCTCGGCGTGCGATTGGATCGCGCCAAGCTGGCTGAGTATAGCGAGCTTTACAAACGGCTGGGCGGCTACCCGTATGATCAGGATCCGTTGCGGCCCGGTTGGTCGCCTCTCATCCCGAATAATCGCTGGGCGGATCACACCGATCGCCGGCAACCGAAGATGCCTTTCTAAGTTGATCAAAGGTTCCAACAGGAGTAAAAAGTGGGCGATGCGTGTCCCCTTGCCGTGGTTCAAGGCCATTTTAGTCGAGAATGGCGGCCTATAATATGTTACCTGCCGCCACCGCTTCCTCGCTGAATCCCCGACCCGCCGTTGCCGCGGGAGGAAATTGCCGGTGGATCATTTGCGCGCTCCTTTTTTTTGCGACGACGATCAATTACATCGACCGGCAAATTTTGGCGCTGTTGAAAGACACTCTCGATCACGAATTGCATTGGTCCAATGAGCAGTTCGGCATGGTCAACGCTGTTTTTCAAGGCGCGTATGGCGTGGGCCTGCTGGGGTTCGGCTGGTTTGTCGATCGGTTTGGAGTCAAGATCGGCTACGCCATTTCCATCGCGGCCTGGAGCCTCGCCGCCGCCGGTCACGGGTTGGTGAAAACGATTCAAGGGTTTATGACGGCCCGTATTTGCCTGGGCCTGGCGGAATCCGGCAATTTCCCTTCGGCCATTAAAGCGACGGCCCAATGGTTTCCCAAAAAAGAGCGGGCCTTTGCCACCGCGCTTTTTAATTCCGGCGCGAACGTCGGCGCGATCATCGCCCCGGCGACCATTCCTTTCATCGCGCTTTGGTGGGGCTGGCGTTCGGCCTTTGTCATTGCCGGCCTGGCGGGATTCATCTGGCTGATTGCCTGGTGGCTCTTTTACGAATTGCCGGAGCGGCACAAAAGGGTCAGTGCGTCCGAACTGGCCTACATCCACAGCGACACGAAGGAAGAAAGCAAAGAGAAAGTGCCGTGGTTGCGCTTGCTCAAGTATCGCCAAACCTGGTCCTTTGTCGTAGGCAAATTTATGACGGACCCCATCTGGTGGTTTTTCCTCACCTGGCTGCCGGATTATTTTCAGGCCAGCCGCGGCGTCAATATTCGCAAGGGCTGGATTTATATTTCCTCCATCTACGGAATTTGCACCGTGTTGAGCATCATGGGCGGCTGGGTCACCGGCTACTTGAACCGGCGCGGCTGGAGCATCACCCTGGCGCGCAAGACAGGCATGCTGTTCTTCGCGTTGTGCGTCGCCCCGATTTTCTTCGTGACCAAGTGCGGAACGTGGGGCGCGGTCGGCTTGATTGGCCTGGCGGCGGCGGCCCACCAAGCATGGTCGGCCAACCTCTTCACCACCGTTTCCGATATGTTTCCCAAAAAGGCCGTCGCGTCGGTCATTGGGATTGGCGGCATGGCCGGCTCGGCCGCCGGGATGTTTTTCCCGATTTTTATCGGCCGGTTGCTCGATCACTTCGGCAAGCTGCATCAATCGACCGCCGGTTATTCCATTCTTTTCAGCATTTGCGGGTGCGCGTATCTCGCCGCCTTTCTGCTCAACCATCTTTTGGCGCCGCGCTTTGTGCCGATGAACCTGGATACAATCCCTTCGCCATGAACTCAAACCCCCAAGGGAACTTATCTTTGCTTTCATGGCGGCTGCCGCGCCGCCGTTTTCTCTGGGCGCTGCTGCTGGCCATGACCTTTGCCTCCGGCGCGGTGCTGGACCGCTGGCTGCTTATGAACGGCATTCCGGTGGACTCGGCGGACGAATTTCGTTTGATGGCCCAGGCGTGGAATCTGATTGACCGTTTTTACGTGGACCGCGCCGCGGTCCGTCATACCGCCATGGCTTACGGGGCGATTAGCGGCATGACCGATTCCCTGGGCGACACGGGCCACAGCACTTTTCTCAGCCGCACCCAGGCTAAGAAAGCCGGCTCGGCCGTCCAAGGCAGATTGACCGGCATCGGAGTCACCATCTCAAGCCGGGAGCATCAGACCGTCATCGTCGCGCCGATGGACGGTTCGCCCGCGCAATTGGCCGGCGCGCGGGCGGGCGATATTATTTTGGAAGTCAATGGGCACTCCACCGCCGGTTTGACCCAAAGCCAGGTCTCGGCCCGGATTGCCGGGGACGCCGGCCAATCCGTAGAATTGACAGTGGTGAACCCGCGCGACAATCGCACACGCGACCTCAAAATCGAGCGCGCTGCGATCAAGTTGAATAACATTAGCTGGCAGCGGCTGCCCGGGACGGACCTGGTGCATTTGCGCATTGCCATGTTCAGTGAGGGAGCGGGGCATGACCTGCGCCAGGCGCTGCTCGAAATCAAGCGGCAGGGGCTGCGAGGAATTATTCTTGACGTCCGCAACAACCCGGGCGGCGTCCTGGATGAAGCGACCGCCACGGCCAGCCAGTTCCTCAAATCCGGCAACGTTTTTTGGGAAAGGAATGCGCAGGGCAAATTAAAAGCCATCCCGGTGCAACCGGGCGCGGTGGCGTCCGAAATTCCCCTCGTAGTGCTGATCAATGCGGGTTCCGCCAGCGACTCGGAAATCGTGGCGGGCGCCCTGCATGACGCCCATCGCGGCGAGTTGGTCGGCGAAACGACCTTTGGAACCGGCACCGTCCTGAGCGAATTTCAATTGGCGGATGGCTCCGCTCTGCTGCTGGCCGTCGAAGAATGGCTCACGCCGGACAAACGCTCGTTCTGGCACAAAGGGATCGACCCGGACGTTCGAGTGTCCCAACCCCCCGAAGCAAGTCCACTCCTGCCGGGGGCCGAACGAGAAATGACTGCGGAAGAAATCCATTCCTCGGGCGACGCCCAGCTTTTGCGCGCCATTTCCGTGCTTTCCGCCAAAGAAACCAAACCGTAGTTTTCTTACCAATTTGTAATGTTCGGGAAAGCTTCCCGTCATTCCCTCGTGGCAATGTGTCCGTAGCTAAAGTGCAACGGAACCGAAAATCTTAATGACGACTACGAATACGAATATGAATACGAAATATATACCCCACAAAATTGCCGCGCTCCTTTTAAGCGGCGTGCTTCTGGGTGGCGGCGTTGCGGTGGTTTCCACCGTCCATGCCAGCGACCACGACGCCAAGACCAAATCCATCAACCTGATTGTCGATGACCGCCCTCTCCCCACCGATGTCAAGCAGAATACCAGCTTCGCCCCCATCATTAAAAAGGTTGCGCCCAGCGTCGTGAAGGTCGAAGTGAAAATCGCCTCCAAGGAAGTTCAGATGGACGGCAACGGCATGCCCCAAAATCCTCTCTTTCGCCAATTCTTTGGCAATCGAAAAATGTTTTCGCCTCCGGAGCACGGCGTCGGTTCGGGCGTGATCGTCACCAAAGACGGCTTTATCCTGACCAATAACCATGTGGTTGATGATGCCGACGAAGTCAAAGTGACCTTGACCGACGGCCGCGAATTTACGGCCAAAGTCATCGGCAAGGATCCCAAGTCCGACGTCGCGGTAATCAAGATCGACGCCCATGACCTGCCGGCCATCACCTTTGCGGACAGCGATCGATGCGAAGTCGGCGATCTCGTTCTGGCCATTGGCAATCCGTTTGCCATCGGGCAGACCGTAACGCGCGGCATCGTCAGCGCGACGGGCCGGGCTACGATGGGCTTGCCCTATGAGGACTTCATCCAGACCGACGCCGCCATTAACCCGGGCAACTCGGGCGGCGCCTTGGTCGATGCGGATGGCCGATTGGTGGGCATTAACACCGCCATTTACAGCCGCAGCGGCGGCAATCAAGGCATAGGCTTCGCCATCCCCACCGACTTGGCCAAGGGCGTGATGGAAAGTTTGATCAAATACGGCAAAGTGACCCGCGGCTATCTCGGCGTAATGATCCAGGATATCAACCCTTCCCTGGCCAAGCAGTTCGATCTCAAAAATGATCGCGGCGCGCTGGTTGGCGATGTCGTGACAGACGGCCCCGCAGACAAGGCCGGTTTGAAGAGCGGCGACGTCATCGTGAAATTCGACGGCAAAGAAGTTCTTGACACCCAGCATCTCAGACTGGACGTGGCCCGTATTGCTCCCGGACAAAAGATCGCCGTCAATATTCTGCGCGATGGGTCGCCGAAGGCCTTCGAGGTGCGCGTTAAAGAAATGCCCGGCGAGGACGCGATGGCCAAGAACGACGACAACAATTCGGACAATACCGATACCTTGAAAGGCGTGGCCGTGACGGATCTGGATTCCCAGGCCCGCCAGCAATTCAGCATTCCTGAACACGTCAAAGGCGCGGTCGTGACCCAGGTTGATCCTGGCTCCGCGGCGGACGAAGCGGGTCTCAAGACCGGCGACGTCATCACGGAAATCAATCGCCATGCGGTCAAAGACGCTGACGACGCGGTTAAACTTACCGAACACGCCAAGGATAAGACGACGCTGCTGCACATTTGGAGCAGCAACGGCAGTCACTTTATCGTGGTCGATGAAAGCAAGGCGGGCTGATCTGCCCGTTAGTTCCTCTCTCCCGCCCTTCTCATAGGGGGCGGGAGAGATTTTTTGACTTTTCACTTTCGCGGTTTCCACCGCATTCCCTTTTACTTGCCGTCCATGCGGAACTAGTATGACCGACGAAATGCGCATTCTGGTGGTTGAGGACGACGACAAGATTGCTTCCTTTGTGGTCAAAGGGCTGAAGCAAACGGGCTATGCCGTCGATCGCTGTGCCGACGGCGAGGAGGCTCTTCTGCTGGCCGAGACGACCGCCTTCGATGCCGCTGTCGTAGATATTATGGTGCCCAAGCTCGACGGCCTCAGCCTCGTCCAGCGCATGCGCAGCCGAAAAATCCGCACCCCTGTCATTTTTCTCAGCGCCAAAGCCACGGTGGACGATCGCGTCAAAGGCTTGCAGGCCGGCGGCGATGATTACCTGACCAAACCCTTCGCCTTTTCCGAATTGACCGCGCGCTTGCAGGCCCTGATTCGCCGCGCCACCCAGGCCGCCGAGCCGACCCGCTTGACCGTCGGCGATCTGTCCTTTGACCTGCTCAATCGCGAGGTCATGTGCGCCGGCCAAAAAATCGATCTGCAAACCCGCGAGTTTGCGCTGCTTGAATATCTCATGCGCCACGCCGGCCGGACCGTGACCAAGACGATGATCCTCGAGCATATTTTCGACTATAGTTTTGACCCGCAAACCAACGTCGTCGATGTGCTCATTCACCGCTTGCGCTCCAAAATCGATCCCGGCAAAACCCGGTTGCAGACCATTCGCGGCGTTGGCTATGTTCTTAAACCAGCCTAGTCTCCTGCGCAGTTTTGCCTTTAGGCTCAGCTTGTGGTACGCCCTGCTTTTCGCCATCAGCACGGCCGCGCTTCTGGCCTTGGTCTATTATTTGGTTGCGCACGAATTTCGCACCAAGGACGAAGAAATCATCATGGCGAAATTAAAGGAATACTCGGCCCTCTATCACGCCGGCGGCGTGCGGACCTTGAGCGCCGCCGCCCTCCAGGAAAATAATCCAGAGGACGAAAAATCATTTTACGTCAATCTTATCACTCCCCAGTTTTCGCATCCGATTATAGTGCCGGACGAATGGCACGGGTTTCGCTTGCAACCCGGCGCTTTGGAATTGCATCAGTTTGAAATCACTCGCGTCCCTAAAAATGCCGAAAAAGATTTTGCTCTGGCCGAGGCGCAAATGCCCGATGGCGCTCTCCTCCTCGTCGGGCGAAGCACCAACAACCGCGATCTTCTCTGGGAACCGGTGCGCCAAACCGTTCTGCCCATCATCGTGGCCGTCGCGCTGGCTGGGTTGGCTTTTGGCAGTCTGCTCGCCCATCGCGCGCTGCTGCCCGTTCGCCAGATGGTCGCGACCACCCGCGACATTCTGCGCACTGGCAACCTGGATGCCCGCGTTCCCATCCGCCCTTCCCGCGACGAACTGGACGAGATGGTGCGCCTGTTGAACGCTTTGCTTGACAAAAACCAGGCCCTTATCCGCGCCATGCGCGAAGCCATGGATAACGTGGCCCACGACCTCCGCACGCCGCTGACCCGCCTGCGCGCCTCCGCCGAACTGGCCTTGCGCCAAAGCCCGGACCCGGTCGCCACCCGCGAAGCCCTGGCCGATTGCGTTGAGGAATCCGAGCGCGTCCTGAGCATGGTGAAGACGCTGATGGACATCGCCGAAGCCGAGGCCGGAACCATGCGCCTCGACCGGAAGCCCTTCGATCTTTGCCAGCTCATCCGCGAAATCGTGGACATGTATCAATATGTGGCCGAGGAGAAAAAAATCACCGTCCTGACCGAACTGCCGGAGAACTGCCAGGCGTCCGTGGACCCGAACCGCATGCGGCAGGCTTTTGGCAACTTGCTTGACAACGCCCTCAAATACACCCCGGCAGGCGGCACAGTCACCATTTCCGCCAGCCGCACCGATGCGCAAGCCATCGTACGATTCCGCGACACTGGCCTGGGCATTCCAGAAGCCGAGCAGAACCGCATTTGGGACCGGCTCTATCGCGGCGACAAAAGCCGCTCGCAACGCGGCCTCGGCCTCGGCCTAAGCGTGGTGCGGGCAGTCGTGCAAGCTCACCACGGCGCTGCCACAGTTAAGAGCAAACCTGGCGAAGGCTCGGAATTTGAGGTGATTCTGCCCGTGGCCGAAGTTTAGCCAGCCTTGTGCGATGAATTCGGAGAGGGTAAGCCCAGAAATCTTTTCTGCTTACACAACCGTGCAAACACTTTCTCGCCGTCCACGCCTTTGCCAGCGTCCAGCGATTCTGCTGCTTGAAGCAGTTTTGCTTCAAGCTCCGGCAATGAGCGCACAGTAATCCTTTTCAGTAGTTCTTCTTTTTCCATCGTGGTAGAAGTTGAGTTCTATTCCACCGAAGCGGTCAATAATCGTAAAGGCCGGTGTCGTGCGAGTAGGAACTGCCGGGGCCGCCGCCGCCCTCGTCCATGTCGCCGCCTAAAAGGTCGCTCATGTCGGCCTCGATTTTTTCGGGGTCTTCACCGGCTTCAAGGCGCTTGATGGCTGTTTCCAATTCCTTGGGCACGCTGCCAGCGGGCATCAAGTCTTTCATTTTTCGCATCAAGTGCGCCATGTGCTTGGGGTTGTTTTCGTCGAGATGCTCCATGTCGCGTTCCATCTCCGACATCGCCCGCATCATGCGCGGATCGTCCATCTCCGGGGCCGGTCCGCCGCCGGGTTCGGAGGTCTCTTTGGCCCCGCGCGGCATGGCGAAAGCGCTGACTTGTTTGGTCATCTTGCGGCTGCCGCATTTGGGGCAGGCCGGCGGCCCTTCCGGTTGCAATCTCTTCGAGAGAAAATTGAAAATCTTCCGGCACTGAGGACAGGCAAATTCGTAAATAGGCATAACGTTTCAATGTTTGACATCGTTGGGCCGCGGCAAACGGCCAATCCAAATATCGCCCGCCGCCCGCTTCCATTCAAGGGCGGGCAGCGCGGGTTGTCCCGGGCTTTCCACAGCCAGGCGGTCCTCGGGGCGCATTTTATCGATCCAGGGTTGATAGGCCGAAAGATCGCCGCCGCTGCGCTGAATGCTGCGGTAAACTTTCAACGCCTCTGGCGGCATCAGCGCGGGTTCGAAGCCCACCATGTAACGCCACTTGGCCTGCGGGTTCTTGAAAAATGTATTGTAAAAAAATCGCATGTTGCCCGCGTAAAAAATTCCTTTGTCACCCGGCATCCACCCTTCCAACTTTGGATCGCTGCCGTTCACGAATGCTTCGTCCAGCGAGAAACTGTAGCGCCGGTTCAAATCATTGGTTGCGTCCATAAAAAACGGGACGGCGATCAGGCCGCAGAGCAGCACCCGCCGGAGCGATTCGCCTGAGCAGAACTCAGGCAGCCCCTCGTCAAATTGCGTGGCCAGCCACACGACCACCGCCGGCATCCCCCAATCCGCCCAAAATCGGTCCGCCATAAAACCGCCGATCCAGTTCAGCACGATCATCCAGACCACCGGCTGGAGCAACAGGGGGCGCATCGTTTTGTTTTGCTGCTTGAGCCAAAGATAAACCAGCGCCAGCAGGGCCAGGGTGGAAAATTCTCCCATTCCAGGCTGGAACTCGCCCACCAGCAGCCACTTCGGGGCATGTTCGCGGAAAACGCTGGCCGCCATAAAAACCGACCCGTAAAGGAAAGCAAATGGCTGGCCCGTCA
>Ga0075522_10000880_pt1 | contig 22413 bp, 21 predicted proteins | sample NGEPerA_FD_74796 | JGI IMG/M metagenome (GOLD analysis project Ga0075522, IMG submission 74796) | Arctic peat soil microbial communities from the Barrow Environmental Observatory site, Barrow, Alaska, USA - NGEE PermafrostL2-A | ecosystem: Environmental > Terrestrial > Soil > Wetlands > Peat ...
CTGCTGGCAGCTTACATGACCGAAAAAGAAATGGGCGAATACGTCGGCGCCACATCGCTGTCGTTCCTGTCATTCGACGGCATGATGAAAGCCACCGGCTTACCGGCTTCAAGTTTCACGGCCTCCTGTTTCACCGGTGATTATCCGATCCCAATCGGCTTGCGAGCCAAAGAAATCGTTAAACTCAAACCGGGCGAGGTGCTGCCCCGCTCCAGCCACACGCCGCCCCAACTGGCCACAGCCCGCAGTAGCTCCTCATGAATCCACGTATCGCTGTCCTGGCTTCGGGTGGCGGTACGACGGCTGAAGCCTTCATTCGGGTCGCCCAGAAAGGCGAAATCAACGCCAATGTCGAACTGGTAATCGCCAGCCGCAAGGATGCGGGAATATTTCAACGAATTGACAATCTAAACCGTGAATACGGTTTGCACATCGACTGTATCTTGATCAATCACCAGACTCACCCGGCCGCTTTAACGGAACACGTAGAAAGGGGTGGCCAAACGTCCGGTGAAGAGGCGGCTATCCTGGCAGCCCTATTAGCCGGTCATTTCGACCTCATCGCTCTGATGGGTTATATGAAAAAGGTAGGCCCAAACCTGGTCTCAGCCTTCGGCTGGCTCCCCAAATATACCAGTGTTTTCCAGGCCCGTATGGTTAACACGCATCCGGGGTTGCTGCCCGATACCAAGGCTTTTCATGGACAACAGATACAGGAGTACGTGCTGGACCGCCGTTTGCCTTATGCCGGCCAGACACTGCATGTAGTTTCTAAAGATTATGATGCCGGTCCGATTATCGCTGAGCATAAGGTACCGGTTGAGCCGGGTGATACGGCGACGAGCCTCTTTGAACGCGTTCAAGCCGTCGAGAAAAAGTTCTTGCCTGGCGACATTGAGGACTTCATTAAAGGCCGCCAGGACTACCAGGCTTCATTACGTATGACAAACCCGTGAGCTACGGCTATAATTACGGCATGACAGGAGAAATATGGCAGACGTTTTAGTAATTGGCGGCGGCGGCCGCGAGCAGGCCCTGGCCTGGAAGCTGGCCCAATCACCGCGAGTCGAAAAAGTCTACGTCGCGCCGGGTAACGGCGGCAGTGCCGGCAATATTTCAAATATTGATATCGCCTTTGATGACACCGAGGGCTTGCTGAAGTTTGCCCAGGACAAAGAAATAAGCCTGACGGTTGTCGGTCAGGAAGCCGCCTCGGAAGCCGGGGTCGTCGACGCTTTCCAGGCCGTGGGACTGACTATTTTCGGCCCGACCAAGGCGGCCGTTAGGATCGAATCGTCGAAGACCTTTTCCAAAGACCTGATGGGCGCCGAGAATATCCCGACGGCTGAGTATCAGAACTTCACGGAAGCCGAAGCTGCCCGGGAATACGCCAAGAGCCGCCCGTTTCCGGTCGTTATCAAGGCTGATGGCCTGGCCACCGGCAAAGGCGTCATTATAGCCAATAAGACCGAAGAAATTGACGCGGCCATTGACGAAATAATGGTGGATAAGGCCTTTGGCTCAGCCGGTAATCAGGTCGTCGTCGAAGACTTTTTGAAAGGCCAGGAAGCCTCGATGCACGCTCTCTGCGACGGCACCAACACCGTTATGTTCCCGCCCTCGCAGGATCACAAGCAAATCTTCGACGGCGACCAAGGTCCTAATACCGGCGGCATGGGCGCTTACGCTCCGGTCAGATGGATTACAGATGAAAACGTTAAATTCGTTAAGGAACAGGCGGTCGAACCGGCTCTCAGGGGGCTTAAACAACAAAATGCCGAGTTCAAGGGCTGTCTCTACCCCGGCCTGATGATTGACGGCGATGAAATCAAACTATTGGAATTCAACGCCCGCTTCGGCGATCCCGAAGCCGAAATCTACATGCGCCTATTCGAAGGCGACCTCTACGAAGTACTGAAAGCCTGCGCGACCGGCACCCTTGATCCGAAGTCCGTAACCTGGAAACCGGGCTTCGCGGTAACGGTAGTCTTGGCCTCGCCAGGTTACCCCGGCAGCTATCCTAAGGACCTGCCGATAACCGGCATCGACGAAGCCGAAAAACTTGACGATATAGTGGTTTTCCACGCCGGTACGGCCATAAAAGACGGCCAACTCGTAACCGCAGGCGGCCGTGTCTTGAACGTCACGGCTACTGGCCTGACCCTAGATGAAGCCCTCGACAAAGCCTACGCCGCTGTAAAGCTAATCAATTTCGAAGGCATGCACTACCGCACCGACATCGGCCGCCGCAGCGCCTGAAAGAGCTGTTTGTAATAAATACAGATAATCATGATAAAGCTTGTCAGAACAATATTTAGCTGAAAAATAGACACGGACGAAACCCTGTAGGCGATGACACTCAACAAACCGCCTAAGAAGCTCAATATGTAGAGCCAGGGCGATTCGGTATTAGGGTGTTTCCAGGTTTTCACATAGGCCGGTAAATAAGCTACGAAGTCAGCTAAAGACGCTAGCCAGATACTCAGTACGGCGTTGCCCGTCAAACGCCAACCAATCACGCCGCACATGGCGATCGCGAAACAAATCCAGTCAAACAGGCTTGATCCGCCCATGCCCCGCCGTATGCTCAGGCCGAAGCAAGCAATGCCAAAAGCGCAGGACACGCCGGAGTATAATACGGCGCCAAGATTACCCTTGGCCGACACGATGCTGATAAAGCCCAGGCTTAGGATAAACATCAGCACCAGCCGGGTAATACGGTGCGGCTTAGTCCTACCCCTAATAATGCTGGCGCAATAGATGAAAGAAGCCACTAATTCTAGAACTATGCTAAGGGTGAGTAAGGCAGCCCGCATTGAAGCCGATTCTATTTTGAGTTCTGCTGGAGGTAAGCTTGCCAGCCTTGGCTTTGGACTTGGGCGTCTTTGTCCAGGACGCCGTCGTGCTGTTTCTGGACGAAGGCTTCGTACTTCTTGGCGAGTTCGGGGTCGCTAAGGGCCAGGATGCGGATGGCTAGGAGGGCGCCGTTCTGGGCGCCATTTTCGGGCATAGTAGCCAGCGGAACACCGGGCGGCATTTTAATGTTGGACCAGAAAGCTTCGTGGCCGTGATTGTCGCGCTTAACAGGTATGGCAATGACCGGCAGCCGGGTGCTGGAGGCTGTCATGCCCGGCAGATGGGCGGAACCGCCGGCTCCGGCAATGATAACTTGCAAGCCGCGGCCCTGCGCTTCTTCGGCGTATTTGACCATTTCGTTCGGTGTGCGGTGGGCTGAGACGACTTTAACCTCGCAGCTGACACCGAATTCTTCCAGCGTTTTGGCGGCCTGGCCCATTATATCCAGATCCGAATCCGATCCCATGATAATGCCGACGACGGGGTTGCTCATAATTTACTCCTATTATACATCGATTAGCTGTCTGGCCTGCCTTGCTTGCTGCCTGGCCTCTTCTAAGGTGTCGCCAGTGGCGGTCAGATGGCCCATTTTGCGGTCGACTTTGGTTGGCGACTTGCCGTATAAGTGAACGGCAACGCCAGGTAGGGCTGAGGCTTCATCGAGGCCTTTGATAGCTGTTGGACCGTCACGTTCGCCGAGGATGTTGATCATAACGGCGGCTGGCACGATCAAATTCGTCGGTCCGAGCGGCAAACCGGTGATGGCTCTAATATGCTGTTCGAATTGCGAGGTGGCGCACGCCTCGATCGTGTAATGGCCGGAGTTGTGGACGCGCGGTGCGATCTCGTTGACCAGGATTTCGTTATTGTCGGTTAAGAACATTTCAATACCGAAGACGCCAGCGCCTTCCAACTGCTTAACTACGTTCAGTGCGACCCGCTCGGCTTCTTCGTATGATGACTGGTCAATCTTGGCCGGGGCCAGGACTTCGACGCAGATGTTGCGCTCCTGGATGGTTTCAACCACTGGATAAACGGCCGTTTCGCCAGTTGTGCTGCGGGCGACCATGATGGCTAGTTCCTTCTGGAATGGCACGAATTTTTCGGCGTAGAGTTTCTGGTTTTTAAACTGGGCAAAGGCCTTTTTTAGTTCTTCTTTGGAGCTGACGACCATGTTACCGCGGCCGTCATAGGCACCCTTGCGGGTTTTGACCAGCATTTTGCCACCGAAAGCCCGGAGTGCTTGACCGGCTGAGCCCTCATCAGTGATTTTGACGAAATCAGCCAGCGGGATGCCAGCTTTGGCCAGGAACTGCTTCTGGCGAAATTTGTCCTGTATCATGGCGATGGTGTCCGGCGCCGGCTGAACTGGTTTGCCCAGTTCGGCGATTTCACTTAGCAACTTGGTGTCAACATGTTCGATCTCGATAGTTATTATATCGCTTCGTTCAGCCAGCTGGCGCAGCGCGGCGGCGTCGTGCAAATCAGCCTTGATTTGTTGGGCGCCGACCTGCGACGCCGGACAATTGTCGCCGGGGTCAATCACGACGATTTGGAACCCCAGTGGTAGGGCGGCTTCAGTCAGCATACGGCCCAATTGCCCGCCGCCAACGATACCGATCACCTTGGATTGCATGCTTTTATCATACCGTATGCTTGCGATTTTGGGTGTTGTACCGGATAATATAAGGTATCGATACGCAATCATTTTCTCGTACCAATTTTCAATTCCCCAATCAGACTGCGGTCTATCACGGCAAAGTCCGGGATATGTACACCATCGGTGATGACCGACTGGTTTCGATCGCGACTGACCGGATTTCGGCCTTTGACGTTGTTTTGCCTCGGACAATTCCTTATAAAGGCCAGGTCCTGAACCAGTTGGCGGCGCATTTTTTGAAACAAACCGAGGACATTATCGAAAACTGGCTGCTGGGCGTGCTGGATCCGAATGTTAGCGTTGGCCGTAAGGCCGAACCGGTCAAGATCGAGATCGTAGTGCGCGGCTGCCTGGTCGGCCACGCCTGGCGTGAGTATGAGGCCGGCAAGCGTGAGCTGTGCGGCGTAGCCCTGCCCGATGGCTTGCAAGAATACGACAGTTTTGCGGCCCCGATTATCACGCCGACGACTAAGGCCGACGCCGGCCACGACGAAGATATTTCCGGCCCCGACTGCATCACGCAAGGCTTGGCAACCTCTGAGGAATGGCAGCAATTGAGCGACTATGCCCTCAAGCTATTCGCCCGCGGTCAACAATTAGCCCGCGACCGTGGCCTGGTGCTGGCCGACACCAAGTACGAATTTGGCCGATTAGACGGCAAACTTATCCTGATTGACGAAGTGCATACGCCCGACTCCTCGCGCTATTTCTACGCCGACAGCTATGATGCCTATGTTGGCGGCCGCAAGGGCGAAGCGCCGAAGCATTTATCCAAGGAGTTCGTCCGCGCCTGGCTGATGGAGCATGGCTTCAGCGGCCAAGCCGGTCAGGCAGTGCCGGAATTAACAGATGATTTCGTATCATCAGTATCGGAACGCTACATTGAGCTGTATGATAAATTAACGGGCGAAGCTTTCGTTAAAGCCGACACCGCAGACATCCTAAAACGCATCGAAACCAACGTTAAAGATTATTTGCAAAGGAGTACTTCATGAAACCAATTAACTTGCCCGACGTCTCCGAAGCCGCTAATTATAACGCGCTTGATCCGCTCGACGGACGTTATTATGATCCCGAAATCGCCAAGTATCTGTCGGAGGCCAGCCGCATCGCTTATCAGGCTTACGTCGAGGCAGCTCTGGCCCACGGACTGGCCAAATTCGGCGTTTGCTCGCAGGAAGTAGCGGACCAGATCGAAGAAGCGGCCGCCAAAGTCACGGCCGAGGCCGTAGCCAAACAGGAGAAGACCACCAAACACGACGTCAAAGCCTTGGTAAACTGCATCAAGGCCGAACTGCCAGAGGCGGCCCAGCCTTACGTTCACTTTGGTGCTACGTCTTATGACATTGTCGCCACGGCCATGAGCCTCCAACTAAGAGCCGCGGTCAACGAAGTCGTAATTCCCCGCCTTGTCGAACTAGAGAAAACACTGTTGCGCCTGACCAAAGATTACGCCGACACGGTCCAGATCGGCCGTACGCATGGCCAACACGCCGTACCAATCACTTTCGGTTTCGCCATGGCCGAATACGTTAGCCGATTAGGCGGCAGTATTAACTCGCTCAAGGTGCTTAGCAGTAAGCTCAAGGGTAAGTTTTCCGGTGCGGTCGGCGCTTATAACGCTCTGAGCCTGTTTGTTGATGACCCGCTGGAGTTCGAAAAAACCGTTTTGGGCTATCTTGATCTGGAAGCGGCACCTTACTCGACCCAAATTATCCCGGCCGAAAACTACATCCGCCTGATTGACGAACTGGCCGTCACGGCTGGTATCATGGCTAACCTCGGCCACGACATGCGTCACCTGCAGCGTTCCGAAATTGCCGAAGTCCGCGAGGCTTTCGCCCCTGGCCAGACCGGCAGCTCGACCATGGCCCACAAGCGCAACCCCTGGAATTTCGAGAATGTTATCAGTATGCACAAGCAGGTTCTGGCCCAGGTCGTCAACGCCAACCTCAATATCAGCAGCGAACACCAACGCGACCTGACCGACTCGGCTTCGGCCCGCTTTTACCCCATAGTTTTGGCCAGCGTCGCCTCGATGGCCAAACGCCTTGACCACGTAATGGGCAAACTTGAAGTCGACGAAGAAAACATGCGACGCAACCTGTACATGAGCGGGGGCGCTATAGCGGCTGAACCACTGTACTTATTGCTGGAAAAATACGGCCACACCACCGCGCATGAAGCCTCCAAAACGCTGGCCCACCAGGCCCTGGAAGCTGGCCAGCCACTCTACGAAGTGGCCAGCCGGGACTCAGGCATAGCTGGTTACTTTGCTAAATTCACCGATGGCGAGAAGCAAATCCTTCAAGAACCCGAGAAGTACTACACCGGCCTGGCCACCCAAAAGGCCATGACGACCCATGCCTACTGGCAAGAACAGTTCAATAAGTAAATTTATGACCCTGACCGAACATGTCCTACATTGACTACTTAACGCAACTATGTTAAATTATTAAATAATCTTGAAACAATCATAAGATAGGGATAATAAGAGTATGAGCAGCAGATCAATCGAAGGGGCGACCGGACTAATTGTGGCTACATTGGCACTGGCAGCCGCTAAACCGGCTTTGGCTAATACTGTTAGCGTAGTTGATCCGAGCACGGCTGTCGCTCAACTGGTAAACGAAGCCGAAACCGAGCACATGCATCCGGGGGTGTCTAACAACACAGCTCATTACAGCCAGACTTTGCCGGGAAACGAGCGAGCCAGCATAACTGTGGTTTCTGGCGAGGCGGTCGCTGGTCAGCCTGACCCTAACTCCGTTACTTATCTGGGCGTAAGCGTAAGTTCTACGAAGTATCACAAATTGCCCCACGGCATATTGCCGGCCCCGATTATGGCGGTCTCATTAAACCAAAGTTCCGGTGGTACATGGACCAGCCACAGCGAGACTGGCATCTGGCATGGCAGAAATGCTGGCACGACATCAATCAACCTTGCGGAATTAAGCCAAGCATCTACCGAAGAGTTTAACGCAACCTCACTGGTTGGCGGCATTGACCAGATAGATTTTACTGAGCCACAAGAACCTGATGCGGCCGGGGCTAACCGGCTTCTGGGAGCCCTATTAGCAGGTGCCCAGGAATTAATCTACCAGATAAGACACAATCAAGAAATTCCGCGACAATAAAACCTTAGGACTAATGCATGTAGAAGCCGCGGCCGAGTTTGTCGGGCAGCATGGCGACGGCCACGCCCGCGTCGGTCAGGGTTTTGACGACTTGTTCGTCTCCAACCGAACCACTTGATGTCAGGATGGCTTTGATACCGGCATCGGCCAGGAGTTTCGGCCCGTCCGGGAATGGGAAGAAACTGTCGCTGTAAGCGGCGGCCCCGGCCAGCTTTTGCTTATCCAAAGTTACTTTCAAAATCAACTTATCGCCTTGCTCTTCCAGTTCCGGAAGCGTGTTTGTCGTGCGGGTCAATGCCAACTGCCCGGCCCCGACGCGGTCTTGCTGGCCGACGCCGTTGCCGATTAGCTGGCCGTCTTTGACGATGGAAATGGTGTTGCTGTTGCTAGTGCAACCGACGGCCCAGCCGAGGATTAGGTCTCGCTTGTGCTGGTCGGTAGGCTCGCCATGCACCTGCATGTAATCAGCGGACAGGTCGGGCACAAAATCATAATTAGGCTGTTCCAGGACTCCGCCACGAACCGGGCGCAACCGGCGAGTCTTGTCCAGTGAGTCGGCCGACAACTCGGCCAACGCCGGGTTAATGACAACGCGGAGCTTGTTGCGGCTGAGCAATTCCAGCGCTTCTTTGGTCACGCCGGATCCGATCACGCCGTCCAGCAGTCGCGGCTTGTCGCCGTCCATGGCGTAGCGCATTAGCGTGTCGGCCACGGCTTCATCAATCTCGCCGTTTATCATAACTACGCCGCCGAAAATAGCGCGGGTATCGCCGCTTAGCATGCCCTGCACGGCTTCTACCAGAGTCTTGCCGACGGCCGCGCCGCAGGCATTACCGTGTTTAACGCCGACGGCGATTGCCGGTACGTCACCGAAGTTTTGGCTAAAACCGGCCGCAACATGGGTAACGGTTTGCAGCAGCCGGTCGATGTCAGTGATATTTATGAAACTGCGTTCCATGCCTTGCACGTGCTCGAATTTATCAAGACCGAGCGGATCGGCAGCGATCCGGTTATCGGCATATAAACCGGCTGGGGCTTGTTGCGGGTTCTCGCCGTATTTAGTAGGGCTGTCCAGCCGGGCGGCGAAGCCGCTGACATCCGTGCCGCCGAGATACTTGGCCGAAGCCAGGACATAACGGGCGACCTCATACTCCGCCCGGGCGGCCAGGCCGTGGACGAATTCCACCTCATCGGGCTTCCCGGCCTTAAGCCAATCTAATACCAGCTGCCGTTGCGAGGCATGCGACAAGACGACCCGTCGGCCCTTGGCGGCCAATCGTAACATAGTTGGGCCGCCCATGTCGGTCTGTTCTATAACGTCTTGTTCGGTGGCACCGGGTTTGGCGATTACCTCCTCGAGTGGATACATGTCAACGCAGACTAAGTCTATAATCGGCAGCTTCAACTCAGCCATTTCAGTCAAATCGTCTTGGCTGGCTTTGTCCGCCAGCAAACCGGCTGAAATCTCGCGTGATAACGTAACGACCCGGTGGCCGAGGATGGCGCCGCCGCCGACTAGCCCAGCAATATCAATGACATCTATACCGGCCGCCTGGATGGCTTTGGCCGTGCCGCCAGAAGCGTAAACCTGCCAGCCCAGCTCGGCCAACCCGCGCGCGAACTCCTCGATACCCGACTTGTCATAAACCGAAATCAACGCCACGCCGGCCGATTCGTCCATTACGCCTCCTTGTTTACTTGCCTGCACTCATATTGATACATCCAGTATCTTATAATTGCCCTGATAGAACAAGCTAGGAAGCGCTATTGAACTTAGCATACAATGCCTAGGCTTTATTAAGAGGTTTGACAACAGGTCAAAAAGAGCTTCTTGGTCATCACGAAACACCTCGCTTGTATAGTTATCCACATAAGCAATTTGATATAAAAACTATTTGGGTGGATGATGAAAATGTCAATTAAGGAGGGTGTCCCTATGAGCACAGCAAGCGTAACCAAAGAAAACTGGTGGGCTCTGGTTCTAGGGGGTGTGGCAACTATAATCTTCGGTGTCGCCGCGGTCTTTTGGCCGGGTCTGACACTGCTAGTGCTGCTCTATCTTTTCAGCGCGTACGTGCTGATTAGCGGGGTGGTTAACGTGACAGCCGGTCTCGGTACGCTAGGCCGTGTTGATTCATGGTTCCTGCCGGTCGTGCTGGGCGCGTTCGAGTTGGGAGTCGGGGTTTACCTGCTCCGTCACACGGCTGTTAAGTTCAGCACGTTCATCGTGTTGATCGGCTTCGTGTTGATCGCGCGCGGTGTCATTGAGGCTGTCGGGGCTTACTTCAATACTCGTATGGCCGCTAGGGCCCGGGCATTGAGCTATGTCAGCGGTCTTGGCGCGCTGGTCGCCGGTATCGTGATCCTGTTCGCCAAGCAGGCCCAAGGGGTATCCTTCGTTTGGATCCTTGGTCTGTACGCGATCATCGTCGGTACTATCCAGATCACAGAGCTGTCCAGCGGCAACGGCAAATAAACATTTCACAAGGTAATTTCGAAAATACGGGCGGTCCAAGCGGCCGCCTGTATTAATTTAGCCTGGATCAATCTTTATAATTTACGAGCGGCGCAAAACCTGACCAGTTGGCGTAATTCAGTCTTGGCAGAGGATCCAAGCTTAAGCCGGTCAATGTGCCCGAAAGCAGTCTGTTCCAACTGCTTGATATCCTCACCTAAGCGAGCCGGTACGTGGTGATGACGCAGGGCCTGCCGCACATAACTTATATCAGCCGGACTCGCGTTGGGGTTACCGAAAATGGCGGCCAGGCGTTTACGCTCAGCGGTGTCGGCGGCCTGCCAAAGGTAATAGTAAAGCAGTGTCTTTTTGCCCTCGCGAATATCCGAACCGACCGGCTTGCCTATATCAGCAGCCCGGCCGAGACTGCCAAGTTCATCGTCCCTGATCTGAAACATGGTGCCGGCCGCCATGCCAATGTCCCGGAGTTGCTTGCGCAGGTTGGCCGGCTGGCCGGCCAGTATGGCACCGGCTTCGAGCGGCAGTGCTAATGAATAAGTAGCTGTCTTGGCGCGCATAACGGCGTAAATATCCCGTTTGGCGGGCGGCTTGGGCAACGCGCCGAGGTATATGTCTTGCATCTGGCCGGCGCAAACCGTGGTTAGCTCACGTACGAAAAGCTGGCTCAGGGCCAAGCTGCCCGCAGTTTCGGACTTGGCCATCGCCAGCAGTTCAAAGCCCAGGAATAAAATCATATCGCCGGCGCAAAGCGCTAGGCCCTCGCCCAGACGAGACGCGTCGGCCAAGTGTTGCCGGGCCGCTAACTGCCCGTACTGCTTATGTATGGCGGGCTGTCCTCGCCTCAGCTCGTCCTGGTCAATAATGTCATCGTGTATCAACAGGCCGGCGTGGATCAGCTCTATGGCCGCGGCGGTGTTGAGGACGGCGGCCGGCAATTGCTTGGCCGGGCTGTCACCTGCTCTGACACCGCTGCAAATAGCGTAGCTGTAACAGATCAAGCTGCCGCGCAATAACTTGCCCGAGGTAGCGAAATCGCGTAAACGTTCAATGGCGTCGCCGCTCCAGGCCAGGCCGCCGCCGGATAGTTTTTGGTGCCGGGCGATAAAAGCGTCCAAACTGGCCAGTACCAGCGGCCGGTAAGCCGTTACGGCATCAATATTTTTCATACGCTGACCGCCTGGCCGTTGCGCCCGTAGTGCTTGATAAAAGCCAAGGCCTGTCCCTGTGCGGCCAGTGTTTCGTCGACCGAGGCGTCGATTTTATCCAATAGTCCGGTAATAACGTTATGCTGATGCAGCTCAGGTAGTTTCTCTAGGCAGCGGCGGCCAAGCGACGTCTGGCCGCGAATTGTCTTACAAATCCGCGGCAGCGTATCGTGCCAGAATTGCTGCTGGGCTAGAGGCAGCAGCTTGGACCAGCTATAGTTACCTGGCCCGATCTGTCCATCGGTCAAAATACTGGCCACGACGTACGTAATATGGCCATTGTGAAGATCGGTTTGCCAATCGTGGGTATCGTCATTAAGCTGCCGAGCTATCAGATAATGGCTTAGTGCCTGCCGCACGCCGACAAAGAGCGGTTCGTCCAGGCCGGTACCTCCGGCACGCAAGACCGCCAGTGGTGTCAGGCTGTGTCCCAGCGACCGCCCGGCCAGTTTGGCCAAGTCGCCGTAATCCGGCAGGTCACCGATTGCTAGCTGCTGGCCTCTTACACGGCAACGGCAATTATCCAGTTCCCAGGCATTGGCCCCGTCAATAGTGTCAAAGGTTTGTTTTACTAAATTATAAAAATCATCATCGGCTGGCAAAGCGCTGCCAAATCCAGACACTGAATAGCGTAACGCCAGCGTGGCCGCCGGTAGCAAATCAGCCTGTCCCTCCCCGTCCAGGAAGTCGTCGAAGATCGTGTAAGCGGCCCAACCGTAAAGGTTGGCCAGGCCCAGTTGTTGCAACAGCGGTTGGGACGCTTTGCCCAAAGGTTTTTCCAGCGATTTGTTGAATGCCTGCGGCAGGTCAGTTATTTCCGTACCGATGGTGCTTCGGGCCAGCTTTTCCAAGAAATCGATAGTAACGCCGCGCAATTCCGGCTCCAGCTGGCGGCAGTCACGCCGGGCGGCAGCCAGGACCTGGGCGCGGTTGCCGGCGTAGCCGCGGCCACGTTCTGCCACAGTCGTTATAGCCTCTTCCTGGACAGGCCCCGATGCTTGCCGGTACAGCTCCAATGCTTCTATGGCCAGCGCCGTGGTCAGGCTTTCAGAGCCGTTATAGTAAGTTATGCCGTCGCGGGCCGGATCCAGGCAAAAAGCTTCGGCCGGCCAAGACCCGTCAGCTGCCTGGACGGCCAGTAGACGGGCGGCCAGCGGCCCGGTGTCATCAGCTCCCAATCTTATCAACGAGGTTAACAGCAAAGCGTTTTTCAGAGGTGTTAGTCGGTGGTCCTGGATACTTGATTGCTCGGCGGTCGCCCGCAGTTTATCGGCCAAAGGCCCCCGGTATGACCGCGACAGATAATAAACCAAAGGATAGGTAGACGCGTAATAGGGCGAAGCCAGTTCCCCCTTACGAATCGCCTGCTCAATCAAGTTCGTGATACTGGGCAAAGGCTGGCTGACCAGTGATAAAAGGTAGGCGATATTAGCGTTAACCGCTAGATCAACGTCTTGCCAGACGGCTGGGCTGTCGGACGGGACCAGCCATGTTTTGTAAGGCCCGCCGACATCAGTTTCGGTAGCTAGCAACAATTTGACGAAGGCCGCCAGCGCCTCGGCCCCAACCAGCGAAGGCTCGTATAGCGTCAGTCCTATCAGGGCGCAACAGGTATCGTCCAGGTCATCCGGATATGGCTGCTTGTCACGTTCAACAGATGACTTACTCCAGTAGTTAAATGACCATCGCGAGCTGGCCTGGGCTTTGAGGAAACCGGCCAACCTTCTTTTAATCTGGTTAGCCGAATCGGTTCGCGAACCAGCCAGCGCCGTCAATATCATGGCCGGTACGAAATTAGTCTGGTAGGTAAAAACCTTCTTGAAGCGGCCGGCAGACGGGCTCGAAAAACTGTCGAAACCGCCATCCCGGCGCTGAACCTGCGCCAAGTAAGCCGTGGCCCGGTCAATAGCGTCAGGCAAGGCTTCGGACAGGTCCGGCTTACTTTTCATGGCGCCTCAGCGGCAGGGTTACGACGAACGTGGTACCGGCCTTGGAGCTCGTCAAGTTAATAGTGCCGGAGAAATCCTTCTCGGTAATCTGCTTGACGATGAACAGGCCGATGCCCATGCCCTTATCTTTGGTGCTATAAAAAGGTTCAAAGACCTTGCCCTGTTCGGCGCTGCGGATGCCTTGGCCTTGGTCGGTAACCGTTACGCGTAAGTCTCGTCCGATTTTCTCGACCGTCACAATCACCGCTGGCTGGCTTTTGCGCGATGTCTTAGATCCCTGATAAGCCTCGATGCCGTTGGATAACAGGTTGATGATGATTTGTCGGAACCTGGTCAGGTCACCGCGGTACATGATTGGCTGCCTAGCTGGTGGCCCTTGCAGGTCAATTATGACGTTTGCCCTGGTACTTTGGTATGACAGAATCTTGATGATCTCGGTTATTTCTTCTACAACATTAAAGCGCTCGACTTCGATCTGGCCCTGAATCTGCCGCCGGACACGCCGAACAACTCCGTCGATATAAGTGATGTTATCCTGAATCCGGCCGGCAATGCCCGAATGAGGATCCTGACGCAGACCCTTGATGTCCAGGCTGACGCTTGTCAGGTGGTTGGCCATATCATGAAACAGCGCCGTGCTGAGATGCCCAAGCTCGGCGAAACGGTAGAACTCTTGGATTTGTTCCAGCTGGGCGGCTTGCAACTGGCGGGTACGCTGCTCGACTTTTATTTCTAGCAGGTCACGTTGGCGCTTCAAGGCTTTTTCGGAGCGTTGGGCGCGCTTGAGAGCCATTTCCATCTGCCGGTTGAACAACCATGAGACGAGCGCCAGGATGGCATAAATAGCCGTGAAGCTTATGACATCGGTAAAGCTGGACGGTCGTTGTTCCCATGACAGGTTGGGATGCAGATAGTGGTGGGCTTTAGCGTATTCCACGAAGCTGAGAGAGACCGCTGTCAAAAGCGCCATATACAATGAGAAACGGGCGCTTAGCAGGATCCCGGCCATGACGATTACTAAGCTGAATAATAAGAGGCCGATCGGAACCAGGATGTCCCAGCTGTAAACCGCGAACACCGCGGCCCCGAAAAAAATCGTGACCAACACTATAGAAGGCACAACCTGTTGCTGCTTGCGCCGTGACAGGCCCAGCAAAATCCCGAAAAACGTAAATATGCATACGATGGCCAGCAGCCTGAACAGCAAATAAGCGTCATGCAGCGCCACGAAGCTGAACAAGGTGTTCACGAACGCCATAAACGCCAAAGCCAGCGAGCCGACCAGTAACCAATTGAGCACGATTTCCTGGTTGCTGGTGTTGGGGTCGCCGGAGTGAGGGGCTATCAGTATTTTATATAAGTTACTCTTGCTCATAGGCTCATAAATTGCTTGCCGGGTACCGAAGCTGGTGGCCGGTACCCGGCAGTTAAGTTGCCTGGGACCTGCTAGTCCAGGTTAGCCCAAGGCGACGCCACGGCTTGCTGCATAAGCGCGGCTTCAATCGAGGCGTCATCGCGCATACTAGTGTCGGTCAGTATGCTGGTAATGACATCTTTCATTGGTCCCTCCTTCCTCCTACGATTAGTTGCTGGCTATACCCGTTCCTTGATAGTATAGCCCACCCCGTAAGCGGTATAGATAAGATGCCGTTTGAACGGCCGGTCGACTTTGTCCCGCAGGCACTTTATATGCACGTCGATCGTGTTGTTCCACGAGTCGGTGTTAGAGTCCCAGACGTTGTCCATGATCATTGCCCGCGTCACGACGCGACCCTGGTTGCGCAGCAGGTATTCCAGGATATCAAATTCCTTACGCCGCAAAGCGATCTTTTTACCGTCACGTTCGACATTGCGTTTGAGAGGGTCGAGTACCAGGCCGTCGGCTTTCAGCAAATAGGATTTGCCTGAGTCCAGGTGCCCGCGCCTTAGCAGCGCCAGCAGTCGGGCCCGGAATTCATTAATATCAAATGGCTTGGTGACGTAGTCGTCAGCGCCGGCCTGCAACAGGCTGACCTTAGTATCGGGTTCGATGATGGCGCTTAGGACCAGTATCGGCGCTGCCACGCCGGCTTTACGCAGTTGACGGCAGACTTCATGGCCGCTCATGTCCGGCAAATTAAGGTCCAGGACGATGACGTCGTATTTATCGCCTTTGGCCAGTTTGGCACCTTCGTAGCCGTTAGTCGCGGCCGTAATCTGCCAAGTGTCACCCAAGTAGTCCGTTATGCTCTTTATCAAAGCCAGGTTATCGTCGATCAATAAGAGTTTCATGTTATCGGTCACTTCCTACCTGCTATTTAACAGACCAATTATTAAATCCCTATTAAAAAGTTATACACAGATTTAATAATTAAACAAACAAAGAGGCACGATCCCAATATCTCTAGTCAAGGCTCAGCGTCGCCAGGTTGAAACGCTGGCTGATCTCGTCGCGCAGGCGTAAAAGGTCCGGGATCATGATCCGGCCATTGACCGTACAGATCAGTTGTTTACGGTTCAGGCGGCTCAATTCCCGGCTGGCCGTTTCCCGGGTCATATTGGTCGATCGGGCTATATAATCATTGGTCACACGTATAGCGATTGTGGCGTTGTTGCCGTCAGTATGGCCGAAGTGGGAAGCCAGGAAAAGTAGTCGGAAAACGACTTTTTCCCGCGCGCTGCGATATTGAAGGTTGTCTATCTCGCTGGTTAGCGTGAAGAAGTGGCCGGCCAGAACCTGCATGGCGGCCCGCATGAGCATAATGTCAGAATGGAGGGCCTCCAGGAATTCCTGGCGGTCTATGCGCCGAAGCTCGGTTACGTCCAAGGCCGCGAAGCCGACATCCCGGGTAATACCGCTGACCGCCCATGCCACGGGAAAGATTTCGCTGGCATCAAGCGTCATCAGGATGTTCGGTTCCCCGTCCTTGCACAGGGAGTAGACTTTTACGGATCCGGAAACTATGTAGTAGACGCCCGAAGGCACGTCGCCGGCCCGCACGATAATGTCGTCTCTCTGGTATAACAATCGGCGGCTTTGCTTAAACGGTTGAGCCAGTTTCGGGTGATCTATAGCCATAAATAAATCTTTCTTACCCGAGTTTAAAACTGTTTTATTAAATAGTTATTAAATCAGCTAAAAATAATATTTAAAATCACGCGGATTTAAACGCACGATCACGCACTAACTAAAGCATAAATGGTTTGACATGGCATAATGAGGTGGATTATTCTTATAGATTATACGTAAGATATAGAACAAGGCTTGGAGGGCAATAGTGGCTTCAGCTTCAAAGGAGGCACCAGGTGCTTCCGGACAATGGTCGGATGGCAACGATGGAGCTGCTCATGGGCCTGCTGACAGCGAACAGCCAGGAGTTGAAACTCGGACGGATACTCTCGGGGGAGTTTCCAGTCTGATGGTGCACGGAGCGACCCATGGCGAAGAACCTTTCGGCCAGATTAGAATCGCAATCCCGGGCCGGCAGCTCGGGCCTCCTAAAGACCCTTCGGAAGTCAGCATCAGCTTTATTCCTCCAATTCCGCGTAAATGGTGGAAAGAACAACAATAGGCGATCTAAATAATGCTGGTAGAAGTCTATGCCGCAGCAGCTTCCTGGCCATGGTTGGCGCGCTCGCGCCTAATGCCCTCCAAGGCTATCGGTAGATAGAACTGTTCCTCGGAGAGCCTGGGAGCGATGGCGCGGACATTTGCGTCTAGGGTCTTGAGTTTGAGCTCGTCAGATCTTGAAAAAGGAATATCAAATCGCTCGCGCACCGGTTTTGGCAATCCGCCTATAGCGAAAAGCCTCGCGCTGCCGGCAACAGCCTTGCGGCCGAACTTCCAAGCCCTAGGATCGATATTGAAAGCCTTAACAAAACTCTCAATATCCCCTTCTTGGAATAGCCCGATAAGATAATCGGCCGCCGGTGTCAGCTCAAGCTCTTCTTCGCAAATACGCTCGTATTCCTTCTCAAACGCTTCGAGATCTTTCGGCACTGGACGACTAGTCATGCCATACAGTGAAAACCATGTCATCGACTCGCGGTTAACTTGCCGTCTTTCCTCTCTTGCAAAGGGGTGGCCGCTAAACCTGCCCCTGCCTTCTACTACTGCTACTTCGAATGTGGCATGAGCCCACCAGAATGTTTTGGGGTTAAGGGCATGATAAGAGCGGCCTTGTTCGTCATGGCCCTTTATATGCTTATGGATGTCGCGTATTTCCCTACCGGCCTCCTCGGGGTTTGGGCCGTAAACCGGTTCAAGTATTCGTTCGGCTGAGACAGCCACTCTCTGCCCGGGATCTACGCGGACTTCGGAAAAGCCTTCTACCCCGGCACCGAGTCCGGGTAGCATATTCTGCAGGATGCCTGCGGACGCGGCCGTCAGCAAGTTGTATCGTCGGCCGAGATTTTCCCATAATAACGAACCCGGCCCTATAGGGGCACCGCGTTGCGTCTCCGGAGCCTCCACGCTCATAATAATGGACCTGTCATTTGACCTACCTTACTAAGTTATAAATGTAGTGTCAATGATATAAATGTGGCATGGTGTCAAGAGCCGTTAGGCGAAAGGTAATATATGAGTTGGCCGGCGCTACCGTCGCTGGTCATAGTATTGGCGGCCATTCGGCCGTTACCGGTAGCCGGGTCGACCGCCGAAGAGTTGCCATATATAAAAGTAGGTGTTTTACCGCCGCTGATGACAATTTCGACATGACCGCCGTTGTAATTGAAATAGGCTACATCCCCGGCTTTAGGTGTGTAGCCTGCCGCCGCGTGCTTGGTGAAGCCTAAGTTTTGGATATTGCCGGCGATATTTTCGTCCCAGCCGTCGGTTTCGCCTCCCTTGAACGGGTAACCGGCTTCTTTGTAAACGTAGCTGACGAAGTCAGCGCACCATTCTTCATAAGGCGCACCGTCGGTATAGTTGTTAAGCAGGGTTTCGTGGTTAGGCTTACCGGATTGCCAGACGGCCCATTCTTTTTCGGCGTAACAGGCTACTTTTTGGCCTTCGGTGTCACCGCATGGAGCTGTGGTTTTAGGAGTGCCGCTATCGTTTATCGTGGCTGTCCATGTTTCGCCGGGACGAGATAAGTTGGTGCAGTTGGCGATGTCGAGCTGGGAGCCTGTTTTGCCGCCTGGAACGTCAAGGCACAAGCCGCTGTTGGGGTTAATGAAGCCGCTTTTGTCGCGCAACCATATCTGGCCGGCTGAGCTGTCGCAGGTATTTGATACGACGGCGCTGCCTGCTGACTGAGCATTGTTTTGAACGGCCAGGCAGTGAGTGTCGCCGCGGGTAATGGTGTCCCCCGTGACAGTCCAGTCCTGGGCGGCCGTGGCATTACAGGCTGAGGCATCGGCTTCGGTACCTTGTGCCGCGCTATTATCACGGTCGTCCAAGCAATAACCGGCGATGCCGGATTTAATCGGCGAGCCGTTCGACAGGGCGTGGCCGGCGACCGACCTGAAAATTGCGAAAGTGCCCAGCAACAACCCCAAAATAAGGACATAGCGTATAGCGCCTGTCTGGTTAGGCTTGGGCCGGTATGGTTTGTAAGGAGCGGATCTTTGCACTTGTGAGGATTTTTGTTTTTGTTGAAGCTAACTGATTATAGCATATGCGTTTCAATCTGGCGCAACCTTGGCAACATGTTATCGCCGCGCAAGGATAAATTTCTGTATAACATCAGCGACACCGTCATGTTCGAGATCGGGCGCCACGTAATCGGCCACAGCTTTAAGCTCGTCAGGTGAGTTTCCCATCGCCACCTTGAGTCCCACGGAGTTAAAAAGCGGTAAATCATTAGGGTTGTCGCCGACGCCGATGGCGTCTTCAGGCGCCACGTTCATGAATTTTAGTAACTCTGCCAGGGCATGCTCTTTTGTCCCCTCCGGCGAGGTGATGTGTATGGCTACGAAATCACCGGGACTCCAGGATGAAGCTATATGGATGGCTACCCCCTTGATGGCCGAGAGTTTTTCAATGACGCCGGGCGCTTCGATGCGCGGGACGGCTTCGAGCTCTATCTTGCCGACAGGCCCGTCGACATCTTCTGCCCTTTTTACATAAACTGTCTCATCGTTTAAAGTCACAAACAGCCTGTAACCCAGAGGCAGGCAGGCGGTTACGACTTCTAGCCGCTTAGCTAAAGGCAGAGTTTTACTAAAAATAATCTGGCCGGTAGCCGGCAAAATGATCCTAGAGCCGCCCTCAAGGATACAAGGTTCGGTGATACCGAGCTGTCGGATGACCGACTCGGCCAGATGCCAGGACCGGCCGGTAGCGACGGCGACTTTTACCAATGGGAGAGCCGCTTTGACGGCCTGCTCTACCGGCTGGCTGGGCAGGCTGCCGCCGCGCGAGGCGATGGTCGTGCCGTCTAGGTCGAGTATCAGGGCCTTGTAGCGCTTCATTAAGTCTCCGGGTAGCCGCTCACCAGGAAATTGTCCTGGAAATGTTTGAAACTGATATCTCGCAGGCGTAGCGCCGTTTGAATTGTCTTGGCGCCCTCCCCCTGTATTGACACGGCCTTTGCGCCGCCGACCAGCAGCGGCGCGTAAAAGGCGTAGACTTTGTCGACGGCACCGGCATCGATGAAACTGCCTATAATCCTGCCGCCGCCTTCTACTAGGACGCTAATGATGTCTTGCTTCGCCAGAGCGGTTAATAGTTCGTTCACCGGCACGGTTTTGCCCGGGAAAGCCAGGACTTGGACGCCGCGTTGCTGCAGCTCTCGCTTTTTGCCGCCTGGAGCGCCGGCGGTGGTAGCTATGAGGACGTTATTATCCCTGAGGGCTTGGGAATCCAGTGGAATCTGGAGACGGGAGTCGACGATCACGCGCAGAGGGTCTTTCTTGCCCGGCCTACGCGCCCCGAGCTGCGGATCATCGCTTAGGACGGTATTGATGCCGACCAGGACGGCCTGGTATTCGGCCCTGAGGCTTCTGGCGTAGGCCCGGGCTGCTTCGTTAGTAATCCATTTTGAATCCCCCGTGCGGCTAGCCAACTTGCCATCTAGGCTGGTGGCGAATTTGAGGACTATAAACGGGCGCTGTTTTTCGTGAAAAGTGAAAAAAGCTTCGTTGAGTTTCTGGGCTTCCGTCGACCTAGGGCCGACAGTCACGTCTATGTCTGCCGCCCGCAGTTGTTTTATCCCTTGGCCGGACACTCGCGGATTGGGATCAACCATGGCGCAGACGACCCGGCTGATCCCCGAGGCGATAATGGCGTCAGTACAAGGTGGCGTCCGGCCGTGATGCGTACAGGGCTCGAGATTGACGTAGAGGGTGGCGCCCGCGGCGTTTGACCCGGCGGCTTTCAGGGCTTCGATTTCGGCATGCGAAGACCCGGCCTTATGGTGGTAGCCTTGGCCTATAACTTTGCCGTCTTTGACGATGACGGCGCCGACCATCGGATTCGGGTTGGTCCAACCGGCCGCCCGTTTGGCCAGCTTCAGGGCTTCATCCATGAATTGCTCGTCAGGCATTAGGACTATACTTCCGTTAGCCGGTGGCCGAACTTATGTTTCTTGGTGGCCAGGTATTTGGCGTTAAGTTTGTTGGGGCTGATTTCCAGAGGAATACGGCGGTTTACGCTAATACCTAAAGCCGTAAGCTGCTCTTGCTTGTGGGGGTTGTTGGTCAGGAGGTCAATTTTAGCTATTTTTAGATCGTTCAAAATTTGGGCCGCGGCTTCATAAGTCCGGGGATCAGCCTCGAAACCAAGCTCTTGGTTGGCTTCGGCCGTATCGTAGCCTTCGTCCTGGAGGGCGTAGGCCTTGACCTTGTTGGCCAGCCCGATTCCCCGGCCTTCCTGATCCAGATAGATTAAAACGCCGCGGCCTGCGGCCTGTATCATCTCCAGGCTGCGGTGCAGCTGGGCCTGGCAGTCACAGCGCAGCGAGGAAAAAGTATCACCGGTCAGGCATTTGGAATGTACCCGGGTCAGCATCGGCTTCGCGGATACTGGCTCCTTGTCGAGCAATAGCACCGCGTGCTCTTGGTGACCAAGCGTCGATTTATAAATATTCAGTTGGAAGTCGCCATATTCGGTAGGTAGCATGGAGGAAGCCGCTTTAAATGTAGCCGGAGCTGGTTTTGCATGGGTCTTAGGATGGCTGCGCCGATAGCTGACAAGATCGGCGATCGAAACGATCTTCAGGTCGTGTTTCTTGGCGAAAGCTATCAGCTCGGCACCTTCCGATGGCTCGCCGCTATCATTAAGAATTTCGCAGATCACGCCGCAGGGAGCGAAACCGGCCAAATCGGCGAGTTCGCTTGAAGCCTCGGTATGGCCGGCGCGTTCCAGTACGCCACCATCGCTGGCTAGCAGCGGGAAGACGTGGCCGGGCCGCACCAGATCGGCAGGTTTAGCCTTCTTATCGATAATGGTTCGGATGGTCTTGGCACGGTCGGCGGCCGATATGCCAAAAGCCGTAACTGTCCGAGCGTCAACTGACACAGAGAAGTTAACCCGGGTTGATTCGGTATTAAGACCGGGTTCCACCATCGGTGGCAAATCCAACCGCGCGGCGTATTCCCCTGTCACCGGCACGCAAATAAGCCCCCTCCCAGCCTGGATCATGAAATTGACTTTCTCGGTGTCGGCAGCCTCAGCCGGAAAGAACAAGTCGCCCTGGTTTTCCCGACCCGGATCGTCGACGATGATCAGCAGCTTGCCCTTTTTGATCTCTTCCAGGGCTTGTTCGACGCTACAGAATACGCTCATAGGCTCGCCGCCAGTTCAATCATTGCCAAAGCTGTCAAAGCGCCCTCGATCCCGCGGTTGTCTTCGGTCCCAGTAGCACGTTCCAGGGCATCTTGGATATCATAAACGCACAATACTTCGAAGACCACCGGCACTTCGAAATCATAGGCGACATTCATGCAGCCACGCACGCACTCGTCGGATACTTGCTCGAAGTGATAGGTTTTGCCTTTTAGCACTGACCCGAAGACGATGATGGCGTCATAGATGCCCTTCTTAGCCAGTTTTTTGGCAGTCAGCGGGATCTCGAGCGCGCCGGGTACGGTAAACATATCAATCTGCTCCCTGCCCAAACCTTTTTCGCCCAATGTCGCCAGGCAGTTTTTAACCAGTCCGTCGGTTATCTCTGGGCGGTAACTGCTGCCGATGATAGCTATACGT
>Ga0075522_10000881_pt1 | contig 22398 bp, 16 predicted proteins | sample NGEPerA_FD_74796 | JGI IMG/M metagenome (GOLD analysis project Ga0075522, IMG submission 74796) | Arctic peat soil microbial communities from the Barrow Environmental Observatory site, Barrow, Alaska, USA - NGEE PermafrostL2-A | ecosystem: Environmental > Terrestrial > Soil > Wetlands > Peat ...
CGACCCCGACCTTCGATTACTACATATCGCCTACGGGCTCTGACAACAACGCCGGAACGCAGGCCAGCCCCTGGGCGATTACTGCTATCAACACAAAACGTTCGACCTACAGCGGCAAACGCGTGGGACTTCTGAACGGCACGTACAACGTGGGCTCCCTGATGTCCACCACCCGTGATGCGCCGGCGCTCAATATAGATGGTGGCAGCCCGGGGTCCCCGACGTTTATCGGCGCCGTCAACGCGCGTCAGGCGATTATCACCGCCAATAACGGCCAGTTTGGCGGCGGCAACGGCAATCAGTCATCGATGCTTGCGCATAACAAGTCGGTGCCGCATCAGGGCTACGTGACGGTTGATGGCTTGGTGCTGTCGGGAGCCTCTACATTTTGTTTTGAAGTTGGCAATTACGACTTTACCAATAACCCGCTGCCGGGCGTCGTGCTGCAAAATTGCGAAATAACCGGCAACAATGCCGCCAACAGTACGGTGGCCTCGGGAGTCAACCTGTGCGTCGTTGTGCTCTTCAAGGCCACGGGATTTCGCTGCGACAACTGCTATATCCACGACAACTTCGGCTGGACCGACACCAGTCATTTTTCAGCGGCCTACGTTTGGCAGTCGCAGGGCACAACCTTTCAGTATTGCACGCTGGTCAACACCGGCGGGTTGCACGGCAAGGAGGCTGCTAATCAGGGGACGACGATCCAATACAACTACATTGACTGGACAAATGGACCGAACGGCCAGAACGGAGCCTGCATTATGGGATTCGATGGGGCACCGCAGGCGGGCCTCACCCAGACAACCTCGATTCACCACAATATCCTGCTTGGCAACGACGAATTCATGGATCTTGAGGCGGAGCTAAACAACGGCGGCTGGACCACTCCGGTGCTCATCTACAACAACACGATGATCTCAACGACCGGCGTATCAGACGATGGTGTGCGCTGGTTCGAGCAGAATCCAGGCAGCCGGCTTCTCAAGTTCTATAACAACCTCTTTTTCGATAGCGGCCATCCACCGGGCGGATACGGATACGTCATTGCCAATAGTGATGCGTTCTCGCTCTGCGATTACAATTGCTACGGCGGTTCATCACGCTGGACCACAGTGCCGCCCGGAAGCTTTACTTCAGCTGGCGCCAATACCTACTCGAGTTTTCCCGCGTGGCAAGGCGTCGTCGGTGATGCTCACTCGCAGAATGAGGTTGCGACGTTCAGCAATGGCGGCGCGCTAGCACAGAAATACCGGGTAACGAGCGGGCTCGCCTACCAAAACGGCAAGGTGGGCGGCGTATCCAGTGGCGCGACCGTCAATATCGGCGCATGGGACGGTATCGTGACCCAGATTGGCAGCAGTACGACGGGTGGCGCGCCACCCCTTCCGGTACCCGACCCGCCGGTGCTTAGCGTAAGCTAGGGCGCTTCGGACGTGCGCTTCCGGGCGGCCTTCCTCGGGGGCGCTGCGATGGCACTTGGCTGCATGACTCGCGCGTAAATTGCGAGCAGATTGTGCACATAGGCGCTCGGTGAGAACCTGACGAGGGCTGCACGAGCCGCCAGCGCCAATCGCTGCCGCAGTGCCCGGTCGCGCGACAAAGCTGCCAAGGCTCTTGCCAAGGCAGCAGGGTTGCGTGGCGGCACGAGTAAACCACTCTCCGAATCGACGAGTGTCTCCGGAACGCCGCCGACGGCGGCGGCAACGATCGGAACACCGGCCGCCATCGCCTCAAACATTACAAGCGGCGAGCCTTCACTGTGAGACGGCAGCACGAAAATGTCCGCCGCGTGGAATAGCGTCCAAGGATCGGCGAGATAGCCGGTAAAGAGGACGCTTTGCCCAAGGCGCGCCGCAAGATGTTCAAGCCGCTTGCGTTCCGGACCGTCCCCGACGATGACCAGGCGAAGCTGCGGAACATTCCCACCCGCGAGAGTCCTCTGCAACGCGTCAATGAGATCGTCCTGCCCCTTCTCGTTAGACAGCCGTCCGACGCACAGCACAAGGCACTCTTCCGGCGCAATTTGCAGCGTCACCCGAACATTCGCGATCGCCCCGGCGCCTGGGGCCGCTCGCTCGGGCGCCGCGTTTGAAATGACGCTGAGGTTACGCAGCGCGACCCCGCGATGCCTTAGATCCTGCGCAAATGGTCTGCATAACGTCAGTACGTGATCGGCATGTCGCAGCGTGAGGCGGTCGAGCTGCTGATATAGGACAATCTTCCACGATGTGCGCGTATAGCCGTGGTGAAAGGCGATCCATTTTGGCCGCCGCAGGCTCGCATGCAAGAGACGCAGCACGAAGAACAGGAAATGGCTCTTGCTGTCGTGCGTCTCAACGATATCGGGTTTATTCCCGTCTATTGCGCGGCGCATTTGCGGCAGTACGCCAGGATCGAATGCGGCGCGCTCTTGAATCGTGATGTATTCGAGTCCCGCAGCTTTGACTGCGGTGTACAGTTCATCGGGAGCGTCGTTGCGTCCGACTACCCGCCGGCGCGTAGTCATCACAGTGCGCGCAACCGCAGGATACTCCGCAGAACCAGCGCGAGCCGACCCTGCAAACATGAGGAGTGGCTTCACCGGGCCCGTTACCGTCAACGCCTCGATGATGGATAGAATCCGGAGCTTTTGAAGGGCGGCAGGCCTTGTGGACATATACTTCAAGCAGCAGGCTTTACGAAAATCTGTAGCAACGATGCAGGCGGACTTGACCGATGGACGTTCTTCGATAGCTAGACTGCCAGAAGCTGCGCGCACATACCCGTGATTACGCGCGCTTCGGGCATCGACGGGACCTCCTCGTATCGCACTATGGCGCAAACAGTCACCAACACCAGGCATAAGCCCGCGCCGGTCAGCTCTCCTCCGTATCGTTTCGTTGCCTTTCTTTGGTTTCTGTACCTGTTTGCTCCGGCAAAACTCATCGCTTTTTACATCCCGGCGGCGCGCCCGATTACGTGGTTACCCGAATTCCTACTGTGGATCTGCGCGGTTCAATGGCTGCGATCGCCGGTAGAAAAACGGGGTTATCCCGCCTACACGCGATTTTTTGCGTTGATGGTCATCGGCACGATCCTTGCCTTTTTCATCGGCAATTGGGGCCTGGCAAGGGAGACGCTGCGGCAGATGTACCAATACTATCTGCTGGGGCTCATCACCGTGACGTTCTGCAGCACCCCGCAGCGCGCGCGTCCTATCTTGCGGCTCTACTTCGGCTACTTTGTTTGGTACGGCATATGGGGTCTCATCAGTTTGAAGGTCTCGCCTCTCAGCGACGATATCAACCCCGGCGCCCGTTCCATCGTCTATTGGCATCCGAACTTCGATAATCGCGATGCCTTCGGGCCGCTCATGGTCGCAGGGCTCGCATACTCGATTTACTATTTCCAGGCGACCCAGGCGAACAGGACTCGGCTGGGAAGCATGTGGGTGGCGCTGAATATGGTGCTGGGAATTCTCGGCTTCGTCACGTCCTTCGGCCGTGGCGCATTTGTCGGTTTCATAGCGGCGGCTACCGCAATGTGGCTGAAGTCACGCCGGAAGATTGCGGCAGTTGCCGTCACGGCAGTGGTCATAGTTTCCTTCGCACTTCTGGCGCCGAAACTCACGGCGCGATATTGGACTTCCATGCAGACCATAACCGGGGAAGGGATGGATTCGGGTACGGGAGCTGATAGGAAGGGCTTGTGGAACGTGGCGTGGCGGGAATTTCTGTGGAGTCCGATCATCGGAGTGGGTACCAGCAACTACGGAATCGCGACTCAGCGCGTCGTGCGCGTGGACGAGGATGTCGGCCACGGCTATACCCAGGGACGTCTTTGGGGCAGGAGCGTTCATTCGACGCCGCTGACCATTCTCAGCGAATACGGCATCATCGGAGTCATAACAGCTGCGCTATTGGTTATCGATTTCTTCATCACCAATCGGCGCACACGCTTAAAGGGACGATTGCCGAGCCCCGAAACCGCCGACCCGGACGCATTTCCGCCGGGTTATTTGGAAGCAATAGCGCTTGGGCTCAATGCCGCGTTTGTGACGTTCTGTGTCGCCGGCATCTTCTATGAAATTATCTATACGCCACTGTACTGGACGGTGATTGTCCTGAACAGAATGCTGTATTACGCGTCCGGCGCGGATCTGGCGCGCAAGGCAATACCGCGCCTACCACGCGGCAGACCACCTGCGTGAGCGGCGCGCCCGGGGGCGAGCGGCTGGGACGCGAGGCGAGCCGCAGCCGACTCGAAATCATCGATTTCCTTCGCGGCATCGCCATCATCGAAATGTTGGCTGCCCACTATGTGGGATACCTGCCTTCTCTGATCGGTAAAATGGTCGACTACACAGAAACCGCGATGGCATTGTTTGTGCTTCTGGCAGGCTTCATGGTGGGCTGGAGGTATCAAAGATTTGAACGCAAGCCTCGCGCGGAGACGCTCATTCTATGGCAGCGCGGACTGCGCGTCCTCGCGGTTCAATACATCATAGTCCTTACCGTGGGCGTGCCACTGTATCTCTTGGGAATGCCGGGTGTCCGAGGCGACCAATCTCTGCCGGTCTTTATCATGCAGTCGATGACGTTTCTCAACCAGATCGGTTTGATTCACATCTTGCCGACGTTTATTCCGCTGTTCGCGGTCGCTCCGCTGATCCTTTGGGCCTTTACCAAGGGTCAGACGCTAACAGTGCTACTGGTGAGTATGGCGGTGTTTTGCGTTGGCCACTTTAATCCCTACATTCTCGACTTGGGCCAGCACACCATATTTCCTTTCGTTTTATTTCAACTTTATTTCGTCATTGGTTGCCTGGTCGGCAAACACGCTCAGGTAGATGGGACGCTCGCTCCGCAGCACCCGATGCGATGGCTCTGGACCTCAATTATTCTGCTGCTGGCGACTATGACGCTCGTCCACGGCAAGGTTCTGCCGAGCCGGTTGGTATCGATACATCCGCTCAATCTTGTTGGGCTGCTGTACCACGTACCTATTATCATGATCGTCTGCTTCATCACGCTGGTATTCTGGGCACCGATCAAGCGGCTTTCGATCTATCCCTTCGTCGCGCGCTTCGGACGGCATGCGCTACTGGTATTTGTCATCCATTTGTACCTTGCCAAACTTCTCGGCGTGATGAATTACTTGGCGCTGGTGCCGATGCTGCTGAACTGCGTCTTGATCGCCGCGAGTGTCGCAGTGATAAGCGAAACCTTGAAACTTTACGAGCGTAGCTTAGCGCAGGCGCAAGTGCCGATTGGGGCCCGATGGGTGCACGTTCTCTTTAGGTGAGATTCGTCGTGGGACCGGATTGACCGAAGGCTGTGGCGTCAGCCGCACTTCTCGTGAGGCCACAGCCGCAGGCTGCGGCGGACGTATTGTTCTTAGACAAGGTGAACCGATGGCGGGCAGTCGAACTTGCTGAGGGCCGCAACGCTTTGCCTGAAGATACGTTGCAACATTTCCTTCTCGCCACCCAATGACAGGGCGTATTGCTGGCCCGCAAGCGCAGTGCTGCGGCGCCATTCGCGGTCTTCCCACGCGCGCCGGATGGCTGCACGCAGTTTGAGCACGTCGGCTGGCGGGACCAGAATTGCTTGATCCGTAAGGAGATCAGACGCCCCGGGGCCCTCGGTCGTGATCACGCATTTGCCAAGATACATCGCATCAAGATACGTGCTGATTCCCGAGGCGCACAGTGAAATGGGCTGGATCGGGATCACGACTACGCGCGCCCGCGCCATGTTCCTAAGCAGATCCTCTCGATCACCCGAGTCGGGCAGAATCTTGAGATTACTTGGAATATTCTCCGGTGCCCAAGGAAAGACCCCACCAGGATTCTCAAAATGAAGGAAGCTGAATTCAGGGATTGCCGCGGGATAAGGCAGTTCCGCGATGGCGCGAATGAATGTGTCGTAGTCGCGCAGGGATACGCCCATTGTGAAAATGTATTCCTCTTTAAGATCGGAAGCGGGCAGGGGGCTCGATCGAATGTTGACCTTAAAAGGAACGTAGGAGCTGCGCGCTTCGGTCACTCCAAAGTAGCGTGTATAGCCGGAGATGTTCCGGAAGTAGTGTATGAAATGATCTACCCGTGACAGCAGAGCGCGTTTGACCAGTGCTGTGACATTGTGGCGGAACCCCAGCGGTTTACGCAGTACGAGGTCGACGGCAATGAGCGGAATCCTCTTGCGCGGAAAGAGGAGAAAATACGCGGCGAGCTTGTAGATCAAAAAATCCTGGCAATCGAGCACGATGAGGTCGGCCGAGCTGCAGAGGGCGCGGAAGTCGTGCCATGTTTGACGGCGCAGGATTTCGGCTTGGCCGCCCGCCGGAAGTTCGATGAACTCCGGACTATTCATGAAATTGGTCAGGATCCGCACTAACTTCAAACCCAGAGCAAGGGGAGGAACCTCACGCAACCGGTTGCAAAGTGCGCAGGTCTCATCGCGGCCTTGCCGCCGGGCGCGTGGCCACCCTCAGGCGCCAATTCACTCAGTGATCTATCCAACCGGCAGGACGTTAAGAGTGCAGTGGCGCTCACGTGCGTTGCGGCAGACGCAGGCGCGCGACGCTTAACCAGCAAAAATGTCGCGTAAAGGGCATAACTCTCATAAGCCATCTATCGAGGCTCTCAAATCCCGGCAGCAGGTTTCCCGATAAGTGCCTGGCGCCGGGCATCAACGCAAGGCCTGCGCACACCACCGTAGTTAAGCCGTAATAATGGACTTCCGCGGAGCGAAAGTACTTACGCATGAGCTTGAAGTCCCTCGAGCGCAGTGGATGCTCGTCGGGCGTGCGTAGCGACGGGGTGAAAAGGCGAAACACGGCGGCGATCGGATGCAGTGCCAGTGGTTCAAAAAGTATTACCGACCCATCATCCTTTAGGCAGCGCGCCCATGATCTTAGAGCCTTTTCGGTGTCTAGGTGATGCAGCACTCCGGAGCAAGAAATCACGTCGATGCTCGCATCGGGGTAGTCGAGAGCTTCGGCGTTCATGACCCGGGCGTTTGCGTATTCGGTTAACCCTTCCTTTGCGATCGCAGAATTGAGTTTGTCAATCGAAACCGGGGAAATATCTATACCGTCGACATAGACTTTCTGGCGAGCAAGTGGTGTAACGCCACCATCACTGGAACCTACAACCAGAACGCGGCGGCCGGCCAAACCCAGCAGGAAACTATCGTACTTGGCAAAGGCCTCCTTGTTAATGAAATAGAATCTGTCGCGAAACTCCTGCTCACCCTCGAGGGTGCGTTGCATCTTTGAGTCTTGGAACCGTGCTTCGTTTTGTAAACGATGATCATTCGACTGCGACATTGTATTGGGCTCGATACGGCGCAAATGCTGCATTCCTGAGTGTCATGGCGTTGGGCCGACACGGTTTAAATGCTTGCGCTCACAGTTGCAAGGCGTGCTCGTTGTTTCGCTCGAAAGTCCAGATTGCCGACGCGATATTCAGTCCAGCAGCCACTGCACCTTGTGCGGCAGAAACCCGAACTTCTTTTTGAAACGGCGCAGTGACTGGCTCGCCCCAAAATACTTGTCATACATACAATAACGGGCTTGCGGATGGTGGGTTCTAGCGTACTTCACGGTCTCGACAAACAAGAGTGGTACGATGCCGTCGGCCTGATAGGCGTGGTGGCCATACACGTCGGTGATCGCAAAAAGCTCGCCGGCGATCATGCACGCCGCGTAGGCGCGCAGTTCCGCTCCATGACATATCCCGACATAAATGTAGTCGTGCGTCGCACTTTTGGACGGCGGATCCGCGATCGGTCCAAACTCGCCCGTCATCATATCGTCCGGCATGGGTCCCTGGCGCACGGCCGTCGAGCGGATGATGGCCGCGATCTCCTGGCGTCGCTCGTTGTAGTCAATTCGCGCGAACGTATAGCCCAGGCGCTGCGCCTTGTTGATGTTACGCCTGGCGGAAGCTTCAATCACTTTGGCGTAGTCTTCTGGCCGATCCGGTAGCTGAAACAGCGCCACCCCGTACTGCAAACTCTTAATAAGTGGAAACTTTGGGTGCCGACTGGTCGCCTCGCGAAAGAACCGCCGCACCATTTGATCGAAAAACGGCTCGTTGCCGGCGGCCTGCGAAGCCAGGAGCGAGATCGTCACGCGCGGGAGAGTTCTGATTGCTCTCAGATCCTTGAAGGCGTCGCCGATGAGGCTCACGGCTGCTCCGCAGCGGCGTCGCCGCCGATCGGCCGGCCGAATCCCAATTTCGCGATCGACTTGATCATTGCCGCATTTTGCCGTTGTGTATCGATGTAAAAATTCGCCGAGCCCTTTTTTACCATGGTGCCAATCGCAAGCATGATGGCCCTGGTTGCGTAACCGTGCCCGCGACTTGCCGGCGCCGTCTCGATTTCGCCGATCACGATAGCGTCAGCCGGCACCGCATAGAAGCGACAATATCCCAACGCCAGCACGCCCGTGGACAACGGTTGACGATCGTGTGCCAGGCCGAAATAGCAGCATCTGCGCAACATTATCTTGCCGACGAGTTTCGCGGTGCCGAGCATGCCCCGATCGCGCCACATGATCGGTAATCTGCCAAACGCGCTACGCGGCGAATCGACAAAAAAGAAGCCGCTCGCGTCTGACCCGTAGCCCTTGGTACGACGCATGTTGTAAATGAGGTCGACGGCCATGAAAGGCTTGCCTGGAAAATGGAACCGAAATATGCGAGAGGCAGGGATTATAAACAAGAGAGTACGCCTGATATCTGCGCACGCTGCCAAAGGCTTGCTAACGACGCAGCATGCGGATACTTGCGGAAAATGCGGGAACGACCGGCGGGCGGCCGGATCAGCCGCTCACTTGGCGAAGATTCACTTGCAGGCCATCAAGGAGTTGAATCTGATAACTGTTTACAACGTCGCGGGCCGCGTAATTGACGCTGACGAACGCTCTTGCCTGCTCACCCAACTGTGTGGCCCTCAGAGGATCTCGAACAGCCTCCAGAAGCGCGCTGAGCACGCTTTCGGGATTGCCGGCGTGCGTAAGCCAGCCATACCCGTGCAGCAATTCCGGGACGCCGCCGACGCTCGTGCAAATAGCAGGCAGTCCCAGCGCCATGGCCTCCAACAGCGCCCGCGGAGTTCCTTCGGAAAGCGAGTTCAGTACAAACGCATCGGCAGCTGCGCAAAATTGGCGGGTGTCACGCTGTTCGCCCAAAAGTGCGACTGTATCTGCGAATCGATTGGCAAATAGTGCCGATCGGCACTTGACCATTTCAGAGCCGTCGCCGACGACGAGGAGGCGTGCCGGTTGTGGTAGCCGAGATTGCGCGGCCAGAAACGCGGAAATCAATTCCGGCACTTGCTTCACCCGTTCCAAACGCCCGACATACACAAACACGAACTCGGACCCGATGCCCAGCGAGCGGCGGCGTTGGGCGCGATCGTCGCGCTGCCAAAGGGTCAGATCGATGCCGTTTGGTATGACGACGATCCGCGATGAGGGAATGTTCAGCTCCTCCACCAGGTAGCGTTTAATGCCGTCGTGGATCGCGGTGATGCTGTGCGCTAGCCTCCAGTTCAGCCGTAGTCTAAGTCTGCCGGCGAAGCTTGCGCGGAGTGGCGCTTCGGAGTGTTCCGTTACAACCACGCGTCTGATCTTGGCGAGACGTGCCGCCAGCCCGAGTTTGTTGAGCGCGACGAAGTGTTGCAGATGGATCGCGTCCAGATCCAAAGCTTCGAGGCGACGCACGAGCGCAGCGCTCACGCCGTTCCTGCCGAAGATATTGGTCGGCGGCAATTGAAGATCCACCACTCGCAGGCCGAGCTCGCCGCATCGCGCGCGTAGTGGGCCAGTCATGCCATCGATAGCGGTGCACATGACTTCGGCGCCGGCGCGCGCCAGCTGCTGCGCCAACTCAAGCCCCACGACTTCAGAGCCGCCGACGCGGAATGAATAGAGCACCTCGAGAATTCGTGGCGGTCGGGTTCCTCCAAGAGGAGCCTTGTGACCATCGCCTGGCAATGATGATCCCGTGTGATCCATGGGACGGCAGATCAGCCGCTCAGAAGTCGGGTAGCCGCCGCTCGCACGATTCGGGCAATTTCACGCACACCGCAAATCTCGGCTTCGAACGCGATATCACTCGCCTCGTCACTGTCAAGATAACGCTTCAGTCGCATTACCGACGTCTTCGAGTCATTTAAGCCGGGGTCGCAAGTTGTCGCCGATTCCACTCCAAGGCGTTGCAGCCATTCGGCGTGCTGATCCGCGTAAATGCCGCTCGGATAGCAAAAATGCCGCGGTTCGGAACCGACTAGTTCCCGGATGGCATTCCGGTTCTGATCGATCTCATCAGCCATCGCTTCAAAATTCTGGTCCGGCAGACGATGGGTATGCGTGTGTAACTGAATATCGATCCCGCGCCTGAACAGCTCCTGCACCTGCGTTCGCTGTAAAAGTCTAAATCGCCCATTCTGTAGAACCTCATGCAGGTCGATCCCGAGGGCATCCGCAAAGCTTTGCAGGTGCTGCTGCCGCTCGGCAAGGGGAAAGGCCGCTTCGGCGGCGCTGATGAGGGCTACCGCCAGCGTTTCTGGGTTCCCGCGCAGATCGTAACTCCCGTCAAGCTGCGGATGCAGGTCCTGAAGGATCAGCGTGTCTTTATCCGTTTCCTGGATCATGTAGGTCAATATGACATTGAACACTTCGGTGTCGGCGGCAAAATGCTCGGTCGACAGATAGATACAGGCTGGGTAGTCGTACTTCTGCAGTATTGGAACGCCGACCGTCAGATTGGATGCCCAGCCATCGTCGAGCGTGATAACCGTCTCGGCGCTGCGAATGCCGCGCTGCTTAAACCTCCTGACGGCCTCATCGAGTGAAATGACCGGTACGCCCAATTTTTTTAGGATGCGCATGCGTCGTTCGAACGTCTCAGCGCGCATAAACATCAGCGGCATGACAGCGTATTCATCGCCGATTGAGAAGCCGTGATAGCACAGGACTCGCAGTCGCCGTCGAGTCAGAAAGCGTGCTAATGAAAAGCCACCCAGAGCACGGATACAATAAAATGCCAAGGATTGCAGCGAAGTCATGACGTCAACATTGGCGGCTAGGCGCGTGGCCCAGTCGTTCCATCGTCGAACGGAAGCGCGCGCCGATTGCGTGGTACGAATAACGCTCTTCTACGAGATTGCGCGCTGCGTTGCCGATGGCGAGCCGCCTGGCGCCGTCGGGCAGCAACGCCAAAATCGAGGTGATGAATTGCGATGCAGTAGATGCAAAAACCACGTCTTCGTTCTCTGTAACGTCGATCCCCTCGCAAGCAATCGGATGCGCGATCACGCATTTGCGCATCGCGAATGCGTCGAGAATCTTGAGCTTGGTGCCGCCGCCGTCTCGAATCGGGCAGACGACGAGCGCAGCCGAATCAATCATCGGTCGTACGTCAGGAACGTAGCCATGAACGCTCACGCCGTGCAGCGAGCGAGCTAGGTGCAGAACCGCCGCCGGCGGATTGCTGCCGGCAATATCCATGGTGGCGTTCGGCTCGCGCGCTTTTACGCCGGGCCAAATCTCCCTAAGAAAAAACAGCATGGCATCGACATTGGGATACCAATCCATGGTTCCGACGAAGAGCAGCGAGTTAGGTCGTATTGCGGTAGCCGCCGACACAAAGAAATCGCAATCAACCCCATTAGGAATGACTACCGTGTGCGCTTGCGGTGCGATCTGCCGCAGCCTCGCGCTGTCTAACTCCGAGCAAGTAATATGTGCGGCGAACTCACAGGCGCTGCTTTTTTCTACTGCCGCCAGCAGGCGCGCCTCGTGCCGCAGGTATTCGCGGGCAACAATGTTCGATGCGTTGGCGGCGCGTCGCAACATCATATGCGATTCAATGTTGTGGTGCGTCAAGGTTGCAGGCGTGCTGCCGGCCAACACCCGATACGGCGCCAGGCCGATGGTGTCGAAATGAACCAAGTCGTAGGTTGTTGACTGCAGTTCGCGCGCTATAGCGGCGCGAGCGGCGGCGCTTACGAGCCAGGTCGTCGTGTAGCTTGAACCGCTCAACAGCGACCACAGCGCTGTGACTTTCTTACCACCCGGTCGATGCAGTGCGTCGATCGGAAGAAACGTGACGTTGCGGCAGATTTTCTTCAGCTCCCGGCGGGACTCTTCGAGCCCCTCCTCAAGGCTCGGGAACAGCGTTACGACCCAGTGCTCTTGAACGAAGGCGATGACGTCGACGCTATGTTCGCGCGCCAATTCGCGCAGCAAGTTATATGAACGAAGCAGGAAGCCCGCTTTGGGCGGATACGGAATGGCGTGCGCGAGCCACAGGAAATTCATAGGGCTCGAATCCGTTGGAATGCGATATCTGACTGCCGCTCAGGGGCGCGATACATGACTTGGGTAGGAACGGGTGACGGATGGGCTCTGATATGCTGCAAATTGTAAGGTTCGGCGCGTTGGCGGCGTGCGTGCGGATTCGCGTTTTTGACAAAACACCAACGAGCACAGCGGCAGGACATGCGTCACGCCAATGAGGCGGGACTTTAACATATACTCTATTTACGCAAGAGATTCGTGGTTCGAATATGGGCAGTGCGCAAGTCACAAACCGGGCCCTCCCCAGAGCAGCAACGACCCTCGCCGGTCAAATCTGATGTGCGGCATTGTGGGGGCGTTCGCACCGGGGCGTCGCCTGGATGCGCAGGCAGTGAACCCAATGATTGCCTCTTTGGCGCACCGGGGTCCCGATGACCGGGGCGTGGAGGTGCTGGCGGGAGGCAGTCTTGTTTTCGGCCATCTACGGCTGTCGATTCTCGATTTGTCGGCGCTGGGCCATCAACCGATGGCAACTTCGGACCAAAAGACCTGGATTGTCTATAACGGCGAGATATACAACTTTCGCGAAATCAAGGCCGAGTTGCAGGGTTTTGGCTGGGTATTTCGCAGCGATACGGACACTGAGGTCATACTTGCGGCATACCGTCAATGGGGGCTTGAGGCAGTCAATCGTTTTCGCGGGATGTTCGCCTTTGCGATATGGGATGAGACTCAAAACCTATTGCATTTATGCCGTGATCGATTTGGCGTTAAGCCGCTCTACTATTCGCTGAGGTCGGGTCTTTTGGCGTTCGCGTCCGAGTCGAAGGCCCTTTCGAACGCCGGCTACACGAGTAGGGCCGTCGACCCAGTTTCGGTAGCGGAGTTCGTGCAGTACGGCTACATCTCGGCCCCGCGGGGTATATTTGCCGATATTCATACGGTGCGCCCCGGAGCAATCTGTACCTTTGACATTGCGCTGCGAATGCGCGAACGCACGTACTGGAGTGCCAGAGACCTGTTTGACGGCGAAGCTGCGATCGGACTGCGGCACGAATTGAGTGTCTTGCCTGAGAAGGAGCTCCTTGATCGGGTTGAGGCGTCGCTGCAAAAATCTTTCGAGTACCGAATGGTTGCCGACGTTCCCGTAGGCGTGTTCCTAAGCGGTGGCATGGATTCATCCTTGGTTGCGGCACTCCTCGCGCAACGCTCTGGGTTCAAATTGAAGACCTTCACCATTGGTTACGGGGTGTCGGAATTCGATGAGACTGCATATGCGCGTACGGTCGCCGATACTTTGGGCTGCGTGCACACTGAGCTCATCGTGCCGCCGCAGGCCGCGCTCGACGTCGCCACGGAGTTACCGACTATCGCCGATGAGCCAATCGGCGATAGTTCTCTCATACCGACGCTTCTGGTCTCGAGACTCGCTCGGGAGCATGTCAAGGTTGCCTTGTCTGGCGACGGCGCGGATGAGTTGTTCGGCGGATATGCGCGCTACGCCTACTGCGGGAATTTCGTTGAGCGGCGCTCACGTATGGCGAAGGCCCTGTACCACCTATCGGCGGAGATGCTCGATCGCCTACCGCCCGGGCTCATCGCGCGGGGCTACGCGGTGGCTCGTGGCGGCGGCCCGAGGTTCGCTGCAATCAATGACAAACTGCGTAAGTTCGTGCGCATGGCGCAGGCGAAGGACGAGTTTGCGGCCTACGACGCTGCGATTTCAGAGTGGTCAACGCAGAGAACTAAAGAGTTTGTGACGAGCAAGACCTCCGCAGGGAGTGGTGCGCGCAAAACATTCGAGTCGGTGGTCGGTGCCGGCGCGCGCGACCGGTTCATGCATTACGATATGACGCGGTATCTCCCCGGCGATTTGCTCACCAAGGTTGACCGTGCGTCGATGTCGGTGTCGCTCGAGGCACGTGAGCCATTTCTTGATCATGAGACGGCGCGGCTAGCGGCTGCCTTGCCGATGGAGTGGAAAATCCGCGGCTCTCAAGGCAAGTATCTTCTGCGAAAGCTATTGTCGCGCTATTTTCCGCCAGCTTTCTTTGATCGACCAAAACAGGGGTTCTCAGCTCCCGTGGGCGAGTGGCTGCGCGGGCCGTTGCGGGAGGTCTTTCAGCATGAGCTCTCGGCTGCGCAGGTTCGCGAGTTCCAATTGCTGGACCCAAAGACCGTGCCGGAAGCGGCGGCCAATTTTCTAACCGCAAGTCACCGTGATACCTCCGCAGCTGGGGCGTGGATTCTCCTGCAGTTGCAACAGTGGGCCGCTCACTGGCTGCCGGAACCCGCAGGGCAGCAACATCAGGAACAAAGAGCCTGAATCGTGACGAGTATGGCAACACTGCTGTTCTGGCTCTCGGCTGCGACCCTTGGCTACATCTATTTCGGATACCCATTGATCGTGCGGCTTCTTGCCCGCCTGCATGGACGGCCCGTTAAGAGCGTTGCAGGTGCACGCCCGACGGTGACCGTGATCATTACCGCATACAACGAGGAAAAAAGCGTCCGCGCCAAGATCGACAATATTCGCCTACTTGATTATCCACAACAGTTGCTTGACATCGCGGTTGTGTCGGACGCCTCAAGTGATGCCACCGACGAGATCGTACGGTCCTGCGGTCTTGATGGGGTTCAAATCCTGCGAGTTGAAGGTCGCAGGGGAAAAACTGCCTGTCAAAACATCGCCGCTACGCGGGCAAACGGGGACATCCTCATTTTCACCGACGCGACGACTCGAATCGAGCGGAACGCCCTGACTGCGCTCGTTGAGAACTTTGCCGATCCCGACGTTGGCTGCGTAGCGGGACTTCTCGTCTATGAGAAAAAGGGCGAAAATCTTACGGCAGCGGGCGGGGTTTCCTATTGGGGATATGAGATTGCGCTGCGCAGCGCCGAGAGCTTGTTGGGAACTCTTATCGGCGTCAGTGGCTGCCTGTACGGGGTTCGCCGAAGCGCGTATCGGCCGATAGCACCCAATCTCATTAGCGACTTTGTCATCGCGATGCGCATGCGTGAGCAGGGGTTGCGCACGGTGCTGGAAACACGTGCGGTATGTTTCGAGGAAACTCTGGACCGCTCGACACACGAACTGTCGATGCGGGTGAGAGTCGCTGTGCGCAGCATTGCTGCGCTCGTTGGCGAACGCAAGTTTTTGAATATCTTTTCTGATCCGGTGTTCGCGTGGCAGCTTTGGTCACACAAGTTATTGCGCTACGCATCGCCTTATTGGCTGCTACTCATGCTTTTTACGTGCACAATGCTTGTGCAGATTCCGTTCTACCGGGCCGTTTTATTCGTTGAAGTAGCGCTTGTCGTTGCGGGCGTTGCTGGATTTATTTTACAGCTCAGTGCCAGAAGCACCGGGGTGCTGAGCAAACCTTATTATTTCCTGTTGACGAATCTTGCCTCAGGGATCGCGACGTTGCGTTACCTCAGGGGCGAGCGCATCGTGACCTGGGAACCGATGCGCTGATGGACGGAGTGCACCTTCGCCACTATCCATGCCTTGATGGATTGCGTGGCGTTGCGATCTTGCTCGTTATTCCGCACAACGCTGACATCATCGATCCAGTGCTGTCCGGACCTCTATTGATTTTCACGGTCCTCGGTAACAGGGGCTGGGTTGGCGTGGAACTCTTCTTTGTGCTCTCGGGATTTCTAATCACGGAGCAGCTCTTGTTATCCAAAGAAGCGAAGAACTACTTCGCATGGTTCTATGTCCGCCGCGCCTTGCGCACGGTGCCTCTGTTTGTGCTCGCCGTGCTCTTGGGACTGTTTTTGATGCGTGTTTTCGGCGGCCCCGGCCATGCGATGACTGCAACGCCCGCGTGGCTGCTTTTATTTGGGCTGCTGGTCGTCAATTGGACAGAACCCTCGGGTTTGAGCTTCCCGGGGTTGCCACAACTGTGGTCGCTTGCGGTGGAGGAGCAGTTTTATCTTGTATGGCCGCTTTTAGTGCGCCAGCTGGCATCGCGCTTGGCGGTCGTGACGCTTGCCCTGGCCGCGATCGCTCTTGTCACGCGCATGTGTCTTCTGCTGACCGGAGCGGCGCCCCTAAAGGTCTACATGTCGAGTGTGTGCCGCATGGACGCTCTGGCGTTTGGAGCACTTGCTGCGGTCATCGTACAGAGGTGGCGTCGGCGGCATATCGCGCCCCGGCCATCCCTTTGGATCATCAGCGCCTTTTTGGTAGCGCTGATCGGCGCGCTGTGCACGCGTCTCTATGCGGGCGATACCTGGGCGACACAGACCCTTGGATACAGCTGTCTTGGCCTATCCTGCATGCTGCTGATCCTGGGTGCAGTGGGAGGGGATATTTCGCGCCAGCAGAGTTTCGTGCTTAGCATTTTGCGATCGAGAGGGCTCGCATCGATCGGACGATACAGTTACGGCATGTACGTATTTCATATGTTCTTTGTGATTTTCGCGGGCGTTTGGATCAAGCGCCTCGCTGCCCCATTCGGCGATGCGCGCATGGTCTTTGGCGCGCTCCTGGTCCTCGTTTTAAGCTATGTCGCGGGCTTTGCCTCGTACAATCTTTATGAGAAATATTTTCTACGGGTCGGACGACGCGCCGTTCCGCTGACGTAATCGAACCCATGTATCCACTCCCTGTACGATTTAACATAAGTCGAAGTACTGGAGTTAGCTTATCCATCCCCGCCGCCAGCGCGTTGTTCCATGGTGATGCGTCACGTGACAGGCGTCACCGCAGCGAACAAGTCGGTGCGTGCACGATATGCATTGAGTCGCGAATGTCGTGCTCCGCGACGAAAACAACGCTAGGACCCCATGCTTGCTGTAAGTCGGTGGATGCCCATCCTGTTCGCATTGACAGGGATTGGATTTCTTTCTGGTTGCGGTAGCACCCAGTTTTCCAGCGGTGGCAGCGCCGCAGCCAACATCACGGTGCCGACCATCTCACAGGGGCCGCAGAACACAACGGCGAAAGACGGCGCTTCTGCCACGTTTACCGTCGTTGCGATTGGCAGCGCCCCTTTGACGTATGAATGGATGCAAAACGACGTGCCTGTGCCGGGCGGTACCGGCAGCACCTTGCGGATCACTCCTGTAGTGTTTACCGATAGCGGCGCGCACTTTGAAGTGATCGTTCGCAACAACGTCGGCAGCGTCACGAGCAGTTCTGCAACACTCACTGTCAATCCGGCGGCTCCTTCAATTACGAGGCAACCGGTACATCAAAGCGTTGTGGTTGGTGCGACGGCCACTTTCGAGGTGGAAGCGGGTGGTAGCGCCCCGTTGACGTATCAGTGGAATAAGAATGGCGCTCCAATAAGCGGTGCGACTAGTGCTACGTACGTAACACCAGCGGCGACAATTGCCGACTCAGGTTCCTTATTCACGGTGACGATCAGCAACGCGGTGGGGACTGTGATGAGCAGCTCGGCGCTTCTTACCGTATCGCCGTTTGGAATTTCCTTGGTGGCTGGGCATCTCGGCGGCTTCGGAACCATTGACGGCGTTGGCGGTCGCGCTCGATTCTTCAATCCGAAAGGTGTCGTAAGCGACACCACGGGAAACATATACGTTGCGGACAGTACGCGCGACTTCATTAGAAAAGTATCCCCCGCAGGCGTCGTGACGACTTTTGCCGGGGCAGCAGCGATTCAAGGCGCTGCCGACGGACCTGCCGCGTCGGCCCAATTCAACCAACCGGGCGGCGTCGCAATCGATACGGCCGGCAACATTTTTGTCGCCGACACTGGGAACGACACGATCCGAAAAATTACTGTGGCCGGACAGGTCAGCACAATCGCCGGCACACCGGGAACGCCAGGCGCAACGAACGGCACCGGCGGCGCGGCACTCTTCAATGAACCTGAAGGTATAACGACCGACTCTGCGGGCAACGTATATGTAGCTGATACGGGCAACAGTACTATTCGCAAAATTACGCCTGCCGGAGTTGTATCCACTGTCGCGGGCACGCCGGGAGTTCAAGGAGCGCAAGATGGCATTGGCTCAGCAGCCCAATTCAACAGTCCCGAAAGCCTGACCGTTGACGCGACTGGAAATTTATACGTCGCAGACACATTCAATAACACCATCCGCCGGATCACGCCGACTGGCACGGTGACAACGTTCGCTGGGACCGCAGGCACTTATGGCAACCAAAACGGACCCGCTGCCGGGGCACTTTTCGGCAATTGTTACGGCATCACAATTGATCCCGCCGGGAATCTTTACGTAACGGACGCCGGTGGCCAAAGTGTCCGCAAGATCACACCGCAGCTGATCGTAAGTAGCGTCGCAGGCTCGGGAGTCGCCGGCTACGCAGATGCGGCCGGACCTAACGCGCAGTTCTCGAGCCCTTGGGGCGTCGCCGTCGATAGCACGGGGAATATTTACGTCGGCGATTACAATAACGGCACAATTCGAAAGATCACCGCCGCAGGCGTTGTCAGCACCCTCGCCGGCACCGCGCCGCATCCGGGATCAACCGATGGCACTGATGCTGCCGCATGGTTTGCCGGTCCGTCCGGCGCGGCCGCCGATGGGGCGGGCAACCTTTACATTGCCGATACGGCAAACAGTACGATCCGCAAGATCACCTGGGACGGAGTGGTCACCACCGTTGCGGGTATGGCGGGCACGCCCGGCGCCGTTAACGGTGTCGGGGTTGCCGCACGGTTCAATCTCCCCACAGGCGTCGTCATGGATCTGAGCGGAAACGCTTATGTGACTGATGCTGGCAACGATACGATTCGCAAGGTTACGCCTTCCGGAGCCGTCACGACCCTGGCCGGAACGCCCGGCGCACCCGGATTCACCGATGGCCCCGGCACTACGGCCCGTTTCAATAACCCCACGGGAGTTGCCATCGACACATCGGGAAATCTTTATGTGACGGACACCGGAAATAACACCGTGCGAGAAGTCACCATCGCAGGTTTCGTTACGACTATCGCAGGAATCGCGGGCGTGACTGGTTCGGTGAACGGCACCGGCGCAGGAGCGCTTTTCCACTCACCAGAAGCGGTTGCGGTAGATCCGGCTGGAAACCTGTACATCGCTGACACTTTGAACAGCGCCATTCGCAAGATATCACCCGGTGGCACTGTGACTACGTTCGCGGGAAGCTTAGGTAACCCTGGCACTTTAGACGGTCCTGCTACCGTGGCACGCTTCTACCAGCCATCCGGTGTCGCGATTGATGCTGTCGGAAACGTTTACGTCGCCGATTCGCTCAATCAGGCGATCCGCGAGGTCTCGGCGGCAGGCGCCGTAACGACAATCGTGGGCGCGCCCCGATCGGAAGGGGTGGCATTGGGGCCATTACCTGGGTCTCTTAATCGCCCCGTCGGACTCGCGCTGGCTGCTGGTCCAGGAACGAGCCTTGTTATTACCGATATCGCCGAGAATTCGATTCTGCTCGTGACGCTGCAGTAGCAGAGCAGATCTGCCAAGCCCATAGGCCGTCCCAATATCAAGGACGCCTACCTCGTCAGCGCTGTAGCTTTTATGCAAAAGCGCTGGCCGGAGAATTGTTCTCTAGAGCGGCTGAGAGGGGCAAAAATACAAATCCCTCATTCGCGGCAAACTTGAGCATCGTTTCAATATTGCCCAGAAATGACTCCAAGGCTGCTTGCGTACTTACGTACGGACTCTTTCCCGGCAGAAGGCTTGTCGAATGGAAGGTCATGTTGAGATGGGTTGCGCGAGCGGACAGCGCGGTTTTGGCCAATGCCACCATTTCATCGCCGCTGCTCAACTCCGGTGACAGCCAGCGCAGGTTCAACATTCCGAACTTTTCCAGGGCGCCCATTACGCGCAGTCGGGACGCGAGCCGGCGCCACTTGATCACACGCCGACAAAGCTCGTAGTTGGTTTGCAGAAAACCGATTGTCGGGGGCACCTCTAGCAGGCCGCCATTTGGCGCGGCGGATTGGATCGCAGGCGGATTGAACTGGTAACTTAGAAATGGTGCCTCGCGGTAATCTGGCCCTGCATATTCAGTCCAATCGACGAACGGCGTTACTGAAGTATCAACGCGAAAGCCGAGTTCGTAGATGGCGGCGGCAACCGTCGGGCCGAAGCCCCACCGACCGCTGCGAAAGCAACGGGGTGTGACTCCGAGCAACTCGGTAATCGTGCTCTTAAGCGCTGCAACCTTTTTGATCACTGTCGAATAGGGTAGGTTACAGATCATCGAATTACGAACGCTGATCTCCTCTTCGAATGGCGGGGTATTCCACGGATGGCAGTGAGCGCCGATTTCACAGCAATTCCTCGCTAGTAATTCCAGGAAAACGCTTCGCGCCGCGTCACTGGTTACTACGGGATATGTAATTAGATAAGTCGGAACGGCACCGTACCGTTCGAAGAGGGCTTGCAGTCGCGGAATAATTTCTATATTCGCGACCGAGAAACCGGATGACCGGTACTCGCCCCAATCGTCCTCTTCGGTATCGATCGTTATGAAGAATCTAACCGTCATGATTGAGTCAAGCAACCCTCAGCGCCGAGCACCGCCATTTTTAGAGTGTCCGTAGGCGGGCCAAGGGTGGTGCGTACCATTATAGCGCGAAAGGTAATCGCTTAGTGCGGCGCAGGGTAATTCCGCGCACGGATATGGGGAAGCGCAACTTTAACCCATTTCAGCAGATCCGCCCAACGCGCGAAATCACAGAATGCGAGTCGCGCAAGCGTTCGCACTTCGGCGTGCTAAGAGCTAACGCATTCCGGCGAAAAGTCGAAACGCTGGCCCCGCAAAATGATCGCCTATAAGGCGGTCGAGGCGCGTGGCCGATGCCGCGCGCCAATGGGTTGTGCTCAAGTGCTGTAGGCACTGCGCTTTGCTCAAAGCAAACGTCGGCCCATTCAGTTCGCAAGGGCCGAAAATGAATGCTGTAAGTTAAATCAGGATCGGCATTTTTAACGGCGGCGCTGTCGCAGTATGCAGATTGCTACGCACGGCATCATGGGCTGCGCTCGCGAAGGTTAATGGGGCGGCGATGCGCGGTCGCAGTTACCGTTCGCGGAAGAGATTTCGCACCCTGCGGCGCGCCGAGCTGTAGCCGCCGCCGAGGAGCGCCTCGAGCCGAAGCTTTAGGCGCTTTGCTTGTAACTCTCCCCACCACAACGGCGTCGTCAGAGCCGCGAGGGCGCGCTTGTACTGGGCCTCGCCGGCGAGCATGTCGTAAATGACCTGCCCTTGTTGCGCATTGCGATCGATCACCAGTGCATGCACAAGGAGCCCGATAGATTCACCGCGTTCAGCCGCCGCATAGTTGATGCCACTCTGATAAAATGAGACACGGCCCTGGAACACAAAATTGTAGAGTAAACCCAGAGTGACCGAACCGGCTTGGACGCGTGCCAATTGCAGAAGGCCTTCCTCGAAGCAGCGCGCGATGAGTTCGTGGTGGAAGCGTTCGAAAAATGGCTGATCAAACGCGTCGCCGTGCGGTTGGTCACCCCAGCGCTTGATATGCAGATCCTTGAGCTCGCTGAAGAAGCCACGCGCTTCCTCAGCAGTTACCGCTTCCGACACCGCTAGCGCGCCAAAGCGGCGCTCAACGGCAGCGACGGTATGGCGCAAGCGTGTGCGCACGCGAGGCGCGAGCAGACTGATGCATGAGCGATTTTCGGTTGCGCGAACACCGTCGAGATCCAGAAATCGACCGACATCCTGGCGGGAAAGCCTGATCGGCATGCCGCGGGACGCCCATGCGTCAGCGAGCCAAGGCGCCACCCCATCGAGATGAAACTCGTCCCAATCGGTCTCGTGCGTCAAGAAGTGGTCAAGAACTTCTTGCCACGCCGTCTTCTCATGGTGCGCGGACGCGAGTAAGCCGTTGTGTTCCGTGCAGATGTTGTCGAAGCGGCGGTCGCCGGTGGCGTTGAGGACCCAGGTCTGCACCGGAAGCAAGTTGTGGCGCCAAACCGTCCGCTTGACGATGATTGCCGAAGCGACAATCTTTGTATCCAAGGAAACGGTCAGGAGGAGTGGCGTGACCGCGGGTTGGATGCAGTGCAGCCATGTGCTAATCCATGGCCACGACAGGAAAAAAGAATGCGGTACGTCGGTCGCGAGCTGCCGCCAGTGCTCCTCGAGAGCGGGCAGTTCGGGTA
>Ga0075522_10000883_pt1 | contig 22372 bp, 21 predicted proteins | sample NGEPerA_FD_74796 | JGI IMG/M metagenome (GOLD analysis project Ga0075522, IMG submission 74796) | Arctic peat soil microbial communities from the Barrow Environmental Observatory site, Barrow, Alaska, USA - NGEE PermafrostL2-A | ecosystem: Environmental > Terrestrial > Soil > Wetlands > Peat ...
GCTCGAAGGGGAGGATAGAAGAAAGTCGAGCCGCCACTATCCTCCCCCGCGAGAGGGCGTGGGAGGATAGTGGCGGCTCGACTTTCTTCTATCCTCCCCTTCGAGCGGAGCGAAGAGGGGGAGGTGGCGCGGCGCTCTTTCTCGCGCCGTGACGGAGGGGGCGTCACCGTGTCGGCCACGCAACAAGCGGGGCTAGAGCCTCAGGCGGCTTTCGATGACGGTGATCGCCGAACCGCGCAGGCGGACCCTCTCGCCGCGGTGTTCGCATTCGAGATCCCCGCCGCGGCCGGGGTAGGCCTGGTGGAAGCGCAGGGTCGGGCGGCCGAGCTTGGCGGAGAACAACGGCGAGAGGATGCAGTGCAGCGAGCCGGTGGTCGGATCCTCCGGGATGCCGGCCCCGGGAGCGAAGAATCGACTGACCACGTCATAAGGGGCGCCGGGCGCGGCCGGCGCCGTCACGGCGACTTCTCCGGCCCTCTGGCGCGCGATGGCGCCGAGATCGGGTCTCAGGTCCCGCACCGCCGCTTCGTCGCCCAGGACCGCGACCAGATATTGCCCGGCCCACACCTCCCGCGGTTCGAGGCCAAGGGCCTCGGTCAGGCCCTCCGGAGGCTCGATTCGTCGCGGCGGGTCGGCGGGAAAATCCATTTCGTAGCCGGGCTCCGCGCGCCGCACGGTCAGCGTTCCGGCCAGGGTGTCGAACGCGATGGGGATGCCGGCAAGGCCCAGTTCCGAGAACAGCACATGGCCGCTGGCGAGCGTCGCGTGGCCGCAGAGCGGGACCTCCAGGGCCGGGGTGAACCAGCGCAGGCCGAATCGGGCCGGGTCGGCGGTCTTCAGCAGGAAGGCGGTCTCGGCCTGGTTGTTCTCCGCCGCCAGCGACTGCATCCAGGCGTCGGCCGGCCAGGCGTCCAGGGGCTCCACCACGCAGGCCTGATTGCCCCTGAAGGGCGCGGAAGCGAAGGCGTCGATGGTCCACTGGCGCATGGAGCGCTTATCGCCCTTCGTAGCGCGGGCTTCCAGCCCGCTCTTTTCGGCCCGAAAGACAAGAGCGGGCTGACAAACCCCGCGCCGCGGGCTTGGAAGGAGCGGTCAGGGAGCGCAAATGAAGGAATCCGAAGTGAAGGAGGTGGACCATGGCCGAACGGTCTCTTGACGTGGTCATCGTCGGGGCGGGGTTCGCGGGGCTGTACATGCTCCACAAGGCCCGCGGCATGGGCCTTTCGGCGCGGGTCTATGAGGCCGGCGACGGGGTCGGCGGCACGTGGTTCTGGAACCGCTATCCCGGCGCGCGGGTGGATATCGAGAGCCAGGAATATTCCTATTCCTTCTCGCCCGAGCTGGAGGCGGAATGGCGCTGGAGCGAACGCTATTCGCCGCAGCCGGAGCTGCTGAGATACCTCAACCACGTGGCCGACCGGTTCGATCTGCGGCGCGACATCCAGCTCGAGACCCGGGTGACGGCGGCGACCTATGACGAGGCCGCCGAACGCTGGACCATCGCCACCGACAAGGGCGACGAGGTTTCCGCCCGCTTCTGCGTGATGGCCACGGGGTGCCTGTCGGTGATGAAGGAGGCCGATCTGCCGGGCATCGAGACCTTCGCCGGCAAGACCTGGCATACCGGCCGCTGGCCGCATGAAGGCATCGACTTCACCGGCCAGAGGGTCGGGGTGATCGGCACCGGTTCGTCGGCCATCCAGTCGATCCCGATGATCGCGGCCCAGGCCGATCACGTCTTCGTCTTCCAGCGGACGCCCAACTTCAGCGTCCCGGCGCATAACGCGCCGATGGCGGCGGCCACCGAACGTGAGTGGCGGGAGAACCGGGCGGACTATCGCCAGCGCGAGCGGCTCTCGAACGTCGGCTTCCTCGCCCACGACCCCTCAGAGGCGCTGGCCGTGGAGACGAGCCCGGAGGATCGCCGGCGGGTCTATGAGGACCGCTGGGCGCGCGGCGGCTTCAGCATGGGCGGGGCCTTCGCCGACGTCGCCATCGACAAGGCGGCCAACGACACCGCCGTGGAATTCATGGCCGAAAAGATCGCCTCGATCGTCAGGGATCCTGAGGTCGCCGAGAGGCTGACGCCCCGGACCTATCCGTTCGGGACCAAGCGCCTCTGCATCGACACCGACTACTACGCGACCTTCAACCGCGAGAACGTGACCCTCGTCGATGTTCGCGCCACCCCGATCGAGGCGATCACCCCGGGCGGCGTGCGCACGACGCGGGCCGAATACGCCATCGACGCCCTGGTCACCGCCATCGGCTTCGACGCCATGACCGGGGCGCTGGGGGCGATCGACATCAAGGGGCGAGGCGGCCGGCCGTTGAAGGACAAATGGGCCGAGGGCCCACGCACCTATCTGGGCCTGATGATCGCCGGCTTCCCGAACCTGTTCCTGGTCACGGGACCCGGCAGCCCCTCGGTGCTGTCGAACATGGTGGTCTCCATCGAGCAGCACGTGGAGTGGATCGCCGGCTGCATCGGCTTCCTCGGCGAGCGCCAGATCGCGGCCATCGAGGCCACCGAAGCGGCCGAGGACGCCTGGGTGGCGCACGTCAACGAAGTCGCCGACACCACCCTCTACCCCCGGGCCGACAGCTGGTACCTGGGGGCCAACGTTCCGGGCAAGCCGCGGGTGTTCATGCCCTACGTCGGCGGGGTGGGGATGTATCGCCAGATCTGCGAGACGGTGGCCATGCAGGGCTATGAAGGGTTCAGCCTGTCGAGGCCGGCGCACGCGGCGTGAGGGTGAAGAATTATTTGGCCACGAACCTCACGAACTACGCGAACAAGGAAGTCAGGCCCATCCACAGATGACGCAGATGAAGCGCAGATGAGAGTCAGGCGCTTCGCGCGAAGCGCAACAAACTCGTCTCTTCATCTGCGAACATCTGCGTCATCTGCGGATATTCTCGTCTTCCTGTTCGTGTAGTTCGTGAGGTTCGTGGAAAGATCTTGAGCTGAGCACCAGAGGCCACGAGGAGGCTTTCAACCATGAGCGACGCGATCACGCCTTTCACCCTGGCGATACCGCAGGGGGAGTTGGATGACCTCGCGGCACGGCTGGAGCGGACGCGGTGGCCGGACAGGGAGACGGTGGATGACTGGACGCAGGGCTCGCCGTTGGCCAAGGTCCAGGCGCTCTGCGCCCACTGGAAGGATGGCTACGACTGGCGCCGGTGCGAGGCGCGGCTGAACGGGCTGGGACAGTTCAAGACCGAGATCGACGGCCTCGACATCCACTTCCTGCATGTGCGCTCCAAACACGCCGACGCCCTGCCGCTGATCATCACCCACGGCTGGCCGGGATCGGTGATCGAATTCATGAAGGTCATCGGGCCTCTGACCGACCCCGAGGCCCACGGCGGTACGGCCGCTGATGCTTTCCACGTCATCGCCCCGTCGCTGCCCGGCTATGGTTTCTCGGGCAAGCCGACCACCACCGGCTGGGGCGTGCCGAAGATCGCCATGGCCTGGACCCTCCTGATGCGCCGCCTGGGCTATCAGCGCTGGGTCGCCCAGGGCGGCGACTGGGGATCGGCCGTGACCACCACCATCGGGGTGATCCGCCCGCCCGGCTGCGCGGCGATCCACGTCAACATGCCGCTGGTCTTTCCCGGCCCCGAGGACCGCGTCGACCTGACCGAGCAGGAGAAAGGCTATCTGGCGGGCCTGGCCTATTACCAGGAGAAGGACTCCGGCTACTCCAAGCAGCAGGCGACCCGGCCGCAGACCCTCGGCTATGGCCTGGCCGATTCGCCGGCCGGCCAGGCGGCGTGGATCTACGAGAAGCTGATGGCCTGGACCGACAACCAGGGCGCGCCGGAGGACGTGCTGACCCACGACGAGATGCTCGACAACATCATGGTCTATTGGCTGGGGAACGCGGGGACGTCCTCGGCGAGGCTCTATTGGGAGAGCTTCGGCTCCTTCGGCTCGGTGAAGCTCGAACTGCCGGTGGGAGTGAGCGTCTATCCCAAGGAGATTTTCCGCGCCTCGCGCCGTTGGGCCGACAAGGTGATGAGCGACATCATCCACTGGGGCGAACCCCCGCGCGGCGGCCACTTCGCGGCCTGGGAACAGCCGGAACTGTTCGTCGGGGAATTGCGGGCCTGCTACGCCAAGGTGCGGTAGGGGGGTGAAAGGGCGGAGTTTTTGACATCAGCGGAGGGGACCGCAGGTTCCGTCAATCCGATAAAACCTCGCCAGATCAATCTGATCTAGCCGACTGCGCAGGTCGTTCGGGGACCGGCTAGCGGCAAAGTTTTTTACAGTTTTTGACAGATTTTCGCCGGTTTCTGGCCGGAAAATGCCGGAAAATGCCGGAAAATGCCGGGTTTTTGGCGCCGCGGCGCGCGTTTTTGACATGTTTTCGCGGGGCCGAGGGAGGCGCAGGACCCATAGGCGCTAAAGTTAGGCGTTGTCATTCCATGGACCGCCGGCGTCTCGCCGGCAGCCGGCGCGAGCCGGCAGTGATTCTTGACCCCTCCGACGCAGATGGGAATTGCCATTGAGGGGAAGACGGCCGGCGTTCCGCCGGCTGCCGGCGAGACGTCAGCGGTCCAAAACGAGAACAAGCCACTGCCGATAGCCAAAGTTAGCCCCCGTGGGCGCGGGACCCGCGCCTGGACGCAGACGGGAAGAACGTCGATGAGGATCGCAAGCATATTGCATTATGTAACTTATCTCGACCTCGTTGTCAATATGCAATTGAGACGGAGAGCGCCCCGATTGCTGATCACCCGCGCCTGGCCAGCCGGTGAGGCGTCTTACCCGCGCGCGGCTGAACGGCTGGTTCTGAGAGGGGCTCAGGGCGCGATGTGAAGGGCTTCCGTCACCGCCGTCGGGTTGCGTCCGATCACCGAGGCCGCCGGCGGGTGTCCAAGATCAGCGCGCGACGTTCAACCCGGCGGCGCTCGACAAGGTTCGTTGAAGGCGCATTGATATCGATTTCTGAGCATTTTATGTTATTGTCCGCCCCCCGAGATGGTGAGGAGCTTGGACGCCATGAATGTGTCGATCGGTGAGCGGTGGGAGGGCTTCGTGGATCGCACACTGAGGGCGGGCCGCTATGGATCGGCGAGTGAGATCGTCCGCGAGGGCCTGCGGTTGGTGGAGGAACGCGAAGCCAAGCTCCAGGATTTGAAGGCGACGCTCGAGGCCTCGATCGCGGCTGGGGGCGATGTCGGCGACGAGGCGATCGACGCCGCGATCGAGCGTCGGGCGGCGCGACTGCGGGCCGACGGCGTGGGGGAATGAGACGGGCGACATTCCTCGCCTCGGCTCTCGACGACCTCATCGAAATCTTCGTCGCCATCGCGACCGCGAGTGACAGCATCTCGCTGGCGGAGCGATACGTGGCGAGGCTTCGTGAGCGCTGTCACCATCTTGCCGGCCTGCCGGGCAATCTGGGTCGGACCCGTCCGGAACTGCGCCCCGACATCCGCAGCGCCGTGTTTCAGAACTATGTGATCTTCTTTCGCTATTTCGCGGGACGGTTCGAAGTGGTGAACATCCTGCACGGACACAGGGACATCGACGCGCACTTCGAAGGCGAAGGCTGAAGTCTGGCGGATCGGATTCCGCGCAAGGCGAATTCAATCAGGTCCCCATTTGCGCCGGGGCGATGGTCGCCGCCCTCCGCCGCGCCGCCAGTTCGGCGGCGATAGCGTCGTGGCGGCGGCGGGTGATGGCGTAGGGGGCGAAGACGAGGGTGGCGATCGTGCCGAACACCGCCGCGCCGGGACCCCAGGCGAGGATCAGGCCGTCGAGCGTGGAGGGGGCGATCACCACCCCCGGCTGGCCGGCGTCATGGGGGAACCTCAGGAGGTCCAGGGCGAAGCCGCCGACCAGGACGCCCAGGCCACTGGCCGCCTTGGCGGCGAAGCCCAGGCCGGAGAAGTAGAGGCCCTCGCGCCGGGCGCCGAACAGCTGCTCGTGCTGGTCGGCGGCGTCGGCCATCATCGAGGGGTAGGCGACGGCGACGAATCCGACCCCGATCCCGGAGAACAAGGCGTTGAAGCCCATCGGCGGCAGGGCCGCCGCCCCGGTCGGCGTATAGAGACCGCCGGCGCGAAGCAGGGGCAGGATGGTCCACACCAGGATGATCATCACCAGCCCGACGATCACCGTGGTCTTCTTCTCCATCCGCCGCGCCAGGAGCGGGGTGGTGAGGATGCCGATGAGGATGCCGGCCAGATAGAGGTAGCCGACCGCCTGCATCATCCACGGCTTCAATTTCCAGACGAAAATCTGGGTGTGGCTGCCCAGGGTCGCGTTGGCCCCCACCGCGACATAGAAAATCACCGCCGAGAAGAACAGCAGCCGGAAGGAGGGGTTGCGGAAGATCTCCGCCAGTTCCCCCGGTAGCCGGCGCCAGATCGAGGTCGCGACCGTGGGCGCGCGCGGCAGCCTGGCGGCGTAGCGCATCACCCCGGCGCAGCAGATGGCGGCGGCGGCGAAGAGGGCCAGGGCCACCGACCAGCCGAAGCCCGGATAGCCCTGGGCGCGCAGCAACCCGGGGTCCCTGGCGAAGAACACGGTGTAGGCCAGGACGGTGACCAGGACGCCCGAGGCGATCCCCGCCACCGCCCGCCAGGCGACGACGCTGGAGCGTTCGGCGTAGCCCTCGGCGAGTTCCGCGCCCAGGGCGATGTAGGGGACGTTGAAGAGGGAGATCAGGCTGCGCACGGCGACCGAGGTGACGGTCAGCCAGGCAAACAGCATCGGCGCGGCGAGGTGGGCGGGCGGCGAGAAGAGCAGGCCCAGGGCGATGCACATCAGCGGCGCGCCGGCGATCATCAGCGGCAGCCGGCGGCCCAGGCGCGAGGCGATGTTGTCCGACCACGAACCGATCAGCGGATCGACCGCCGCGTCGAAGGCCAGGCCGATCGCCAGGGCGACGCCGACCAGGCCGCCGGAGAGGCCGAGGACGGCGGTGTAGTAGAAGAACACGAAGGGGATGGCGGTGTCGAAGGCGCCGCTCTGGGCCATCTGGCCGATGCTGTAGAAGAACTTGACCCGGGCTCCCGGCTTCAGCTCGCCCCGGCCGCTCGCCGTGGGCCCTTCGTCACCGGCCATGAATCATCCTCGCCTGGGCGTTTTCATGCCGCCATCGCAGGATCGCCGCAAGAGGCGGAGCGCGGGCTTCCAGCCCGCTTTTTTTCGGCGCCACTGAGCGGGCCTCGCGAGAGTAAGAGCGGGCTGGAAGCCCGCGCTCCGAATTTGTAAAGTCGGTCATGACCGAGCAGGCGGGCACGCTGGACGAAGGCCGTCGCGAACAGATCTATCCGGTATTGACGCCGGAGGCGCTGGAGCGGCTGCGGCGGTTCGGCGCGGCGCGGGACTTCGCGGCGGGCGAGGCGGTGGTCGGCGTCGGCGAGGCCGGCCACGGGCTGATCCTGGTGGCGAGCGGCGAGATCCGGGTGAGCCGCCATGACGGCCTCGGCCACCGGGAAGACGTGGCCACTTACCGCGCCGGCGGCTTCCTGGGCGAACTGGCCTCGCTCACCGGCCGGCCGGCGCTGATCGACGCCGTCGCCGAGACGGCCGTGGAGGCGGTGATCATCGCGCCGGAGCGATTGCGCGCCCTGCTGGTCGCCGAAGCGGAGATCGGCGAGACGATCATGCGGGCGCTGATCCTGCGCCGCGTCCGCCTGCTGGCGACGCCGGGAGTCGGGCCGATCATCGTCGGCCGCGCCGACGATGGCGACGTGCTGCGCCTGGAGGGCTTTCTCGGCCGCAACGGCCAGCCGCACCAGACCCTGGACCCCGCGAGCGACCCCGAGGCGCGGACCCTGATCGAGCGCTTCCACATCGAGGCCGTCGAGGGCGCCCAGGTGGTCGCCGCGCTGCACGCCTATCTGGGAGCCGCCGATGGCCGCTGACTCCTGTTCGCACGGGGCCGCGATCCGCCGTGTCGATCCCAGCGCCAAGGGCTGCGAGGCGTGCCTGAAGATTGGCTCATCCTGGGTCCACCTGCGCCTCTGCCGGATGTGCGGCCACGTCGGCTGCTGCGACGATTCCCCCCACCGCCACGCCACTCACCACTTCCACGCCACCGGCCACCCGGTGATCGAGGGCTACGACCCGCCCGAAGGCTGGGGCTGGTGCTACGTCGACGAGCTGTTCCTGGACCTCGGCGACGAGACGACGCCGCAGGTGGGGCCGATACCGAGGTGGGTTTGATACAAACATTGAGAGAACAGGCCTTCGCCGTCGCGCTCATCGCCCTCGCTCTGGCGTGCGCGACGTGCAGTGGGGGCACGGGTGGCGTCCGTCGCGTATGGTCGGCGGATTGTGGTTCTCCGGCATCGCTATCGCTCGAAGTGGCGGTCTATCCTAGACCTTGGCCGCAGGGTGACCTGACTGGTTGGGGTCTATTCTATCATCACACTGCGATCGATTGGCTCCCGATTTATAACGACGGAATTGCCCCACCAGGAACTTCTTCGTGGATCAGCTCAGAGCCGTACGTCGGCTGGCGATTTGATGGACGGCACCTTTCCCCACCCGAACCAACCTACACCTATACTCCTTTACCCGTTGGACCAAGTAACAACACGTTGACGGTGTTTGATCGGGCGGCTCAGGTGGGACCGCACGAAGATGCTCCGATGGCGGATCCTGCATTCCTCAACATATTTCTAGATCCTCATCAGACCTCCGCCGAGGATTTCGCCGCCGTGGGAGATTGCCTGGCCAACCACAAGCAGGAACTGAATGGAGCACTTGCGCGACTTCCTGACGATGTTCCCCAAGAGGATCCGCGATCCTACCACGTTCTCGCACTTGGCGGCATCGACTATGGGTCGCCACCGTTCGATGACCCCACATACATGGCGGCCCTCAGCCAGACGCGAGGGTCATCGACGATTCCAGCCTACGGGCCGTTTATTGTCTATCCGGGCCACTCGGCTCGCGGAGTCGTAAACGGCCACTTGGTGGAAAACTTTCCTTCGGGAGCCAACAGGAACAGCCCCAGGATCGAGATCGACGGCAACGAAGTGAAATTCGCCGCTAGTGGCGCGTCGGACGTCCCCGACGTCTCACGCACCGGCGTGGCGGAGGGCTTCGCCTTCGATGGACCGATCTGCCAAAAGAAAGCGCAAAACTGCGGCAAGCAGATCCAACTCATGACCCAAAATGGGGACCTTTCCGATACGTTCTGGGTCACCGTCAGAACTGGCGTAAACGTCTACGCAGAGCGCCCCGGCTGAATCGACGCGGAGCGACCTCCGCATACTGAAAAGCGTATATTGGGCCCAACGCCGGCGCTCGCAAATCGGGGACATGAACGAAGTTCGCCAAGAGGCGAATTCGATCAGGTCCCCATTTGCGTCGGGGCCCCTTCGGTGATCGCTTCGAGGGAGATGCGGCCGGTTTCGGGGACGAGGAGCCAGGTGAGGAGGGCGCCAGGCCTCGGTGGCGGCGGTGAAGGTCTTGCCGGCGCCCATGGTCATCTGGATCAGCGATTTGGGCCGGCCCCGGGCGAGGGACGCCTCCAGGCCGGCGATCGCCTCGACCTGGCAGTCGCGCAGGCCTTCGGCGACCAGCGGCGGCAGGCAGCCGAGCCGGCCGCGCAGCGTGCCGCCGTCGAGGAGCCAGCCATGCGGCGTCTCCGGCCGGTGAAAGGCGAACAGGCGCCGCGAGCGCTGCTGCGGGTCCGCGCGGTCGCTGAACAGGGGCTCCGAGCCGCTGGCCTCGTAGTCGAAGCGCAGCGGGTCGCCCCAGTTGGCCAGATGCGGCGGGAGCTGGTGCTGGTAGCCGCCGGCCTGATCGGCGACCCCGGAGAGGGTGGTCCCCTCGGGCTTGGCCTCGACCACGCCGCAGGCCCGGCGCTCGACGAAGAGGAGATAGTCGCAGGGGCCGGCGCGAGCGGATATTCGCGCACGGCCACGCCCGGGCCGGCGCCGAGGTTCATCACCTCGCGGTCCTGCACCGCCCAGCCCGCCGCCGCCAGCTGGGCGTCGATGAGCCGGCGCGCCTTCTGTTCGGGCGTCGCCATCGAGCGCGACTATGGGGGCGGGGGCGGCGGTGTGGCAACCGGACGCGAGGTCGGCGAAACGGTCAGGGCGCCACGCAGAGGGCTTCCGTCACCGCCGTCGGGTTGCGGCCGATGACCAGCAGGTAGGCGCGCGCCGCGGCGTCGAGGTCCTTGCGGCCCGTTCCCAGTCCCTGAGCGTTCCCGGGGGAATGCGAAACCGCGCCGCGAATTCCTCTTGCGACAGTTTCAACGCCCGCCGGATCACGCGGACCCGCGGCGTTCGCTTCATGCGCTTCATGTCATCGGGCGTCAGTGGCCGAGCGTCGGGATCCCTCGAGGCGGCGGCGTGGCGCTCGGCCGCGGTCATGTCGTCGAAGCGGCTCCAGTCGTGCTGGGGGACCTCAGACGCTGTCTTCATGGTACTGTCGTCGTTCATGCGGTTCGGCTCCTCGGGCCGAAATGATTCGTGTGCGCTCGCCCCTCATCGTGAAGGCGACATAGAGCAGGCGGCCCTCCGCCATGCCGATGATCGCATAGCGGTCTTCGCCATGGTCCTCTCGCTTGCGCGGCGGGTGGGTCAAGAGAACCCTGGCCGGCGCCCGCAAATCGGGGACATGAACGAAGTTCGCCAAGAGGCGAATTCGATCAAGTCCCCATTCGCGCCGATGGCAGCCTCCGCCGGGTCGCCATCCGATTTGTTCGGTAGCGCGGGGTTTGTCAGCCCGCCCTTTACGGCGCCGTCCAGGCGGTCCTGCGAGGGCAAAAGCAGGCTGAGCCCGCGCTACGGTTTCCGAGCCAGCGGGCGACCGGTGGTCGACTGTCCGGTGAGCCCGCCGCAATTCCCGCGCTGCAGCGCCGAAGTCTCAGGTAAAAATGTCGATGGATTCCCGAAGGAATGTGGGGACGGGAACATGGGGACGGGAGTTCCATATCCCCTGCCTAAGCAACCTCGGGGCGCCGTATCGATCCTCCGGGCGAGCCGCTGATGGAGGCCGAGGCCCTCCGCCTGGGCGAGCGACATCGCGAAGAGTCGGGTGAAAGGTGTTCCTGTCGCCATCTCCCTTGTCGCTTACCGATGACCGCTTGTGCGCCAAAAAAATTCCCGTTAAGGATTTGTTAGGGTTGGGCCAAACCATCGCTGCATACGCAGTCGGGCTTATTGCCGACGAGGCGTCATCAGTAAGTATTGGACGGCCAGCCCGGGGAACGATTGCCGGGGGGTCGCGTCATGCGAATTTGGGTTGCCGTCCTAGCGTTGGTAGTGTCGGCGGCGCCGGGCATTGTCCTGGGGAGTTGCCCGCGCAACCAGACCTGTGGCCCCGCTCCCGTCCAGCGTCAGGCCCCGCAAAGACAGGCGCCGCAAAGGCAGGCGCCGCAAATCCAGCGTTCTTATCAAGGCGGCCAACCCGGCAGAGGCCCGTCGAATGTTCAAACCAGACAATTCAACTTTCAGCAGCCTCAGCCCGCGGCCCAGGGGCGGAGACAGTTCAATGGGACCGGGCAACGAGGCGCCCAGCCAAGAACGTTCAACTCCCAGCCGCCCAGGACGTTCAACTCTTCGCCGCCCAGGACGTTCAACACCCCGCAAACTGGGAGATTGAACCAGAATCGCCCTGGTCAGACCACCGGTCGAAACTTCGGCCCCTCAGTGGCGGGAAGTCGACGCAACTCTGGATCACCCACCTCCTCGACGCCGGCCTCCGGCCGACGATTCGGGGCGCCCGCCTCTGGATCAATCTCGACATCCGGCGGACGGCGGTTTGGCGCCGGGGGATCGAGCCGGGCCAACGGGGCGCTTGGCTTCCGGGGAGCGAACGACCGTCCGCGAAGGAGCGCGGGCGGGCGCTTCTACAATTATCATGGGCGTCGGTACGCGCGCTTCGAAGCGAACCGCTATCGTTGGCCGCGCGGCTATGGATACAGACGCTATGAAAGAGGTGGCTACCTCCCGAGGGCTTTTTGGGTCCAGGACTACTATATCCAAGACTACGGTCTCTACGACTTGATGGCGCCCCCCTCTGATTTCCAATGGATTCGGTATGGGCCCGATATCTTGCTCATCAACGTGGAGACAGGTGAGGTGGCGCAGGTCATTCCGGGAGCATTCGCTGAAGCCGATGGCGGCCCATCGGACGATATGGGAGACCAACCGCCGGACGCCGGCGACGGTCAGCCTTATTGAGCCCAATCGGAGTTGGTCCTGTGAAACCACGCGGACAGATCGCATCCTGCATCGTGCTGTTCGCAGCGGCGACTTTCTCCGCGGCGCATGCAAACGGCAAGGACGACGGCGACGCGGGCCTTTCGGCGCTCGACGCCGGCGACTACGACAAGGCTATCGGCATGTTCACTCGCGCCCTCAGTTCGCGTGACCTCAATCAGGAAGGGCGGGAGTTGGCTTACGCCTCGAGGGGGCGAGCATATTTGAAGAAGAACGACCTTTCGCGGGCGATCGTCGATCTTGATGACGCGAGAAGAATTAAACCCGACGACGCAGACGCACAAAATGATTTGATCACGGCGTTGGCGGCTGAATTGCCCGCCGATGCCATTCCAGGCCGGCCCAGGCCCAGCATCTGGAAGGGTATCGGAAACGCTCTGGTTCAGGGCGCGCTGTGCGGTCTGCAGGAAGGCCTGGGCGGGGAAGCTTGTGCGCAGAATGGTTCCCCCGCGAACTGAAGACTTCTGTCTGAATTCGGGTCACCTGCTCACCGACTTTGGATGGAAAGACAGCGAATCTGGAGGGACAAGGCGATGTCGAAGGCCTGGCTACTGCCGGCGCTCCTGATGATCGCGGGATCGACTGCCGCGATCGCCAACGGCACTGACGATGGCAATGCGGGTTTGGACGCCTTCAATCGCGGTTCCTACGACGAGGCCATTCGCCTCTTCACGCGCGCTCTCAACGACCCGACGCTTTTGCCGGACGATCGCGAATTTGCTTTCGTGAGTCGCGGGAAGGCATTCCTTGCTGAGCGGAACTATGATCGGGCGGCGAGCGACTTCACCGCCGCGATGCACCTCAAGCCGGGCGACGCCGATGCGCGCGGCGGCCTTGCTTCCGCTCACGCCGGCCCGACGGGAGCGGCTGTCGCCCAATCTACGCCGGGCATTCCCTATGCCGGCGGTTGGGGCCTGCTTGCCGGCATGGCCGATAAATACTACTGGGGCGAGGTGGCCGGCGCTTCTCCTCCTACCAAATATATCCACGCTTCATGGTCAACGCCCGGTGAGTTGCTGGTCGTTTCTGTCAAGAGCCGAAAGGGCCCCATTGAGGTGGGAGAGTATAAGCGGGACAAGGAATCCGGTAAATTACTTGCAGCCGTAGCCACTGCCGACAGTGTCTATTACTGTACGGCTACAGTTGGAGCCGATGGTTCCATCGCGCAGTATTGTTACATAAACAACCAAGCCGTGATGATCACAAGTCGACAAAATAGTGATAGTTCGATAACTGACTATACATATAAATATGTCAACGGCTCCTGGCAGCATCTGCCTGATGTTAGATCTGTCGAGGTCTCAGAGGACACTCTGAAGTCGCGCGGCCTGTTGAAAAACCGTTGAAGATCGAACTGATCGAACGGTTCAACCCGACCTGGAGGGACCTGTTCGAGGACTTCCAGTCTTGAAAAAACCTGGGTCCTCGCTTTCGCGAGGATGAGCGGGGTTGGAGGACCAGCGGCTCAAGCCGCTTCGGTGATCGCTTCCAGGGAGATGCGGCCGGTTTCGGGGACCAGGCGCCAGGTGAGGACGGCGCCCAGCACCGCCAGGCCCGCGACCACCCAGTAGGCGCCGGACTGGCCGATGCCGGCGAAGAGCAGGGGGAAGGCGAAGCCGCTCATCGCCGCGCCGATCCGTCCGCCGGCGACGGTGATCGACTGGGCGACGCTGCGCACGCGGGTCGGGGCGAGTTCGACCCCGAGCACGCCGGCCCCGGAGACCAGGCCCGGGCCGGTCATGGCGACATTGAGCAGGCCATAGACGGCGAAGGCGAGGATCGGCGCGGCCAGAAGCTGATGCTGCATCAGGGCGAAGACGGCGAGCAGCGCGGCGCCGGCCAGGAACCCCCAGCCCTGCAGCGGCTTGCGCCCGAACCGGTCGATGGCGAACAGGGACCCGGCGATCGAGGCGGGCAGGACGAAGAGGACCTGGGTGAGCAGGGAGAAGGTGACCGGGGTCATGCCCAGGCTCCTGGCGATGAGGTTGGGCCCGAAGAGGATGAAGACATAGACCACCAGGTCGTAGATCATCCACAGCAGGGCGGCGGCGAGGATCTGGCGGGCGTGCCGGGCGAACACCTGGCCGAACCGGCGGCTGTCGATGTCCGGGGCGGTGGCGGCGGCGCCGCTGATTTCGGCCATCACCCGGGAGGCCTCTTCCCGCTCGCCGGCGACGCGGGAGAGGTAGCGCGCGGTCTCGGGCATCTTGCGGCGGAAGTAGAGGACGCCCAGCGCCGGAACCGCGCCGGCCGCCAGCACCAGGCGCCATTGCAGGTCGCCGGCGACGCCGAGGGCGTCGAGCAGGAGCTTAAGCAGCACGGCGGCCAGGGCGCCCATCGGCCACATGGTGCCGAAGCCCAGGCCCAGGGCCCGGCCGCGGTCGGCGCGATTGGCGTGCTCGGCCATGATCACCGGCGAGAGCACATAGTCGGCGCCGACGCCGACGCCGAGCACGAAGCGGATGGCGACGAGCCAGCCGACATCCGGCGCGAACGCCTGGGCCAGGGCGGCGACGCCGAGGATCAGCACGTCGAGGCCGTAGAACCGGCGCCGCCCCTTCTGGCCGAGCACGCCGAAGATCAGCGCTCCCACCGCCGCGCCGATGAGGGCCGAGGCCGACAGCGCCGCGCTCTGCACGCTGGTCAGGCTGGCCTGGCCGAAGGAGGCCAGGACCAGCGGCAAAACCAGGGCGAGCGAAGAGAGGTCATAGCCGTCGCAGAACACCCCCAGCCCGGTGGTGAGGGTGGTGCGCCAATGGAAGGCCCGGAACTTCTGCTCGTCGAGCGCCGCGAATTCCCCTCCGCTCACCTTGGCCTCCCCCTCGAGTCGAACCCAGCCGGTGGCAGCCTATCAGGCCGGGCCGGCGGGGTCATGCGCGCGGAAAGTCTCCGCCTCCGGTGTTGCGCCGGGCTTGCGGACGGCGCGATTTGGCGAGCAGATGCGCTCGTCGGGGCGAGAGGAGAGACGAGCATGGAATGGCGTCGAATTCTGGTCGCGGCGGCGGCCCTGGCCCTGGCGGGCGCGGCCCCGGCGTCGGCGCGGGCCGGCGACAAGCCGCAATACGGCGCCTGGGGTTTCGATACCACCGCCATGGACCCGGCGATCAGGCCGGGAGACGATTTCAACCGCTACGCCAATGGCGCATGGCTGGCGCGCACCACCATCCCCGCCGACAAGCCGATCGCCTCGCTGCGCTACCTGATGAGCGACACCATCCAGGCGCGGCTTCACGAAATCATGGAGGCGGCGGCGACAAGCGCGCCGGCGACCCCCGTCACGCTGACCGACAAGGTGGGGGCCTTCTACAAGGCGTTCATGGACGAGGGCCGGATCGAGGCCCTGGGCGCGCGGCCGATCGGCCCCGAGCTGGCCGCCGTGCGCGCCGCCCCCGACCGCGCGGCGCTGGCCGGGCTGATGGGCCGCGACAACCAGGATTTCGAAGGATCGATCTTCGGCTTCGGCGAAGACGTCGATCTGAAGGACGTCGGCCGCTATGCGATCTATGTCGGCCAGTCGGGGCTGGGCCTGCCCGATCGCGACTATTATCTGAAGCCCGCCTTCGCGGCCCAGAAAGGCGCCTACCAGGCCTATGTCGCCAGGCTGCTGAGCCTGATCGGCTGGCCGGACGCCGAGGTTCGGGCGGCCGAGGTGGTGGCCTTCGAGAGCCGCATCGCCGAGGCCAGCTGGACCCGGGCCGAGCAGCGCGACCCCGACAAGAGCTACAATCCGATGACCCTTGGCGAACTGGAGGCCTTCGCCCCCGGCTTTGCCTGGAAACCGTTCTTCGAGAACGCCGGCCTGGCCGATGTCGGCCGGGTGATCGTGGCGGAGAAGTCCGCCTTCCCGCGCATCGCCTCCGTCTATGCCGCCACGCCGATCGAGGTGCTGAAGGCCTGGCAGGCGTTCACCATCGCCGACAACGCCGCCTTCTATCTCGCCGAGCCGTTCTCGCGGGCCCGCTTCGATTTCCGCGACAAGACCCTGTCCGGCCAGCCGCAGGAGGCCGTCCGCTGGAAACGCGCCATCCGCGCCGTCGCCGGCGGCGACTGCACCGGCGCCGACCGCATCGACTGCTTCGGCAGCCTCGGTTTCGGCGTCGGCCAGCTCTATGCCGCGCGCTATTTCCCACCGGCCGCCAAGGCCAAGATCGAGGCCCTGGTCGCCGACGTCAAGGCGGCCATGCGCGCGCGCCTGGAGCGGGTCGACTGGATGAGTCCGGCGACCAAGGTCGAGGCGCTGAAGAAGCTCGACACCTACCAGATCAAGGTCGGCTATCCCGACCACCCGCGCGACTATTCGGGCGTGGATATCCGCGAGGACGACCTGGTGGGCGATGTGCGCCGCGCCGGCGAAGGCGACTGGCGCTTCTACGTCGGGCGCCTGAACGGGCCGGTGGATCGTTCCGACTGGCTGATGACCCCCCAGACCAATGACGCCTACAACGGCTCGCTGCGCGACATCGTCTTTCCCGCCGGCATCCTGCAGCCGCCGATGTTCGATCCGGCCGCCGACCCGGCGATCAACTACGGCGCCATCGGCGGGGTCATCGGCCACGAACTGACCCACGGGTTCGACGACCAGGGCCGCAAACTGGACGCCGAGGGTAAACTGCGGGACTGGTGGACCGCGGCCGACGCCCAGGCGTTCGAGGCTCGCGCGCGGCGCCTCGGCGCGCAGTATTCATCTTACGAGCCGGTTGCCGGCGCCCACATCAACGGCGATCTGACCATGGGCGAAAACATCGCCGACCTGGGCGGCCTGAACGTGGCGCTGGAGGCCTATCACCGCTCTCTGCGCGGCCAGGCCGCGCCGGTGCTGGACGGCTTCACCGGCGACCAGCGGGTGTTCCTGGGCTGGGCCCAGGCCTGGCGGGGCAAGGCCCGCGAGGACTATGTGCGCAAACAGGTGGTCAGCGACCCGCACTCGCCGCGCGCCTTCCGGGTCATCGGACCGATGCGCAACATCGACGCCTGGTACGCGGCCTTCGGCGTCAAACCGGGCGAGGCCTACTATCTCGACCCCGATCAGCGAGTGCGGATCTGGTGAGGGCGCGAGCGCCGGCGATCAGCGGGGGAATCGGGTGAAGGCGGCGCAGCCGCGATTTGTTATCCACAGATGTCACAGATGGACGCAGATGAAGGCGGATTTGAACGTCTGGAGGGCCGACGGCGGTCGAAATCTTCTGATCCGCGCCCATCTGTGACATCTGTGGATAGATCTTCCTGGCTTCGCCGGCCCAATGACCCGCGGGGGGCGACGTTCACCGATTGCCCTGCGGCGTTCGGCCGGCGGCGTTGACCTTTGGGCCATTTCCTACACTGTCGCGGTGTTCCGGGGCAGAGCGATGGCCAACGTCTTCGTCTCCTACAAGGCAGAGGATCGCGAGCGCGTAAAACCGCTGGTGGACGCCCTTCTCGCCGAAGGGCTGGATGTCTGGTGGGATCTGGGTATCGAGGGCGGCGCCAACTGGCGCCAGACTATCCAGAGCCACCTCGACACCGCCGCCTGCGTGGTGGTGGCGTGGAGCGACGCTTCGGTCGGCGCAAGCGGCTATTTCGTCCAGGACGAAGCCGCCCTCGCCCGGCGCCGCGGCGTCTATCTGCCCGTCGCCATCGACGCGGTGCAGCCGCCGCTGGGCTTCGGCCAGGAGCATATCCTCAAGCTGACGCAATGGCGCGGCGATCGTCGGGACCCGCGGTTCCTGGACCTGCTGGCGGCCGCCAGGGCGATGGTGGCCGCCGAGCCGCGGCCGACGCCGACGGCGCGGGAAAAGGCGCTGCGCGGCGGCGCGCGGGGCCGATGGCTGGCCGTAGCCGCCGCGGCGCTGCTGCTGGCCGTCGGCGGCCTGGTGATCTGGCGAGGGCCGGCGGCCCTGTCGCCGACGGGGGCGCGCGCGCCGGCGAACAGCATCGCGGTGCTGCCGCTGACCAATCTCAGTGGCGATCCCGCCCAGGAATATTTCGCCGATGGCCTGTCCGAAGAGCTGATCGCCGCCCTGGCGCGCCTGAACGAGCTGCAAGTGATCGGTCGGACATCCTCGTTCCGCTTCAAAGGCAGCAAGGAGGGGGCCATCGTCATCGGGACCAAGCTCGGGGTGGCCTATCTCCTGGACGGCGCGGTGCGGCGCGATGGTCAACGCGTGCGAGTGAGCGCCCAGCTCGCCGACACCAAGACCGGCTTCGAGCGCTGGAGCGAGATCTATGACCGCGACATGAAGGACATCTTCGCGGTCCAGAGCGGGATCGCCGAAGCGGTCGCCCAGGCGCTGAAGGTCCGGCTGATCGGCGGTGACATCACGGCCCTGAGCCACGGCGGCACGTCCGATCCCGGGGCCTACGACGCCTATCTCCGCGCCCGCGGCCTGCTCCAGAACGCCAGCGGCGAGGCCGACGATCGCGCGGCGCTCGCCGGCTACGAGGCCGCGATCGCCGCCGATCCGCGCTTCGCCAAGGCCCACGCCGGCCGGGCGGTCGCGCTATTGACCCTGGCCGGCAATTTCCTGGCGGGCGGCCGACTTCGGGATGCAAATCGAGCCGCTCTGGTTTCGGCCAGGCGGGCCGTGGCGCTCGCGCCCGACCTCGCGGTGATCCAGGTCGTCCTCGCCGACGCCCTGCTGAACGCGAACCTCGACGTCGCCGGTGCGCGCCGGGCTTTCGCCCAAGCCAGGAAGTTCGGCGCGGGCGAGCCCAATGTACTGATCGCCGATGGCCTCTTCCAATGCCAGATCGGGCAATGCGCCGGCGGCGTGGCCGACCTTCGTCGCGCGGCGAGGCTCGATCCACTAAACCCGCTCGCTTACTCGAAACTCGGTCGCGGGCTCATCGGTCAGCGAGACTTTCCCGGGGCCGTGAGCGCCCTGCGCCGTGCTCTGGAACTCAATCCAGGCGCGCAGGAAGTTCATGCCTGGCTCGGCGATTGCCGGTTGATGCAGGGAAAGCTGGCCGAGGCCAGGGGCGAGTATGGGCGCGAACCGCTGAGCTGGGCCCGCCTTGCCGGCCAGGCCATCATCCTTGCGCGGCTCGGCGACCCGGCGGGCGCGCGAGCCGCCCTCGCCGCCCTCGCCATCGACCCGAGCAACGCCTACCAGCGGGCGCAGGTGCGCGCCCAATGGGGCGACATCGACGGCGCCTTCGCCGCGCTGGACGACGCCATCGGCGTCGATGACGCGGGCGTCCTCGACCTGAACATGGATCCCCTGATGGATCCCTTGCGGCGCGACCCGCGGTTCGGCGAGCGCGTGGCCAGACTGGGTCTGTTCACGCAACCTGGGCCATAGGGCCTTGCGTTCGACGCTTCGCGGTGCAGAGTGGCCGGCGGCAGGTGGGAGGGCGAGATGATGCGGCATTCATGGCGCGTCGCGACAGCGTTCATTTTCTTCTTGGCCGCCGCATCGCCGGCCGCCGCTTCCGCCCCCGGGACCACCCACCGCGAGTGGCTCATGCGTCCTCCGTGTTGCATCCCGCCACCGAACCTGCTGGCGGCGCGGTACTTCCACCCGGAATTCACCGCCCGCGAGGCCGAGATCAGCGACCGGGGCGAGAGCGCGCTGCGGGCCGCCTACGACTACGCCCACGGCGCGCGATATGGCGCCAGGATCATGATCCATGCCGGCGCCTCCGGCCGGCCGCACGCTCATGGGAGTCTCGGTGAACGCCGCGCGAGAACGGTCGCCCGACGCCTGGTCGCCCTCGGCGTCTATCCGGGATCGATCGCAATCGTCTGGCGGGGAGAACCTCATCATCGGGGCGTGTCCATCGCGGTCAGACGGATGGCTGAACCCTTCTGAAGGAGCGCCGCGCCCAAGGCTTCCATCGCGACCTTTGGGGCGCCCTCAGGCCTCCACGGTGATCTCGGGCCAACGGGTCTTGGCGCCGGCGATGGTGCGGGCGAGGCCGGGGGAGGGACGCAGGGGATTGGGCCGGATGCGCATGGCGAACAGATCCCCGAGGCCGAAGGGGGCGACGACGGCGAGATCTCCGTTCGCTTCGAGGCGAGCGCCGACGGCGAAGGCCGGTGAGGTGAAACGGGCGAGGGCTTCGGCGGTTTCGGCGAGGGGCGGGTAGGCCTCGCCGAAGTGGTCTTCGAACCACAGGTGGACCCGGGCCTGATTGCGGACCTCGACCATGGCGCGCAGCGGCGGCTCGAAGGCCGCCGCGACGCGGCGGATGACGGCGTCCTCGGCCTCCCAGGAGGTGTCGGGGTCGAAATAGGCGAGGTCGTAGTCCTTGACGCCATAGTCCGGCGGCCGGCCGGTGAGGTGATTGAACACCGGCTGGTAGATCGCGCCGGAGAAGACCAGCCAATCGGGCAGGGCGAGGTCGCGGGCGACGGCGAGAACGCCCATCAGGCCGGGGGCGCCGCGAAGGATGGCGGCGAGGCGGGTCTCAAGATCGCTCATCGCGTCCGCAGCGCCCAGGCGTGGTCGAGGGGTCCCGCGCCCGCCCCGAGGCCGGGGGCGTGGCGGATGGCTTCGGCGGTGTAGCTCCAGGCGGCGGCGACGGCGCGGTCGAGAGGGAGCCCTCGGGCGAGGCCGGCGGCGCAGGCGGAGGCGAGGGTGCAGCCGGTTCCATGGGTGTGGCGGGTGACGATGCGCGGGCCTTCGAAGGTGGTTTCGCCGGCGGCGGTGATCAGGACATCGACGACCGTGGGGCCGGCGATGTGGCCGCCCTTCATCAGCACGGCGGCGGCGCCCAGCTCCAGCAATGCCTGGCCGGCGCGGCGAAGATCGTCGGTGGTTTCGACGGCGAGGCCGGCGAGGGCGGCGGCTTCGGGGGCGTTGGGAGTGAACAGCGCCGCGCGGGGGACCAGGAGTTGGCGCAGGGCATTCAAGGCTTTGGGGGCCAGCAGCGGGCGGCCGTCCTTGGCCAGCATCACCGGATCGATCACCGCCAGGACGCCGGGCGCGGAATCGATCAGGCGGGCGACGGCTTCGACGACGGCGCGCGAGCCCAGCATGCCGGTCTTGATGGCGTCGGCGCCGATGTCGTCCAGCACCGCGCGGCCCTGGGCCTCGACGACCGCCGGTGGGATCGGATGAACGGCGTGGACGCCGAGGGTGTTCTGAACGGTGATGGCGGTGATGGCGGCGGCGGCATAGCCGCCGAGGGCGGTGACGGTCTTGATATCGGCCTGGACGCCGGCCCCGCCGCCGCAATCCGAGCCGGCGATGATCAGCACCCGGCCGAGGCGCTCAGCCATCGAGGGCGGCCTGCATGGCCAGGGCCTGGCGGGTTTCGCCGACGTCGTGGACGCGGAGGATGGCGACGCCCGCGCCGGCGGCGGCGAGGGCAGCGGCGAGGGAGGCGCCGAGGCGATCCCCCGGCGCTCGAGCGCCGGGATCGACGGTCCTGATGAAGCCCTTGCGGCTGACGCCCACGAGGATCGGGAAGCCGAGGGCGACCAGACGCGGCAAGCCGCGCAGAAGGGCGAGATTGTGGGCGGCGGTCTTGCCGAAGCCGATGCCGGGGTCGAGGCGGATGTTTCCCTTCCTCACCCCGGCGGCCAGCGCGGCCTCGGCGCGGGCGACGAGCCAGGCGGCGACTTCGGCGACGACGTCGGCGTAGCGCGGGGCGATCTGCATGGTTCGAGGATCGCCTCGCATGTGCATCAAGACCACATCGCAGCCGAGTTCGGCGGCGGCCGCGAGGCTGGCCGGCGTGAAGGTCAGGGCCGTGATGTCGTTCCACATCGTCGCCCCGGCGGCGACGGCGGCGCGGGCGACGGCGGGTTTCATGGTGTCGATGGAGATCGGCGCGGGACTTTCGGCGCGAATGGCTTCGATGAGCGGGAGGACGCGGCGAAGCTCCTCCGCCTCGGATACCGGCGCGGCGCCGGGACGGGTCGATTCGCCGCCGATATCGAGGATGTCGGCCCCGTCGGCGATCAGCCCCCGGGCGTGGGCGACGGCGCGGCCGGGATCGAGGAATTCACCGCCGTCGGAGAAGCTGTCGGGGGTGACGTTGACGATGCCCATGATGAGGGGGGTCGGCATCACCCACCGAACTCGGGGGCGTCGCGCTCGTGGCCTTGCGCCCCCTCCACCGCTTCGCGGTCCCCCTCCCCCGCGAGAGGGCGGGGGAGGATAGAACTCATCCTCCCTCGCGCCTCTTCGCGGGGGAGGTGGCGCGGCGCTCTCGCGCCGTGACGGAGGGGGCGCAA
>Ga0075522_10000885_pt1 | contig 22340 bp, 21 predicted proteins | sample NGEPerA_FD_74796 | JGI IMG/M metagenome (GOLD analysis project Ga0075522, IMG submission 74796) | Arctic peat soil microbial communities from the Barrow Environmental Observatory site, Barrow, Alaska, USA - NGEE PermafrostL2-A | ecosystem: Environmental > Terrestrial > Soil > Wetlands > Peat ...
CGTTTCGCTTCCTGGATGCTGATCGCTTGTCTGCTGTTTGCGATTTGCCAGCTCGGATTCAACGCGTTCACGCTCGATACCTGGCTGGACGAGGGCAAGTATCTGATGAAGGGTTACTGGTACCTGACCGGGCAGATCCCGCCTTATTCGACGCTGGATCCAACATGGTATATGCCGCTGCCGTTTTACACCGTCGGGTCGATGGAATGGCTATTCGGCATCGGATATCTTCCCGGCCGGGCGCTGATGATCCTCTTCGCGGTCGCATGTCTGGTGCTGGTTTTTCTGACCGGCACGCGTATCGGCCGTTCGCGCCTGGCGGGCGTCGGCGCCACCGTCCTCGTCGTCGGCTATCCCGTCACCCTGACCTATTTCGCCACCGCGACGCCCTATGCGATGGTGAGTTGCCTGTCGCTGGTGCTCATTTTCGTCCTTCTCGCCGTCAGGGCACGGCGGATTGCGTACGCGGCGTCGGGCGTCATCCTGTCGGTGCTGGTGTTTACCCGGCCCGATATGCTGCCGATCGCGATGATCCCGACCGGCTGGGCCTTGCTGATCGAACCCAGGCGAAAGGTGGAATGCCTCGCCATCGCTTTTCTGACGTTCCTCGCCGCGTCTGTTGTCCCGCTGTGGATATTCGGGCACGGCTTGCTTGAGGTCGTGCTGGACACGCCCGGGCTGGCGCAGATCGCGATGGCGCTGGGCGTACCGGCCGCTCCGACCTCCAACATCCTGCCATTGAGCGTTTCGCCGCTTGATCCCGTGCTGTCGCTTCGTGAAGTCCCGATCTATTTTTATCTGTATTTTTTCCGGCCCTACTTTGCGGTGTCAACCGTCACGCTGGCCATGATCGCGGTTCGGATTTATTCCGCCTGGCGCGAGACTAGCGAGCGCCAGGTAAAGCCGATCGACCTGATCCTGGCCTATTTCTGGATCACCACCATCCTGCATTATCTCTTGTCGCTGTCTTACTGCGTCAACTGCATCATACCATACACCAACTACTTCCTGCCGCTCGGCGCACTGGGCGTGGCCGCCCTGCTGGGAGAGATTTCCCGGCTGACGCGCGGTCCTTGTCGGATGTGCGCCGCCTTCGGCTGCGTGTGCCTCATAGCCGCGGTGACGCAGGCCTTTCCTTCGTTTCCAACGCTGTTGCGTCCGGAATCCGACAATGTCCGGACGGCGGCGACGGAGCTTTCGCTTCAATTGCGGCCGAGCCTCTCCGCAACAAGCCGCGTCCTCGTCCTGTGCGATCATGCCGAGGCCGCACAAGCAGTCTGGTTGGCCGGCGGCGTTATCGAGCCGCGATCGATGTATCTTCCGTCGAACTTCCGCGAGCCGAAACCTGGATTGACGCAAGAGGAGCGCGACAAGGTCGATTCGGTGATCTGGGACGCGGGCTTCTGGGACGAGGACAGCATGCGTCACGCGCTAACCTTGGGATATCGGACCCTGCTGATTGAGCGCCGCAAAAGCTACGGCGATCCGCTGGGCAGGATGGTGCGCGATGGCATTCCGTTCGGCGACGTGGTGGCGGCTCATTTCGGGCTCACGGCCAGCTTCACGGTCGGAGACAGGATCTTCGAGCTCTACCAGAGGCGCAAGTAAATCGCCTTCGCCCGCAAGCCAGCCACGCAGGCAAACCGCACGGCCGTGCTGCCGGCGATCTGCATTGCTGAATTCAGACCGCGATCGCCACCACCGCAGCTAACCAGTCCTGCGCGCTCGCAGGCTCGCTGATGTTCGGGTAACCTGTAAACGCCGAGACGCGAAAGCCGTTCGTCCGAAGCGCCAAATCAAATTCGAGCGGAAAGAAATAGCGAACCAGATGCGTTTCCTCGGTGTCGGCGCGGACGCGATCGCCCTGGAGTTCGATCACCCGAATCGAGACGCGAATGCGCTGCAGCTCCGGCTCGTGGATTCCACTTGAAAAGCGCAAGAGCCTGCTTCCACCCGCCGTTATCTCACGCAATCGTTCTCGGGGCGGATCGGCAACCACGGCCGGACCAAACCAGAAATCGGCGATGAATAATCCGCCCGGACGAAGATGGGCACGGGCGGTTTTCAAGGCAGCGATGAAATCATCGTTACCGTGCATGTAACCGAGGACATTGAAGTTCATCAGCACCGCATCAAAGGCAACGCTAGGCCGGTGCGTCCGGATATCTCCTTGGGCAAATTCGAGCGTTCCATTTCCCTTATATGTGCGCCGGCGCGCGTGATCGAGCATGGCTTCCGAAAGATCTACGCCAACAACGTCGTAGCCACGCGCTGCCAGTTCGACCGCATGTCTGCCGGTGCCGCAACCGAGATCGAGAATTCTGGCAATTCTGTTGTCGCCATATTGCACGAACAAATTCACCAGCGCATCGCATTCGGCAGCGTCGTTCTTATCGGCATATAGCTTATCGTAAAGCGACGCGTAGATTTCGTCAAAAACACCAGTCATGACAGCGCTGTCCTTAGCGCACGGCTGACGGTATCGATCTGGTCGAGCGTGAGCGTCAGTCCCGAGGGCAGATAGAGTCCCCGCTGCGACAGACGCTCGGTGACCGGATAATGCTCACCGACATGGAGACCCATGGCGTGGAATACCGGCTGCTCGTGCATGCCCAAAAACAGAGGACGCGTCTGCACGCCGGCACGCTGCAGGCGCGCTGCGAATTCGACCGCATCGAAGGACACATCGTCGCCAAGCACCAACGCGTACATCCAGTAGACGGTTTTGAACCCGGGTTTTTCAATTGGCAACCTGAGTTGAGTGAGATCGTTCAATCTTTCAGAGTAACGCGCAGCCATCCATCGCTTGTGTGCAAGATGCTCCTCGATCCGCTCCAATTGCGCCAGACCAATGGCAGCTTGGACGTTGGTCAGCCGATAATTGTGCCCGAGTTCGGTGTGATAAAAGCGCCTCTCGGGCCGAAAGCAAAGATTGCGCAGAGACCTCAAACGTGCGGCAAGTTCCGCATCACTCGTCAGAACCATACCACCTTCGCCGGTCGTAATGATCTTGTTGGCGTAGAAGCTGAACGTGGCAAGATCTCCTATGCCGCCTACTCTGCGACCGCCAACCTCGGCACCGTGAGCTTCTGCAGCGTCCTCGATGATTTTAAGATCATGCTTGCGAGCTATCTCCAATAGCCGAGGCATATCGACGGGATGTCCGAACATATGCACGGGCATAACCGCTCGGGTTCTGTTCGAGATCTTGGCTTCGACCTGGTCCAGGTCAAGCGCCCAGCTTTCAGGATCGACATCAACCAATACCGGAACGCAGCCTGCCTCGACGATCGCCAACGAGCACGAAATGATCGTAAATGAAGGCAGAATGATTTCCGAGCCGGGCTCGAGGTCAAGCGCGGCGACCGCGATCTGCAGGGCCGTGGTCCCGTTGGACACGGCTATCCCGTGATCTGCGCCACAATATTTTGCCCATGCCTGTTCAAAAGCCGAAAGGTACTTGCCCTCTGACGAAACCCAGCCAGTCCGGATGCAATCCTCGACATACTTCGCTTCGTCTCCGGCCAAGAGCGGTTCGGACACCGGAATCATGATCGATCTTTCTCGCGACGGAGTTCAGGAAATTGCTGTGACAGCGTCGCTCGCCTCGTTGGCAAGCCCGTCGGTAACCGGCAAATGCCGGCTAGTCGCGGAGACCCCGCTGAATCGAGTCTTATCCTTGTCCCCAGCGTACGGGCCCTGTTTTACCTCTATCATCTCAACTTCTTCGATGACCTCGAAACCATGGCCACCCGACACAAGCAGAACGACATCGCCCGCGGCAAGCTCGTAACAGCAAAGATACGCTTGCGATTCGGAATAGAAATCGACCCGAATTTTTCCGCTGCGGATAAACAGGGCCTCCTGAGTAAAGGAAACGCTTCGCGAGATATGATTGTGGACGTGAGGCTCGATAACTTTGCCTGCCGGATGGCGCATAAAGCCCATTTGCTGAGAAAGCTGATCATCAGTAAAAAACGTAATGCCAGGTTCGCGGAAAGTGTGCCGCACGATCAGGGCCAATAATTGCCCTTCGTGCTCGACGCGAACGAGAGGCGAAGTCGCCGGATGATCGGTCAAATCCATCACAAATATCCTGATTTAGTGCCGGGACAAGCTCAAGTCATTTGGAATTGCAAACGGCCAAGCTGCCCTTGCTGCTTGTTTGCCCGTGATGCCTCCAGCCACAGTTACCTTATATGCCATGGTTTCTCTGGCCTTCAACGGAAAATTGGATAGGACGCGGGTCAGATCGAGGAAACCCTACCGGATTTCCAGAGCCTGCATGAGATCTTCGTTCATATCAGGGCAAGCGACCATCAGGAACGCCCGCTACTCACAAGACGAAAGTTACCGATGAAACGCTTCCAGAACATCAGCGAATCTGAGTAACCAACCATATTCAATCCCTTGCTGAGTATCCACGAACACGGCCTTGTCACGCGTTTGGCTCAGAATCCTGTTCAGGCACCACTGCCTGTTGCTCATGTTCTTGCTGATAATCTGAAAGTCCACGGATTGTCGCTTCAAATCATCCAGCCACTTCGTCAGATCATCCATCGACTGACATTTATTGAAATCGGCATCGATCCACCTTTGCGTTGGCGGTGTGTAAAAAGGCTTCCAATAGTCGAACGCCACAGTGACTGGACCGGCAAAGTTTCTTTCCAAGTATTGACTTATCGGGTAAGCGGTCTCGCCCCATCCTGGCCACGTCCACCAGATGTAATGGTTCATATCAAGCGGCGCAGCGTTCTCCCGTCCGCGATCTCGTACGATGTTCTTGTACCTAAGATAGGATGGCGCAGCTGATACCGCGGTAAGCACCATAAACGCGGCTATCATGATCTGCGCGGCGGTGGCGATTGGCGCCACGACGCGGTCGAGCCAAAGTAGACCGGCATACACGCCGTAAATCGTAAGCAAAAGACTGACCAGAACGAGATATTTCGGCTCGAACGGCAGGTCCGCCAGGCTGAACGCGGCCAGCATCGCCACCGGGAAAAGCAAGAACATAGCAAGCGCCAACGCGTATTTTTCACGCAGCGAAGAGTTTCCCCGTGCAAGCAGCAAAAATAACGGCGCGGCCCCGACGATTAACAGCAGGGTAACTTCAGGCAACGTGTAGAAGATTGCGCGAACCATGCTCCAGAATATCTTCAAATGCTGGAGGAAGGCGCTGTGATCCAGTGTCGTAATCGCGCTATAGGCAATCGGTCTAGCCACATAGATCGATTGCGCTCGCAACGCTTCGACGTTGATGTCGTTACCCGCGATTGTCGGATCAAATAGGACGTTCGACTGGAACAATATCGCGGACACGCCGAGTGCAACGACTGCCAACGAGACGATCGAAAAAAAAGCCGTAACCGCCAGGACCGGTATCTTTGAGGGCACGAGAGCCGGCCATCGGCTTCGCAATTTCGGCACGCCAATATATGCGAGCAGAAGAGCGGCAACCAGAAATATCGCAAGTGACGGTTGAATATTGACGAAATACTGCGGTACACTATTGAATAGTGACAACATCTGTCCAGGACTTAGCCAAAATTTCGGCACGAGCAACCCGCACGTGATCAAAAAGACAGCCGCAAATACAGATATAAAGCGCACTGCGGATGTAAAAGCGGCATGCGGAATTGTCACAAAGAACGGTATCAACATCAACTCGATCCAGAAGATCAGAAGCGTGATCGAGAGCGACGTGTCTTTTTCGAGATAAGCGAGACCGCAAAACACCGCGGTGACGGCAACGCCGTTCCGCCCCAATGCGCGATAACCTACATAATGCAGGATGGCGATGGCGGCGAAAAGCGTCGAGAGAATGTCGTATTTCAGGACTTTCGCGATGCCTTTCAGCATCGGAAAATTCATCACAACTAGAAGCACCAATAGGAATGAGATCCGGTGCCAACGGCGCAGCGACGCAAGCCGAACAACAAGCGCGGCCAGATAAACGATAAGCGACAGAGCGACGACGACCTGGACCAACGCGAACGACAAAATTGACGTATAATGAATGTCCCAAATAATGAGATCATTGAGTTGGTAGAAATGGCCCAGCACTTCGTTCAGCCACTTCGCCGGATATGCGACCAGCAGATCGGAGATCAACGATCCGTCGCTTAGCCGAATGGATCGCGCATTCGTCAGAAACGCTTCGAGACGTTTCGCTGTCGACGTCTGGTCAGCGGTCGAATATTGGGAAAGCGCTAAAAAATAAGTGGCCATCGACACCAGCGTCGCGGCAGTGAGTCCAAGCGTCACAAATATCCGAAGGGACCCACGCGATGGATCGCTTGGCAGCACTGGCGCGACAATGACAATGACACAAAATCCTTTCAATGCGGGAGGACCATAAGCGCCTCGCCGCCCTGCGACAAGAAGCCCAGGTAGTTCCTCGTGTTATCAAGCCCGCGCGTGGCGGCCGTCATACGCATACTGCGTCCGAATCTCCTTCCAGAACTCTACATATTTTTTGGCCATGCTCGCCCATGATAGTGATTGTACGTGCGTCAGGGACCATTCCCGCAAGTCGCTGTATTGCTCTCGGTCCGACAAAAGCAGCGATATCCGATCAGACAATTCGGCGGGCGAATCCGGGTCGACCAATGATAGTTTGTGGGTGAAAAAATCTGTTGAATCAAGAGTGCGGCCCGCGATGGCAGGCGTACCGCAAGCCATGGCCTCGACCGCACTCATGCCAAATCCATACCTGGACGGAAACAGGAACAGATCCAGTTCGGAATAGAACTGTCTCATGTTCTCCTCGGGCACGAAGCCGACGAATTCATAGCGGCCGGGCGGAATGTTTTTGCGCGCCAGATCCTTCATCTCTTCGAGTTCGTTTCCGCCGCTTGCGATCGCCAGAAAGGCTTCCGGATTCTGCCTGGCAACTTCGGCAAAGGCGAGAATCGCGGTATCAAGCCCTTTCGCCCGCTTCGCTTCGCCCAAAAATCCGATTCGGAATTTGCGCTTCTGGATCGCTGCGTCACACCAAAACTGGGCGTGATCGACGCCGAGCGGGATCACCCGGATTCGATCCTCGCGCACTCCAAACATCCTGACGACCTGTTCGGCCGTCGAGGGAAACGGCACAATCAAGCCGTCGCTGTGTCGGCAGGCGAATTCGATGCAGCGGCGCTTGATCGAATATTTCAGCGAATTGTCGTAGCCCGGCGCCAGAAAGGGAATGAGGTCATAGACCCCGGTCACGACCGGGCGCTTGCGCGCCAGGATCGTGAAGATGGCTGATACCGGATAGACGCCGAACCACACGTCGTGTTGAACTCCGCGCAAATCCCACAGGAAGTTCGCCGCCTGTCCAAGCACTTCCAGCTCGGTGCGAAGCATACCTCGATCATGGAACACGTAGGGCTGCCCGATGGCCTCGAGGCCCGCGATAAGCTCGGCAATCACCCGTTCGAGCCCCCGCCCGGTATCGCGGCCGATCGAAAGCGGGAATGCACTGATGCCGACCTGCTTCAGCGCGGCCGGGACAGGGGGCACTTCATTGACCTTTCCCAAAGCGTTCGCTGCTGTCATAGGGTGCCGGTCGACGCGCATCAAGAACGCCTTTCGCTCAAATCTTTCGCAAGGTCGGTCACCTTGGTGACGCTACCGTTCTTGATGATCTCGCGAACCGAATAATAACGCTCCGCGGAGATGGCGTAGTAAATCTTGATCAGAATATCGGTCAGGATTCCGAGCGAAACAAACAACAGTCCGGCAATGAAGCTGAAGACGGTCAGCAGCGGTTCCAGCGTGCTCGACAGCTTTCTGTCGGTGACAAACAGCCAGATCGTGCGACCGCCGAACACCGTCGCCGCGAGGAAGAACAGGACGCCGATTCCGCCCAGCAAATGGATGGGCCTGACGGAATAACTGCGCCAGAACCAGAGCAGCACGATATCGGCCAGCCCCTTGATGGTCCGGACCGCGTTGTATTTCGAGATCCCGCTCCGGCGAGGCCGGTGATTGACGGGAAGCTCTCCGACGGAAAACCCCCGCATTTCAAGCAGTGCCGGAATGAACCGGTGCATTTCGCCGTAAAGGTGGACATTGTCGAAACACTCACGCCGGTAAACCTTCAGCGAGCAGCCGCTATCGTGAATGGTGTCGTCCAGAAACACCTTGCGCAGCAGGTTCGCGCCGCGCGAGACGAAGCGCTTGGAGAGGGTGTCCTGCCGATCGACGCGCCAGCCCGAGACGACGTCCAGATTGCCGGCTTGCAGATGCGCGATCAGGCTGGGGATGTCGGCGGGATCGTTTTGCCCGTCGCCGTCCATCGTGATGATGTATTCGTATTGCGCCGCGTGGCAACCGGCATCGAACGCGGCGGTCTGTCCGAAATTGCGCCGAAAGCGGAATACCGTGACGTTCGCCATCGAACCCGCAACCCGCGCGCTGTCATCGGTAGAGCCGTCATCGACCACGATAATTTCGCGCTTCCAGCCTCGCGTATCGCAAACGCCGTTGATCTCGCCAATCAGCGACGAGAGATTATCTTGTTCGTTGAAAACCGCGATGACAATGCTGAGCCGAATTTCACCTGACGCATCCGTGCTGGCTGTCATCTTGGACTCTCAAAATCGAATTGGGGATCGAAAGTGCTTATTCCGACCGTATGCGGGAAGCTTGATCGGATCTCGTTCACCTAGCCTAGTCCGGCGAAAGAGGGAAGTGCCAGACGCGGGCCATTTATGGAGGTGCACACCCCCTGGCGTATCCGTGCCGGAGGCCGTCCCCGGTCCGGCCGCGAGCGGACCGGTCCTTGCGTGCAGATACCGCTTTAAGGTATCGACCGTGTAATCCCGGTCTCTTTGGAGCAAAGCAATGTCGAGTCTCGCTCAAACGCTCTACAAGCGCGCGCGGAAGGTCATCCCCGGCGGCACGCAATTGCTGTCGAAGCGGCCGGAAATGTTCCTGCCCGAGCAGTGGCCGACCTATTTCAAGTCGGCAAAGGGCGCCGAGGTCGTCGACCTCGACGGACACACCTATCTCGACATGAGCTATTGCGGCATTGGTGCGACTGTGTTGGGCTTTGCCGATCCTGACGTCAACGCCGCAGTCAAGACCGCGATCGAAATGGGCTCGATGTGCACGCTCAATTGCACGGAAGACGTCGAACTCGCGGAATTGTTGATCGAGCTGCACCCTTGGGCGGACATGGTCCGCTTCGGACGCGCCGGAGGCGAAGCCATGGCAATCGCCGTGCGGATCGCCCGCGCCGCGACCGGCCGCGACATGGTGGCATTCTGCGGGTATCACGGCTGGCATGACTGGTATCTGAGCGCCAATCTCGGCGAAACCACCGCGCTCGATGGGCACCTCTTGCCGGGTCTCGACACCAAGGGGGTTCCTCGCGGCCTCGCCGGGCTGATGCACCCGTTCCATTTCAACAAGCTCGATGAAATCGAGGCCATCGTCGCCAAACATGGCGACCGGCTTGCGGCGATCGTGATGGAGCCGGTGCGTTCGAGCGAGCCGACTCCCGAGTTTATACAGGGAATTCGTTCCCTTGCCGACCGCTGCGGCGCGGCGCTGATTTTCGACGAAGTGACATCCGGCTTCCGCATCAACAGCGGCGGCGCGCATCTCGCCTACGGCGTCGATCCCGACATCGCGGTGTTCGCCAAGGCGATTGCCAACGGATTTCCGATGGCGGCAATCATCGGCCGCCACGCGGTGATGGACGCTGCGCAAGAGACTTTTGTCAGCAGCACGGCCTGGACCGAGCGGGTCGGACCGGTCGCCGCATTGGCGACGCTGAAGAAGCATCGCGAGCAGAACGTCGCCCAGCATCTGATGCGAATCGGTACCCGCGTGCAAAAGGGCTGGGCCGACGCTTCGACCGCGACCGATCTTCCGGTTCAGGTCTCCGGCATTTCGCCGCTCGGACATTTTGCCTTCGAGGTGCCGGAAGCCCAGGAAGTCCGTACGCTGTTTACCCAGATGATGCTGGACCGCGGCATCTTCGCCACCGGTTCGTTCTATGCGATGTGGACGCATACCGACGCGCATGTCGACCGCTACCTCGACGCGGTCAATGAAGTGTTCCGCGATCTGCGCATTGCCATCGACCAGAACGCCGTGCGCCAGCTGCTGCGCGGGCCGGTGGCGCATTCGGGCTTCAAGCGGCTGACCTAAACACCAAAAATGTCGCGCACCACATTGCGCTCCGTCCGCGACCGCCCTGCCCCCGGATAGATACCGTGCAGTATGCTGTCGGGCTCGAGCGCCCCGCCATCGATGATGATCGCGCCCGTCGAGACGAATGTGTTGCTTCCGACCGACGTTTTCCCGATCACGCGGCTGCCGCCATACATCACGATGCCGCGGCCGAACGACGGAAAATCGTTATCGAGATTCGCGCCCACCGTGCAGTTGTGATAGCAGATGAAATAATCCGAGTAGCTGGCACGGCCGAGCACGGTTCCGACCGGATGCTGGACTGCGAACATATCAGGCAATTCCACCTCGTAAAACGCGTCGAGCGCGTGCAAGGCCTTGTTGAGCGCATAGGCCTTGTCGGCGATGGAGTGACCAGGCTTTTCGCGGAAGGCGCTGTTGGCGAGATAGTACAGGAAGATCGCGTATTGATCGCAGTGCCAATGCGAGAACCGCGCCTGCCCGTCGGCGAAAAAGCCCTTCAGCCGCACCCGTGAAAAGCAATACTCGACCCGGCCGAGCGCAAGATCGACGAATTTTGGCAGATCGCCCAAATCTGCGCCGTCGGGAAACAGGCTTTCGAACTGCTTTCGCACATACAGCGCAAGATCGGTCGGCTTGAGCGAGAGGTGCACGGTCCTAGTTCCTGCTGCTGGCGCTGGTGCGAACGTCGAGACCGCGCGAGGCCAGATGGCTGCGCAGCTTGATCGGGCTGTGATCGGTGAACAGGAACATCGACGAGATCGCCACCGCGGACGCGCCGGCTTCCAGCGCGTCGATTGCATGCTGCAGCGAACCGCAACCGCCCGAAACAATCAAGGGCACGCTGAGTGCTGAGGCCGCCTTGTGGATGATGTCGAGATCATATCCGCTCATGGTGCCGTCGCGGTCGATCGATCCCAGCAGGATTTCGCCGCAATGCAATTCCTCACAGCGCAGTGCCCATTCGACCGGATCGAGCGCGGCACGCTCGCGGCCCCCGTCAATGTATACGGTGGCATGATGCGGGCTGATTTTCTTGTAGTCGATCGACACCGTGATGCACTGATCGCCGAATACCCGCGCGGCGTCGCGGACGAATTCCGGCCGCCGCACCGCTTCCGAATTGACCGAGACCTTGTCGGCGCCGGCGCGCAGCAGCATGTTGACGTCATCCAGCGTCTTGACCCCGCCGCCGACCGTGAACGGCATGAAGATCTCCTCCGACATCCGCTCGATGATATCGACGACGCGGCCGCGCGACGCCTCGCTGGGCACGATGTCGAGCACGATCAATTCATCGACGCCGTAATCGTTGTAGACCTTGGCCGTCGTCACCGGATTGCCGGCGACCCGTTCGTTTTCGAAAAACCTGACATATTTCACCAGCCTGCCGTCGCGCAGAAGAAATTTCGGAATCAATCTCTTTTTCAGCATCTAGCGTTCTTGATTTGACGCGTTTTCTTCACGCGGTCCACTTCGCTTGAAAACGCTCTGCACTTAAGGATTCCAGCGGAGAAAATTGCTGACCAGTTCGATCCCGCTGTCCTGGCTCTTCTCAGGATGGAACTGGGTCGCGGCAATATTGTCTTTGGCGATGATCGCCGTGACCTGCTGACCATATTGCGCAAAGCCGACCACGTCGACCGGATTATCGCAGCGCATGGCAAAGGAGTGCACGAAATAGAACGCTAGGTTGCTCTCTCGGATATTGGCGAGGATCGGATGATCGCGCTCCTTGGCCACCATGTTCCAGCCCATATGCGGAATCTTCAGGCCGGGATCGCCCGGCATCAGCCGCACCACGTCGGCGTCGAACCAGCCGAGCCCTTGATGCAGCGCGCCGCCGTCGGCATGCTCTTCGGAGCTCTTCGCCAGCAACTGCATGCCGAGACAGACCGCGAGAAACGGCTTGCCCTTTTCGCGGACGTGGCGATCGAGAACTTCGTCGATGCCGCGGGCGCGGATGTTGTTCATGGCGTCGCCGAAGGCGCCGACACCTGGCAGGATGACGTGCGATGCGTCGGCGATCACGTCGGCATCATAGGTGATGATCGGATCGAAGCCGCAATACTCGACGGCATTGCGGACCGACCGCACATTGTTGATGCCGTAGTCGACGATCGCAACGCCTGACATCGCTTCGCTCCCCCGGCGCGGCGCGAGCGCCGTCCGATCGATTAACCCGTCACCCCTTGCCGCCGATTTCGACACCCGGATGGTTCGGCCACGGTACCTGGGTCCTGTTCCACTGGTCCATATCGGGCATCTTCCGGCCCGGCTGGACGTCGTTCGGGGAAAACTGCCACGGGCTGACCTCGTGCTTGATCGCGATGCCGAGGAACTGCTCCTCGGTCAGCTGCAGGTAGTCGAGGAACAGATCGAGGCTCGGCGGCCGCTTGCCGTCGAATTCCCGCACCAGCGCTTCGCCTTCCTCGCGGGTCATCCGGCGGTTGCGGATGTCGATATTGGCGAGGTGATTGGTCCGGCCCATGCCGCGCTTGATGAATTTCAGATAGTCGCGCACGCCCTGGAAGAAGCACTCGATCTTCTCGTAGTCGTATTCGGGGGGAATGCCCTCGACTTCTTGACCCTTCCAGCCGAGCTCGCGCTTGATGATCTCGACGTGCTTCTTGGTGTCCCACTTGATGTAGCTGCCGAGACAGATCGAACGGCACTTGATGCGCATCAGTTCCTTGCGCGGCGGATAGACGAATGGATAGAGGTCGCGCTTGGCGACGCGGCCGCCGAGAAATTCGTACATGTCGTCGGCGGTGATGCCGAGATTCATGGCGCGGTTGAAACGCTTCTCGTCGACCTCTTCCATCTCGTCGTAGGAATAGAACGACTGGTATTCGGCCAGACTCTCGCCCCAGAACAATAGCGGCGTTTCGTAGCGGATCGCGATCTGCATGGTGTGGGCGTAGATGCCGGTGTGGCAGTGCCAGCAGAAATCGCCGCGGCGCTTCAGCGATTCCAGCATCAGCTCGCGCACCACGTGCCAGTTCGGCGTAAAATTCAGCACATCGACGCCGAGCTGCTTGAATACGCTGGTGTTGTTCTCTTCGATCAGCGGGCGGTAGAACCAGTGGTCAAAGCGCACCACCAGCGGCTTCAGCCCAAGTTTTTTCACTACGTACCAGAGCTGGAACACGCTGTCCTTGCCGCCCGAATACGGCACGATGCAGTCGTAAAGGCCTTTGTCGCGGTATTGCGCGACCAGCTCCATCATCTGGCCATGGCGCTCGTCCCAGTTGATCTGGGTGTCGCGCACTTCAATCTGCGCGCAGACGCTGCACGAGCCGGCGTCGTCGAACGATGTCGCCTCTGCCGTTTCCGGCAACAGGCATTTGCTACAGCTCAACATTCTGGGGATTCTCGCGGTTTCATGATTTGCCGTGGCATTACCACACGGTCCACCCACCGTCGACCGCCAGGCACTGGCCGGTCACATATGCAGATAAATCGGACGCCAAATAGGCCACTGCCCCCTTGAAATCCTCCTCGCGTGCCATGCGGCCCAGCGGCGTGCGGGCGGTATAGCGACTCAGGAACGGCTCCGGGGTGTCCCGAAAAACGCCCCCCGGGGCGATGGCGTTGACCCGGATATCGGGCGCCAGGGTCGTGGAAAGCCAGCGGGTGGCCTGGATCAGCCCCCCCTTGCTGGCGGCATAGGCGGCGGGGTTACCCATGCTGGTGCCTTCGTAGAGCCGCCAGTCAGGCCCCGAGAGCCCGTAAATCGAGGAAATATTGACGACGCTGCCGTGACAGGACGCCCGCAGATCAGCCGCGGCGGCCTGAACCAAGACGAAGGGGGCGGTCAGATTGACCTCGAGCGCCCGCCGCCAGGTCTTGTCGGACTGCTGCTCGAACGGAACCGCCCAGCCTTCCAGACCGCTGGTTCCGACGAAGGCCGCGCAGTTGACGATGATGTCGATGCGTCCGAAGCGTTCCCGGACCCGGCGCGGCAGATCGCGCACCTCGTCGGACTGTTCGAGGTCACAGGTGAATCCGGCGGCCTCGGCGGCAGGCCAGCGCAGGCTCAGCTCGCTGGCGGCGGCCACGGCGCTGGCGGTGGAAATATCGACCACCGCGACATGGGCCCCGAGTTCGGCCAGCGCATGGCCGATCGCCCGGCCGATGTGACCGGCGCCGCCGGTCACCAGCGCCACGCGCCCGTCCAGCGACATCAATTCGCGCAACGAGCGGTCGGTGCTCATCCGAAAATCCTCTGGAACTCGTCGGAAGCCCGCTGCAGATCGTCGAGGCGGCCGACATCGATCCAGTATTCTCGCAACGGAAACACCACCGACTGCTTGCCGTCCGCAATCGTCCGCTCGATCAGCGTCGGCATGTCGACCACCTCGTTGGCGGCAACGAGATCCAGCACACCGGGGTCGAGCAGGTACACGCCGGCGTTGACGAAGAATTTCTGCGTCGGCTTTTCGCGAATGCCGAGCAAACGATGATCGTCGAAATCGATCACGCCGAATGGCACCGTCATCGAATGTTCGCGGACGCACACGGTCGAGAACGCCTGATGCTCGCGATGATATTTCAGCATCTGCTCGAAATTCACCGTCGTCAGCAGATCGCCGTTCATGACGAAGAACGGTTGCTTCGGCCGCTCCGGCAACAGCGACAGCGCGCCGGCGGTGCCGAGGCGTTCATTTTCCTCAAGGTAGCTGATATCGACACCCCAGGCCGAGCCATCGCCGAAATATTCCCGGATCATCTCCGCCTTGTAATTGACCGAGATGAAGAATTTGCCGAAACCCGCTTTAACGAATCCGCTGAGCACGGTTTCGAGGATCGGCTTGTCGCCGACACGAATGAGCGGTTTTGGAATGTCGTCGGTGATCGGCTTCAGGCGCGAACCGAGGCCGCCCGCCATCAGCACTACCCAATGGTCGGATTGCTGGGCCAAAGCGAGATCATCGATCAATTTGACCTCGACGACCCTGCCTTGGGCATCGACGACGGGCAATTGATGAATCGAATGACGCCGCATCAGATTGAGCGCGCCGGCGTTCGTTATCCCGGCCGGTGCTGTAATCGGCGTACGGTTCATGACGAGGTCAACCGAGGCGTCGAGACCCACCCCGCCGAGCAGCGCGCGCCGCACGTCACCATCGGTCACGGTGCCGACGATCTTGCCGTCGCGTTCGACGATGGCCAGTTGCAGATTGCCCTGATCAATCCGCCGCAGTGTCTCGATCAAAGGCGTTTCTTCGCTGACGATGAAGGCTCCGTTCATGGATGCGCTACCCGATCGTCGCCGGCGAAGCCGCCGGCCTCGACATCCTTCGCGACCACAGCACCTGCGGCCACAACGGATCCCGCGCCCACGCTGATGCCGCCCAGCACAATCGCTCCCGCACCGACATGGGCGCCCTCGCCGACCGACGCGGCTCCGCACAGCAATGCGCCCGGCGCGATATGGGCGTGATCGCCGACCTGGCAATCATGCTCCACTACCGCACGGGTATTGATGAGCACATTCCGTCCGATCCACGTGGCCGGCTGGATGATGGCGCCGGCCATGATCTGCGCGCCCTCGCCCAGCGACGCATCCGACGCGATCACCGCTGAAGCATGCGAGATGACCGGAAACGCGTAGCCGAGGGCAACGAATCGCTGAAACAGGTCACGCCGGCACGACAATCCGGAATCCGACCGCGATGCGCGATTGCCGAGACCGTTGGCGAGTTTAACCTGGTCGATTGTCATCTTCAAAATGTCTTCATCTGGACCCGTGATTGGAATTCCCCCGAGCATAGTGCCGACGCGCGCGGAATCGCGATCGGTCACTGCGCTCGGACGCGTGCCGCGGCTAAGCAACGCCTCGATGACGACGCGGGCATGACCGCCGGCACTGAGCACGATCAGGCTCATGGCTCCAGTGCCTCGTTGGCCGCGTAATCGCGGCCGGCCTTCTTGCCCAGATAGGCCCAGTATTCAACCGGCGATATGCCGTTTCCCGGGCGTTTGACCCCGAGATTTTGTTCCGAGAAGTGCTCACCGCTTCGGATCGCGCTGGTCGCAACCAGGCTTCGGCGGGCCACTGCTCGATTCGCGATCTCTTCCGGCGCCGGAACCTTGAGGCCATCGCCAAGTGCTGCCTCGACATCGCGGATCGCTGCAATCATCGCGGCCAGCTCATCCGGCTCGATCGAGGCGCGGTGGTCCGGTCCCGGCAGATTGCGATCAAGCGTCAAATGCTTTTCGATCATGATGGCGCCAAGGGCTACCGCTGCGGTGGCGACGTGGATACCGCGGCTGTGGTCGGAGAAGCCGACGGGAAGTCCAAAAGCGCTGCTCAAAGTCGCCATCGCACGCAGATTGATTGAATGCCGTTCGGCCGGGTATTCCGTCGTACAATGAAGCAGCGTCACCTTGCTGCGCAGTTCGGTCCAAGTTTGGCGATCGAGCAGGACTTCGGCGAAGTCCGCTGGTTTCGGCAGCGCATTGGTGTCGCGCAGATATCCAAACGCAATCACGCCAAGCGCCTGCTCGACTTCGGCCAATGTGGCCATTCCGGTCGATAGGATGATCGGCAGCCGAAAACGTGCGAGATGCAGCAACAATGGCGAGTTGGTGAGATCGCCTGAGCCGACCTTCAGCGCGGAGACGCCTATGCGCTTCACGAGATGCGTGGCGCTTTCCGGATCGAACGGCGTCGACATGTAGGTGATGTTTTTCGCGGCGCAAGCGGTCGCGATACGCTGCTCGTCGTCTTCGCTGAGCTCGAGCGCGCGCAACATCTCCAACTGGGATTGTCCGCCGTCGGTGGTGGCCTGTTGGTAGCTCGCCTTGACCGCCTCCGCGGTCGCCAGCCTGTCGGCACGAAACGACTGAAATTTTACCACATCGGCGCCGGCGGCCGCTGCCGCTTCCACCAGCGCAAGCGCCTGCGCGCATTCGCCGTTATGGTTAACGCCGGCCTCGGCGATAATAGTGGTTCGGCGATGCATGCGCTTTCCGTCGCTAACCGGTTCGGACGATCAAAATCGCCCTCTAAATCAAGTGTTTGTCTTAGTCGAGTACACTGGTAAAAGCAACGCAAGCGGGCGACGCCGTGAGCGGTCAAAAACCCTTCCAGCGTCAGGAGCTGCGCAATCCCCAGGGGAAGCGGACAGCAGAAATTATCGGAAGCGGATGGCGTATTCGGCACAGATATTGTTCCTGATAGTGGGACGCGGCGGATCGAAGGGATTGCCGGGCAAGAATTTGCGCGAGATAGGTGGCCTCAGCCTGATCGGCTACAAGGCAAAGTCGGCGCGCCAATCGCGCTATTGCTCGCGGCTGATCGTCTCCAGCGACAGCGCGGAAATCCGCAACGAGGCGGTCCGCCACGGCGCCGAGATGCTGTTCGAGCGTCCGGCCGAACTGGCGACCGATACCGCTTCGTCCAATGATGTAGTTCTGCACGCGATGGACTGGATCGAAGCCCATGAGCGGCGGCGCTATGATGCGATCATGCTGCTGGAGCCGTCATCGCCATTCGCACGCCCCGAACATTTTGACGCGGCGATCGAGCTTTTCCTGGCACGCAAGGCCAGCCTCGTGGTCGGCATGCGCGAGACGGAGGTCTCATCGATCTTCGTGGGGACGTTGGGCGACGACGGATCGATCCGCGGCATCGTCGACAGGATGCTGAAGACGCCAGCGCAGCGCCGGCAGGACCAGCCGATCGAAGTCACCATGAACGGCGCGCTCTATCTCGTCGGATGGGATGCGATGCGCAAGCACCGGAAAATCTATGCCGACCCCGCCACAAGCTACGGCATCCTGATGGACCGGCTGCATTCGATCGAGGTCGAAAGTGCGGCTGATCTCGCTTACGCCTCCTACGTCATTGAGCACGGCATGCTCGACGCGTCGCCCTGGCAAAAACGCCCATGAGCGCAACGCCCCGCCGCATCACCGTGGTCACCGGTTCGCGGGCGGACTACGGATTGCTGCGGGGCGTTTTGACTCGGCTGCAGAAGATGGACGATGTCGACCTCCGAGTCATTGCCTGTGGCATGCATCTTCTGCCGAAATTCGGCGAGACTTGGCGCTTGATCGAAACCGACGGCTTTCCAACCGCGGCGAAGATCGATCTTGAGCTCAGCGACGACCGCGTCGAGACGGTTGCGCGCGGCACCGGAATTGGCGTCACCGGTTTTGCCGAAGCGCTACCGAAGATCGCGCCGGATCTGCTCGTCGTGCTCGGCGACCGCTTCGAAATCTTGGCGGCGGCGGTCGCGGCGACGCTGCTGAATATCCCGATCGCCCACATCCATGGCGGCGAGGTCACGGCCGGCGCGTTCGACGACGCCATCCGCCACGCCATCACCAAGATGGCCTGCGTGCATTTCACGGCCGCCGAACCGTATCGGCGGCGCGTCATCCAGATGGGCGAGAATCCGGATTTCGTGTTCAACGTCGGCGCGCCGGGACTGGACATGGCCGATACCGCACCTGTCATGAGCCGGCCGGAATTGTTCGCTTCGCTCGGCATCAGCGGACCGGAACGATTCCTGCTCGTGACCCTGCATCCGACCACTGCGCTGCCCGAGACGGACGCCGCGAACGTCAACGCGCTTCTGGGCGCGCTGGCACAGATCGAGGGCCGCAGTTTCATCTTTACCGGCGTCAATGCCGATCCCGGATACCGGGTGATCGACGATGCCGTCAGGGCTTTCGTAGCGGCGCGGCCGGACCGCGCTCACCTGTTTGCCTCGCTCGGCAGCGAGCGCTACTGGGCCGCCCTTCGGCTCGCCGATGCCGTGGCCGGCAATTCGTCGAGCGGCATTCTGGAGGCGCCTGCGGTCAACGTGCCTTCCGTGAATATTGGCGACCGCCAGCAGGGGCGGCTGCGCGCGGCCTCGATTATCGATTGTCCAGCCGATCAGGCCGTGATTCTCGCAAGCCTGCGGAGCATCCTCGAGGGCCGGTTCCGTCCCGACGTTTCCGGTGAGCCACCCTACGGTCGCGGCGGCGCCTCGGAGAAGATTGCTGGAACCCTTCGAAAGATCGACCTGCAACGCGCTTTTCCAAAGCATTTCCATGACTTAAAGCTACCGCCGGAATCGCTATCCAAGCCATCCTGAAGGCCTTCGGTTGTTGCTTGAAGGATGTCCCAGGTTGTATAGGATCGGGCGGCTGAAAACGAACCCCGCCCGGAGATTTGCAATGACTACTATCGACACCATGTCCGATGTGGCGCCGGGCGCCTGCGCGGCCGACATCCAGGCGCTGCCGATTCCGCCCTACCGCGGTACGTCGCTGCCCGAGATCGATTATGACGCGCATCCGGCCTATGGCGGCATGTTCCCGAAGGCGACGTTGCGCGAGCGGATTTACGCGCTCGGCGTTTTCCTGCGCACGTTCGCTTTCGTCAGCATACGGCGCATGGTCGATTACGAAAACATGCCGCTGCTGACCAAGGAGGCCGGCTTTAGCGGGCTGAATTTCAGAATGGCGCTGCGTTACATCTCGATGTACGCCCGCATCCGCTCCAGCCGCATGATCGGCACGCTGACCGGCGCACGGCACCCGGCAACGCCGGCCGACCCCGCCCTGTTGAACCGGATCAAGGCCGACGGCATTGTCCCCCTGATGCTCACGGCGGACGAGGTCAAACAGGTTTGCACCGTGACCAATCCGGGTTTTGCCAAGCTCGACCTGCGCCGCGCAACCATTCCCGCCGAGAAGCGGAAGTTCGACGACAACGTCTATTGGTGCACGCGTGCTGCCGATCCGCAGGCTTTCACGGCGGTGGAGGATATCTTCAACCGTTACGGCATCGTGGAAGCCGCCAGCGCCTATCTCGGCCGCCCGGTCGGGGTGAAGCACGTCAACGCGCAAATCAACGACCAGGACCTCGCATTCTGGAAGCGCGTTTTCCCCGATACCCAATTAGCCGATCCCTGGAGCAGCTATCTGCATATCGACGCCACGTACGGCATACTGAAATGCGCGATCTATGTCCACGAGATCGGCCCTGATGGCGGTCCGTTCTGCTACGTCCGCGGCAGCCAAAACGCCAAGATCGGCTGGTTTGAGGGCATGACCCGACGCACCAACGACTTCAGCGGTTTCTCCGGCCGCAAGCCCGAGGCACGCAAGAAGTTCATGGCGCTGCCGGCATTCCTGCGCAAGAAAGCCGATTTCGGCGGCGACCTGCCCGACGATTCAGCCGATGTGCAGCGCCTGCGCGAGGGGCATTTCAGCGCAACGTCGAACTACGGCAACTGCGTCCTGTTTGATGGCACCGGCATGCATCGCGGCGGAATGGTCAGCAAAGGCGAGCGGCGCTGCATTTTCATCCTGCTCGCGGAAGTCTGAGGCGATTGCTTTCGCCAACGCGGCAGGCTAAATGCCAATCAGTTGTTGGCACCGAGCAGCTTGTTCGACGTTTTGAGATAATGCGCCAATTGATCCGGATTGAAAAACCCGGCATGGCTGCGCAACGCGCTGTCCTTGCGGACGAATGCGAGATCGATCTGCGCCAACGCGCCATCCAGCGCCCGCATGTGCCCTTCCAACACATCGTATACCGCAAACCCCGCCTCATCGCAGAACCGCACCACGTCCGCGAATTGGGGAATGCCATGCCGCATCGGCATCATCGTGGTCTCCAGGATCAACAGGTCGATTTCGTCAATTCGACTGCCCAAACCCTTGAGCACTTCGATCTCGGCCCCTTGCGTGTCTACTTTAAGAAAAGCCGGGCGCTCCATATTTTCCGGCAGCAACGAATCCAGCCTTCGCATCGGCGTGGGCCGCGCTTCACCGTCGAGCACCTTGCCTTCGACCTGAGAGAAAAGACTGGATCCGGAAATGTCGTCGTGGACGTTGAAAGTGACCTCCCCATTTTCGGCGCCGGCGGCTACGAGAAAATATTCCGCGTTAAGCCGCTGCTTCAGCTTTTCCAGAACGGGGCGGCACTCGGCGACCGGCTCAACTAAAAAATATCTGGCGCGCGGAAACGCGTCGTAGATCGGCGATGTCCCGAATGCAACTCCGACATCGATGACGGTGCGAACCTCGAACCCGAGCGATTTGAGGTGCTTGAAGAAGAGACTGAAGTCCCGAACCGGCGCATTGGTTCGCAACAGCCGAAGACCGATGATCTCCAGAACACCATTGAGGGCCCGAAATACGGCTGATACGAATGCTTTCATGGAGCTCCACACCACGCTCAAGGCGTTCCCACAGATCGCATCCAGAACGCGTGCTGCGATTTGAAATTGATTATTTGGTGTGGTAAATCACTGGGACAGGCTGGTCAAGAACGTCGCGTTTCAGTATTCGCGCTTCTCGAGGCTCCCCGTGGATCTCATCCATTGGAAAAGCGTTTTACCTGGCGGGCTGCGAGCCGATCGACCTCTCGCCTAGAGCGATGCGATTCAACGGGAGTTCCGGTCACGGCCGATCCGGCACATGCCGCCGGCTGCGGCGATGTTGTGAACGCCGCGGGTTTGAAGAAATTTCCATTCAATTCATTCCGGCTCAACAATGTGTAGACACAATTCGACCTCACGCCTAAAGCGTGATGAAATTAGGTTCGATAGCCTGAGTTTTTGAGATAATGGGCGCATTCTTCGGGCCTGAAGGCTTGGAGGGCTTCGCCGATTGCGGCGCACACGGCGTCGACGGTTCGAGCGGCAGCCTTCCTGACTAGATGTTTGAGTTTGGCAAAGACCTGTTCGATGGGGTTCAGGTCGGGTGAGTATTTTGGCAGGAAGAAGAGCTTGGCGCCGGCAGTGCGAATGAGGTGACGCACGGCTTTGCCTTTGTGACTGCCGAGATTATCCATGACCACGATGTCACCAGGACGAAGCGTCGGGAGAAGAACCTTCTCGACGTAGGTCCGAAAGCTCTCGCCGTCGATCGGTCCCTCGATAAACCACGGCGCATCGATCCGGTCATGGCGTAATGCCGCCAGGAAGGTCATGGTCTTCCAACGGCCGTGTGGAACCTTGGCGCTCAGCCTGTGGCCGCGCGACGCCCATCCCCGCAATGGAGCCATATCAGTCCTGGTCCAGGTCTCATCGATGAAGACCAGCCGCTCAGGATCGACGCGGTCTTGATATTTTATCCACTGGGCGCGCCGACGCGCCACGTCGGGACGATCTCGCTCGCCAGCCATCACGCTTTTTTTTGAAGCTGAGCTCCTCGGCATGGACAAACTCCCACAC
>Ga0075522_10000887_pt1 | contig 22309 bp, 22 predicted proteins | sample NGEPerA_FD_74796 | JGI IMG/M metagenome (GOLD analysis project Ga0075522, IMG submission 74796) | Arctic peat soil microbial communities from the Barrow Environmental Observatory site, Barrow, Alaska, USA - NGEE PermafrostL2-A | ecosystem: Environmental > Terrestrial > Soil > Wetlands > Peat ...
GTTAGGGCGTGTGCCAGAAGTTGCTGAACATCTCTCAGCAATCCCAAATGCCGTATCTCCTCGGCTCCGTGGATTGGTTTGGTGCTCATACCTAATCAACCCGGTCGCTGCTTCAACCAGGAGGGCGGTAGCCCTCTCGCTGCACAGTTTGTGAAGTCAAATTGAGTCAACAACTTCAAAGTGAGTGCATCAGGCCAGTCATTGCTGACCACTTGATGGACAGCATTCAGGGCGGGTTGCCCAAGGCCAGCTAATCGTCCGATTTTCAATGTTAGCGAGATTCCATTATCTACCAGGAAATCCCCTGATTCCTTGATGGGCACTTCGCGGCGGCCTTGAATATACTCGCGAACTGCTCGCTCAAATGGGGCATCGTAGTTCTCGTCAAATGCGCATTTAAACGGACGCGCACCCTCTGGATGAGCGTCAAAAAACGACTTCGTGAGTATTATTGTCCGAAGACCTACCTCAGCATAGAGCCTTGATACTTTTGCTTTGTCTTCGGGACTTTCGCATCGTCGCAACAACTCCAACTGCCACAGGCACTCGTAAAACGCACGAACCTCCTGCAAAACTCTCCCAATGTGAGGCGCCACTTGTCCGACTTCCCGAAGTAAAGCACCGGCTGTCTGTCCCGTCATGACGAGACTAAAGCAGACCAACAAGTCGGACGACGTTTTATCGGATTCAAGCTGCCGCATGCCGCGCTCGCCAATATAATCGCGAAGAATTTGCAGCAATTTGGCCAATTCCCGAGGATCAGGCGCTCGCTTGAAGAGGTCGAATATCATAGTGTCTGTCTATAAGGCCAGATGATGCGTCAACGACAGGAACAGGTCAAGGCGGTTGGGATATGCCCCAAACGTCCATCCATCCATGCGGCGTCACCCACATGGATTTTTCCAGAGCCGACAGGCTTCAAAGATTCGCTTCGTGTTTCCTAAGCGCCGCAGTTCCCGGCGGAGCGAGCATTGTCAAGGTGGAGGCGGCGGGAGGAGGGGGCACTACCTTGACAAGCGCAGCGCAGCCGTACAATGGCAGCGGCAAACACGAAGCATACTCGGCTGACAGCTTTTGCTGCCCGGATTCATCGTTGGCCGTTTCGTTGAAATATCGTTGGCCATTGCGTCGATTCTGCGGCGGCGGTCGTTCGTGGATGCGGCATTGCTGCGGTAAAAGTCGTTCAAGCCTGCGCTGCTTTTGCGGCAACATTCGTTGGTGGCTGCGGCGGTCTTGCGGCAAAATATCGTCGAAGCCTGCGGCGAGGATCGTTGACCAACTGCTAACGTACGTTAGAGGTAGGGCGTCCCTTCTGTTTTATGGGTTTCGCTTGCAGCGCATCTGCGCGCCCCGCTTCGAGCAATTTGACCGGCATTTGCGCGAATACCGTTTGCTTCGCGCCACGGTTTTTTCGTCGAGCAGCCGTCGCAATTGGCTTCAAGCGGATTCGTCACCGGCCCAAGGCGGGGTAAGTGTCATCGGAAGAAATGCCGGTTTCGAGTTTGCGCTGAGTGCCCCGTTTGTGGTATGGTTTGGACAATGAGTGCGACTGAAGTTTTGGAGCAAGTGAAGGCATTGCCGCCGCGAGAGCGCCGGAAGTTCTTCGCTCATGTTCACGAAATCGAAACGGCAAATCAGGCGCCGCCAAACGGCAAACAGAAACGCCGCATTCGCTGGCCGGACGCCGCAGCCCGGCGTCGCCGCATCTTTGGCGACAAGGTTCTTCCGAATCTGGTGCTCTTGGCGCGCGAACTGGAACGCTACTAAGGAAAAACATGAGCTATTTGACACTTGAAGTCGAAATTGACCACGGGCGGGTTTCACCGAAAGGCGCGGAGGCCTTGCCGGAGAAAGCGTCCGGGTTGCTCACCATCCTGAATCCGCCGCCACTTTCCCAACCGCGTCCGTTTGGTTTGGCCAAGGGCCAGTTCACCGTGCCGGATGACTTCAACGCCCCCTTGTCGGAAGACGTATTGCAGGCGTTCGAAGGCAAATGAGGATTCTGCTGGATACGTGCGAGTTTCTTTGGCTTGTGGCTGGCGATGCCAAATTGTCCCCGTTGGTCGCAGCCGCAGTGCGCGACCCTCAGAACACGGTGTTTTTGAGCGCCGTTTCATTCTGGGAAATTTCCTTGAAATACAGCCTTGGCAAATTGCCATTGCCGCAACCGCCCGCGCAGTTTGTTCCGCAGCAACGCGACAAACACATGATCGCGCCGCTGGTGTTGGACGAAGCCGCTGTGTCGCAGTTGAGTGGATTGCCGGGGCTCCATCGCGATCCCTTTGACCGGATGTTGATCTGCCAGGCGATGGCTCACGGACTGACGCTTGCCTCATCCGATTCACTCGTGCGACAGTATCCCATCGCATTGCTTTGACCGCCAGAATTGTATATCGCTTTTGGATACGGGTTGCTGTTTTTCAGGCAAAATAGAGTCAATCATAGCAAACGCCGAAATTGAGAAAACCCTTGTAAACACCGGGGAAATGGCAGGTTGCTAACAATGGCGAAAACCCGTTGTAGAATTACAAAACCGTTGCTCTACCACTGAGCTAAACTGGCGGAAACTGCACGGAGGCAGCGTGAGTTAATCTGGCAGAGTCAGGGTCAATGGCAAGTCGATTCGCCCCGCGATAAATCGAAACGTATTCGGCGATTTGTCCTGTTGAAGGCAGAAAAAGAACCTCAAAGATTGTCGAGCAATTCTTCGATAGTGATATTCGCTTGCTTCAAAATGGATTGCAGTGTTTTGGGTTTTAGCACCCGGTGCATTGGCACGCAAGGGTGCAGGCCGTCTTTCACGAAATGCCGATGTGAACCCGTCTGCCGGACAAATTCGAAGCCCAAGCGTTTCAATGCGCGGCACACCTCACCGCCAGAAAGGTCGCGGGGGAGTTTCACGCTACTTGCGCGGACAAAATGGGGTCGTGGAGAAAATGAAGGCGAATCGGCCACGCCAAGCGCTCGTCGCCATTGTCAAATCGGCAGCGGATGAGATCACGAATCATGGCCAAGAGTTCGTCGAGGCTTTCTCCCTGGGTGGCCATTTCCGGCTCGTGGCAGGTCGCCACCAGCATGTCGTCATCCTGTTCGATTTGAAATACGAACTCTTTCTTCATGCGGGAATTGTGCCTCATTATGTGGGGAATGGCAAGCGCGGGCTTCGTTGCCCATTGTATCCCGCAATTGTATCCGGTTTGCTGTTTTTTGCGGGTTTTTGGATGATTTTCGGTTCTCTCGACATGACCGACGACCTTGCGTAAACCATTGTGGTTGTAGATTGAATGCCCTGTTGTCCTGTTGAGGGGAAATTGGGTGAAAAACCACTATGTCAATTACAAAACCGTTGCTCTACCACTGAGCTAAACTGGCGGAAACTGCACCGACGCAGCGTGAGTCAATTTGGCAGAGTCAGGGTTAATGACAAGTTGATTCGCCCCGACGTGGCTTTGGAAAACGGACAATGAAGGCTTGTTTTTGAAGGCTTGTTTTTCAGCGGAACGAGGTTATTTTTATGCCATGAGCAAGATTGAGGAAATCGAGCACGCCGTCGAGCAATTGCCGCTGAACGACTTCGTTAAGCTGGCTGGCTGGGTTGACCAGCGCCGCCAGCAGCTTGAAATCCTTCCAGCGGCCACTGACAAGAGCCAGCGTGCCGCTCGTGACCACAGCGCCTTCCTCAACAGCTACGCCCCGCAAGACGAGGGTCTTTACGACGATGCCGCAGCCAGGTGAAGTCTGGATCGCGGATATTCCTTTCACGAACGGCGCGGCCTCAAAACTGCGTCCGGTTTTGGTGCTATGGACGGACGCCGCCGATGTGGTGGTGGCGGCCATTACCTCAGCCCAGCCGCGAACCACGACGGATGTAGCCTTGCAAAACTGGGCAGCGGCGGGTTTGCGCGTGGCCTCCACGGCCAGACTGTCCCGGTTGGACTGCTTGGAACAAACCCTTCTGCGCCGTCGTTTGGGCGTCCTTGCTCAAAGTGATGCCGAGCAGTTGAAGCGGGTTTGGGCAAACGAAATCCGGCTCTGATTCTGACGCGGGTGACGGAAAGGAATTTGTATGTCGCTTTTGGATGCGGGTTGCGGTTTTCAGGTCAACTTGAAGTCAATCATAGCGAACAATGAAATCGGGGAAATCCTTGCAGACATAGGCGAAATCAAACGCCGCCAAAGTAGGCAAAAGACCGTTTAAGCCGCCCAAGCTTGCCAATTATTGCGAGTTCGTCCAATCTGGCGTGGACATGCCGACCGTTTCACGTTGGCCTAGTCATCAGGACGGCGGTGCGCTCTGCATGAAAACCTACGGCCATCTGCGGGATGAACACAGCAGAAGCGAAGCAAAAAAAGTCAAATTTTAGCGTTGAATGATCTATTCTTTAGACCGTCACGTCGGCTTTCTGTCGCCGATAGAGGCGATAAAGAGCCCAAAGCATCACCGCCCAAAACGCCCCAACGAACGCCGGATGGTGAACGATTTTCTGGGCGGCGGCGGATACAGGGTTCGAGATAAAGCTATTGCAGCAAATAACGACGATAACAAGCAGAGCCAAGCCAGCGGCCATGCCGCAAAGATCGCGGCCTTGAAGAGTCTTAGTCATCTCGGAACGGGGCATCGTAAGTATCGGAAGCAAAGCAAAACAACTCCATGCAATCGAGAAAGGTGTCAGCAACAACAAGAGGCAGCCTCCTGTTGTCAGCAAAGCTGCCATCCCAAATCGAATATTGACAAGGTTTCTCACATGCTTCGAGACTTGCCTTAGTATTACGCCAACCAATGTGCTTTCGCAATAATTTTTTTGACATAATTTTTCTCGACGGTTCCGGAGACCTCGCTACAACCAAGCAGAGCCAAATTACCCCTTGGACCAGCCTGATCGGAATGCGAGCAACCTCTGTACGATTTTATATCAGGCGCGCGCATGGATTTTCCCAAAGCCGACAGGCGTCAAAGTTTCGCTGCGTGTTTCCTAAGCGCCGCAGTTCGGCGGAGCGACCATTGCCAAGGTGCAGGCTCAGTTTAGGCGCTTCGTTGGAGTCATCTGCGGCGTCCAGCAATGATTCGGTCATACTCGCTGTGATGACCAATCCAAAACCAAACGATGTCCGAGCCATCCTCGACAGCGACGGCACGATAATGGATGCCGACACGAACTGACCACATCCTCCCGACCCTCTTGAAGCGGAGGGATGGATGTCGGGGGTCGCCCTTGAGCGGGTCGTAGTTTTCGTCCGCAAGCCGCTGAATCTCCTCGGGAAGTTGTGCATAGAACTGCCAGAACTTCGGGTTCGCGCGATGCTTCACAACTCCCGGCAGCGCCCCTCGCGTAAATCGCGGATGGCCTCGTCTGCAAGGGCGTCCAAATGTCCTGCGGCAACATCCTGCTCAAACTGTTTGTCCCACACGGCGGCGTCGAACTCGGAGAACCAGTCGCGGAAAGCCAAAAGCTCCCGGCGCGAAAGCTTGCTGACGGCGGTTTCGATCTCATGCACGGAACTCATGTCGGCAGAATAAACCAACTCAGATTTCAGGGCGACCACAGAAGCGCCTAATGTCGGGGCGTTGACTTTTTAGGGCGTTGCTCTCAGATAGGAAGATGAAATACCGAGTCGTGATAGAGCCAGATGAGGACGGAGTGTTCGTGGCGGCCGTGTCCGGCCCTTCCCGGCTGCGTCTCGCAAGGCAAGACACGCGCCGAAGCCCTGGCTAATATCACGGACGCCATGACCGGGTACCCTGCCAGCATAGGGGCCGGACTCAACTGACCCATTCCGAACTCGCCGACCTTCTGCTTGGTACTGTCTTCTTCGAACACCGCCTTCATTCAGACGAAAGTTGACGCGAGAAGGGGAATTACATCCTGGCGAATCCGGTTCGCAAGGGACCGGTTACTGAGATTTCTCAGTGGCCGTATGTGTTTCTCCCCAATCCCCTCTAATCCGCCAATCAGACGCCTCGGCGAGGCGTCGCTACCGTTGTGGCATATCTCGCGGGCGGGGCTATTTCGTGCTTGTAAAATCCAAAGTTCGCCGCAAGCTAAGTGGCAACCTTATGAGCCTTCGCCAATGGAAAAATCAATCCCCCCGTGTGGCGCAGGAAATAGGCTTTACCTTGATCGAATTATTGGTGGTGATCGCTATCATTGCAATTCTGGCGGCGATGCTTCTGCCGGCCTTGAGCAAGGCAAAGGTTCAGGCCCAAGGGGTCTATTGCATCAACAATCTTAAGGAGTTGCAATTGGCGATTGCAATGTACACGGGCGATAATCGCGAGACATTTCCGGAAAATCCAGGCTCGACCATCACCAGTAACTCATGGGTCACCGGCGACTTGAGTTGGGACTTCGCGCCGAACCCTCCGAACCCGGAAAATACCAATACCGCCTATTTGACCGCAGGCGAGATCGGGCCTTATGTGGCGAAGTCGGTGGGCATTTTCAAATGTCCGGCGGATATCAATCCGGGCGCGAGAGGTCCTCGAGTGCGCAGCGTTTCCATGAACGGCTTCGTGGGCGATGTCCTGGACATCAACGCCACCGCCAACGGCGGTTACAAGCGATACCTGAAGACCGGCGATTGCACGGCGCCGGGGCCTTCGATGTTGTGGGTCATCCTGGATGAATGCCCGGACAGCCTCAACGATGATCTTTTTTCGGTGAGGATGCAGCCGGGATCGAGTTGGACGGATGTCCCGGCTTCGACTCACAATGGCGCGGGCGGTTTCTCTTTTGCGGACGGACACGCGGAAATTAAGAAATGGCTCGACCAAAATACCAAGGCGCCGGTAAAAAGGGTGAATCCTTGTCCCGACAACCAACAAAATTCCCCGAACGACGAAGTTTGGATGCAGCAGCGGAGCAGCAGCGTTGGGCGGTAACTTAAAATCCAGAAGAAGGAACAAAAAATGAACTCGCTTAAATTGTCTCGGCCAATTTCTTTGTTTGTCCGCATGGCGGCCATGGGCGCGGTCCTCCTGGCCACGCCGCTCCAGGCGCAACTCGTCGCTTATGACGATGCATCGCAGTATGTGGTTACGGCCAATTGGACCAACGGCGCCAATCAGGGGTTCGGCTTCATGCCTTGGGCGCTGCTGACCAATAATAGCGGCCTGGGCGGTTTTGAAGGCTGGTATATCAATCCCACCGCAACGTATGCCAATGCCTCCTTCACCAATGTCGCCGGGACCAACTACACCTGCGTTTGGGGGATTTATGCCAATGGAACCAATGGCGGGAATCAGACGACGGCTTTTCGCGGATTTTCCAAAACATTAGGAACTAATACCTTCAAGGTTCAATGGGGCGCCAGAGAAGCCGGCAGCACGGTTACTCCCGGGGGAACAGTCCATGGCTGGTGCGGCTTTACCTTGCGCAGCGGCAATGCCACCAATTCTCCAGCCGATTTTCAAACGGGCGTGCGCTTTTACCTCTATTTCCTCGATGGCGCTTCTCCGAGCACGCTTTACGTTTGGGATGGCAACGGCGTCCAATCTGTTCCCGGGACTTCGTTCAGCAATTTGGGGCGGGACACCATTACCAATGCCGTCGAAGCCGAAATTACTCCCGCAACCGACGGCATGTCCTATCATCTGGTGTTAAAGGATGTGGTGATGAATCAGACGCTTTACACTCTGGACAGCGTGTTCATGGGAGGCGCCGGCACCGAGGATAGCGCGGCGCTTTTTGTCGATGAAACCCAAAGCCCCGGCGACCAGATTTTTAACCGAATGCAGATCGCCGTTCCTCAAATCGCCCCGGAAGTTAACAACGTCCAACCGCCCAATGGCGCCGTGTTCCTCGGAACCAATACGCAGCTCTCGTTTGAATTGGATTCGTTTGATGCCGCGGTGGCGGCTAATTCTGTCAGTCTCTATTTAAACGGCGTTTTGCAAGCGGGCACTCTCTTCAACACCTCCAGCGCCACCAACCAGCTTCTCGGAACCAACAATGCTGTGCTCGCGGCCAATACTCTCTACAACTACACAATCGTCGCGCGCGATATCAATGGCAACACATTGACCAATTCCACCACCTTCGACACCTTCTCATCGAACAATCCCTGCATCCAGGCCGAGGATTATAACTACGGCGCCGGACAATACTTTCCCAATCCGACGCCGCTGGAATATGCCGGCCTGCTGGGAACCAACGGCATCGACTACCTCGACCTGACCACTGGCGTCAATAATAACAATTATCGGCCCGACTCCTCGGGAGCGCCCCTGCCGCAACTCCTGCCCGCGACCGATACGGTGGACCACGACTTGTATTTTGAAAACGGCATCCAGGACTATCAACTGGCCTACACCGATGCCGGCGAGTGGGAGAATTACACGCGCAGCTTTCCGGGAACGGCGTTTACCATCTACGCGCGCGCCGCCAGCGGGGGCGGCGGACTATTTCAGATGAACCTATTGGCCGGCGCCACAGCCACCACGACGAACCAGCCGCGCGCGGCCTTGGGCACATGCAGCATTCCCAACACGGGCGGAACGACGGTGTATAGCGGCCGGCTTGTGCCGCTGGCGGACCTCTTTGGCAACCTCGTCGTGCTCCGCCTTTCGGGGGTAAACACCTTGCAACAAGCCGCCGTTTCCAGCCGAGGATATAATCTCTATTATCTCATGCTGGCGCCGAACAGCAGCACGAATCTCTTGACGCCATATATCAGCGTGGGTTCACCGATGCCCGGCGCAACGGGCGTGGGACTGGCTAGTTCCATCTCCTTCACTATCGCGAACCGTCAGACGGCGGTGGCCACCAACACCATCCAGTTACTGGTCAACTCGACTAACTTGACCTCTAAACTTCAGATCATCAGCAATGCCGCTGGAACCGTAGTGACCTGGACCCCGACGACAAACATGCCGGCCAACTATACCAACGCCGTCAGCGTCATTTTCAACGATATTACCGGCACAAATTTGACCACGAACAATTGGACCTTTGTCACCGCTGCCAACGGTGGCGTTGTGGGCAACGGCGTATGGTCGGGCGGTGGAGGCTTTATTCAGAACTGGTCCGACGCCGCCAACTGGACGGGCGGCACGCCCGGGCCGGGCTTCAGCGCAACATTTGCGAGTCCGGGAGCTGCCACCACCCTTGTCACTAATAACATCGTGGATACCAATTTCACCATTTCCCAATTACTTTATCAGACGAACAACAGCGGTTATCACACGACTTATATTCCTAATGGAGTGACTCTGACTGTGTCCAACGGCTCCACCTCCACAGGGGTGGAGGCGTTTCAAGTAGGCGTTGACACCCTTTTCAACAACCTGGTGACTAACACCATCACCGGCAGCGGAGGGACGCTCCAGATTTTGGGAAACCCGCTCGGTAGCGGATTGGTTAATTCGCTCAATTTTCAAGTCCGCCAGTGCGCCTACCCGGCTGCGCCTGAACAAGTGGTCCTGGACATGTCAGGGCTTGGCACCTTCGTTGCCAACGTCGGCAAAGTAACGGTAGGGCAGGGAGGGAGCGGCGCCTATCAAAGCAATTGCACCGCGCGCGTCAATCTCGCCCGGACGAATATCATTACCCTGTTGAGAATTTCCACGGGTTTGTTTGTTGTAGGAGACAGCAGTGGCGGCAGTTATGAGTTGCCGGCCTGCACATTGAATCTTGGACTGAGCAACGCCCTTTATTTTGACAGCATGAACGTTGGCAAACAAAAGGCCACTAATGCTATGTTTCGCTTTAATCCCATTTTCACCAATAACAACGCCAACCCGATGGTGTACATTCGCGACACCAACGGTCCCGCCAGCCGCGTCTCGGCGTGGAATGTCGGCGATGTTAATAGCGAAGCTACGTACCCTGTTTACACCCAAGGCACGGTGGATTTCAGCGGCGGGACAGTCGATGCCCTGGTGGGGACGATGATCGTGGGCCGGGGCGCGACGACCACCCAGGACTCCGGCTCGGCCCAAGGCACGCTGACGTTGACCGCCGGCACCTTCAATGTGACCAACTTGTCCGTCGGTGTGCAGCGCGCCGCCAACTCGGCCGCCGTGACTGGAACCGTCAACGTCAATGGCACCGCCACGCTCGTCAGTACCAACGGCGGAATCACCTTAGCCCCGGCTGTGGGCGGCACTGGTCCGACGCTCGGCATCCTCAACATCACCAACGGAACCGTCGTGGCAAACATCGCGGCCGGAGGCGGGACCAGCACAGTCAATGTCAGCGCTGGCACCCTCACGGTTCCGGTTGGAGCTGCGGTTGGCACAGCCGCCGCTCCGCTCACGACGTTGAACCTTACCGGCGGAGCGCTGCATTTGAATGTGAACGGCAGCGCCCCGGCCGCCATCATCAATGCGACGAACGTAGTAGCCAGCGGCGCCGCGATCACGATTGATTCAGTGACCAACGTTATCGGCCCGACCACCATCCATTTGATCACCTACACCGGCGCCGACCCTTATGCGGGCCTTTCCCTAGCCTCGGGACCTTACGGTTACGCCGGCAATCTGGTGGACAATAGCGCCAGCAGCAGCATTGACTTGACCCTGACGGTCGCCCCTTTGCCCCCGTCGCCGAAGATTAGCAGCGTCGTCATCAAAGGCGGCCAGTTGATCCTTGGCGGAGTCCACAACACCAACGTCGCCGGTGGCGGCTATAGCGTATTGACCACGACAAACCTCGCGCTGCCCTTAACCAACTGGACACTGTTGAACAGAGGGAACTTCGACGCCAGCGGCAACTTTTCCTCGACCAACGCCATGGGAACAAACAGCCAGCAATTTTTCATTCTCCGACTGCCTTGATCGCTGGCTGTTCGACGCACGGAAGAAATCGGTCCGATGGAAGATAATGACGCTTGCATTCTCCTCGAAGGAGGTCTAAATGTTTTTTGTACCCAACGGCGTGTCCATAAGGTTGGCAGCCAAGCCTGGGGGTACTTGGCAGGACATTCAACCAGAGGACTGGATTATGCGCAATTTACGGTGTCTTAACTTAATCTTCATGCTGGTTTTTCTGGCCACTGGCCTGGCATCGAACGCCACCCTCATTGATGTGGCCGTTACGCAAGCCTCGATTACGACTAAGACGGGATTTGCTGCAACAGGGGTAAGCACCAATGACTTTTGGAATACAGATGAGATCAATGGCAATGATGGCAATTTTGGCCTATTGACCAATCTGGCATTCGTGGACGGAACGTTATCGGGGGCCGGAATGACGCTTTTGGTCCATCCCGTTATGTTCAACACCAATGGATCTGCCGATCCGATGTATGGGACGTATTTATATTCCTCGGCGACAATATCCCTGGTAGTGACGAATCTGATCGCTGGCGTCTATGACATTTATCTTTACGGCCACGGAAACACGCCATCCCAAAACAGCGTAATTCAACTTTCCGCCGGCTCGCAGGGCTATGGGACTGAGTCAACCATCAGCGGTGGCGGCTGGCTTGCCCCGGCGTGGCAGGAAGGAGTGCAGTACGTTGAGTTAACCAACGTAGTCGTCCCCGGCGGGCAGGCCGTTACTATCAGTGTCGAACCGGGCTTCAGTTCGAATGCCGTTATTTCCGGTCTGCAAATAGCTTCGGTCAACGTGCCAAGCAATGCTCCGCCGTTAACCATCACTCCTTCCAACCAATTCGTGAACGCCAATCAGCCGTTGACCATCACCAACTACGCGTATAGTCCCAATGGTCCTATATCATTCGCGCTGGGTTCCAACGCTCCCACTGGCGCAGGCATCACGACGAATGGCATTTTTTCGTGGGCGCCCACTTGCGGACAAGGAAGCACTACAAACCTGATTACTGTTTGGGCCACGGACAGCAGCACGCCGCCACTGAGTAACTCGACGACGTTTAGCGTGAGCGTGGGCGGGTGCGTGGAAGTAAGCATTGGCTCGAGTGTTGTGCAGGCCGGCCAGAGCACCTGCTTGCCGATAAATCTGTTGAGCACGGTTCCCCTCACGAACTTGGATTTTACGCTGGCCTATGCGAGCGGTTTTCTTACAAACTTGAGCATCACGCCGAGCAATTCCGCGCTCACCCTCGCGTTCGCGGGTACGGTCGATCCTTTCCACACGGACTTATCGTTTTCTATTTTCCAAAGCGGCCACACCTTACAAGGGTCCTCGATTCTCGGCTCGCTTTGCCTGAACACTCTTCCCCGCGCCTCTGCGTTTGTCCGATTGGCTGCCGCCAACGCCTTCGGACTGGCCTCAAATCATATTTTTGTAACAAACTTCGTTTTCCAGATGGCTCGCGTGGTTGTGATCGGCAACCAGCCGCTGTTGGACTCCTCGCTGGACGCTAATTCGAACCTGACTCTGACGCTCTACGGCAATCCGGGAGTGCGTTATGATCTGCTTGCCTCTACAAATCTGATCGGGAGTTCCTGGAGCACAGCGGATAGCGTTACATTAACTGACTTATTCCAGGTCATCAGTCTCGGCAGCGCCACGAATCAAATGCAATTCTTTAAGGCTGTCGAGCGATGAAATTCCGAGAGGGAGGCCCGTTATAGCTCCAACGCCAATTGGGGTCCTTGCGGCCTCCTAAATGAATCGGTCGAAAGTGTGAATCGTTCAACGCCGGACAAACCCGCTTTGCGGCAGGCGACGGCGAAGGTCTGGGCGATTTGTTCGGCGAAAATTCCGCCGCCGGTCATGCGGCTGCCCCATTCGGAGACGTTGAGCTTTCCGTCGCGCACGGCGCGGATGCGGTTGAGGATTTTGTCTTTCGCGGCCGGAGCATGGACGCCGAGCCATTGCTCGAACAAGTCCTTTACCGCGTAGGGTAGACGCACCACGGTGTACCCGGCGAACTTCGCTCCGGCATCGACGGACGCTTGTATGATTGACAATATTTCGTGGTCGGTCAAACCGGGAATGACCGGCGCGACGTTCACGCCCACTGGCACGCCAGCGTCCGCCAGGGTCTTGATGGCGGCCAGGCGCTGGCGCGGGCTGGAGGTGCGCGGTTCCATGACTCGCGCCAGCTCGGCGTCCAGCGTCGTGATCGACAGGCAGACCGAGACAGCGTTGAATTTGGCCAACTCTTGCAAGAAGTCCACATCGCGGGTCACTAGAAAATTTTTGGTGATGATGACCACCGGGTTGCGGCATTCGGCCAGGACTTCCAGGCAGCCGCGCGTCAGTTTTAGATGCCGTTCGATGGGTTGATAGCAATCGGTCACTCCGCTCATGGCGATGACGCGCGGCTTCCATTTCGGCGACGAAAGTTCTTTGCGCAGAAGGGCGGGGGCATCTTCTTTGACCAGGATTTTGCTCTCGAAATCGAGGCCGGCGGAGAAACCCAGATATTCGTGGGTCGGCCGCGCGTAACAATAGATGCACCCATGCTCGCATCCGCGATAGGGATTGATGCTGGTGTCGAAGCCGACGTCGGGACTGTCGTTGTGGGTCAGGATCGAGGCTGTTTTGTCCCGCAGAAATTGCATGCCGGGCTGGGAGGGCGGTTCCGCCTCGGCGCCCGGATCGGCCTCGAAATGAAGTTTCTCAAATCGATTGGCCGGATTGGACGCCGCGCCGCGTCCTTGAAAATGAATCCCTTGGCTCACGCCCTCAACGAAAACGGCGAAGGTCTTCGGTGTCAAATCCGAAATGAGTTGTTTTCGCACAGGTAATTCCTGAGCGTTTAACCGTGCTTCTCCCGGATTTTGGTCTGACCATTATCTGTTCTAATTGTAATCGGATATGACCGAACAAGTCATTCTATTAACCGGCGAGCCAGATCTGATGGAAAAGGGCTGGCAGCCCGTCGCGCACCGCTGCCGTGCGCGCCGCAAGAACATGCCGCTTTCTTTTGCCCAGGAGAGTCTTTATTCCTTCGCCCAGACCCATCCGCATCATCCGAGGCTATTCAAAGTTTCCACCATCCGCCGATTTCTGAGTGACTTTGAAATGATGCTTCGCAACGTGACGGCGCAGCCAGATCGTACGATCGTGACAATGCCGCTGGCGGCATGACCTCATCCACAATGCCACCGCCGAAATCTTTCGAACCCTTTTGGGGAGCTCCGCCGGGCGCGTGGACGCTTGACCCGGCTGAAGCGCATGTTTGGATGGCGGCTCTCGACCAATCGCCAACGCGCCAGGAGGCGCTGGCGGCTACACTTTCGCGCGACGAGCGCCTCAAGGTTTCGCGTTTCCATCGGCGGCGGGATCGGGAGCGCGCGATGGTGGCGCGTGGGTTGTTGCGGCAGATTTTGGCGGCCTATTTGCAATGCACTCCGTGTGCTTTGGCTTTTGAATATAATCCGAACGGCAAGCCCTCGCTGGCTTCAAACCAAGGCGGTGTGAAGTTTAATCTTTCTCATTCTGACGCGCTTCTTCTCTGCGCCGTCTCTAGGTGCGAGGTGGGGGTGGATGTTGAGCGGGTCGGAGGTTTGCCGGAGATGGATGCGGACGCGATCGTTGAGCGCTTTTTTACCGAGACGGAAAAGTCCAGTTATCGCGCAACGTCTGGCGGAGGGAAGGATTTGGCTTTTTATAGGCTATGGACTGGCAAGGAAGCCATTGCGAAGTGCAGGGGCCACGGCATCGCCCAAGAACGTCCGGCGGAAAACTTCGAGGGAACAACACGCGAATTGACTCCGGCCGCCGGCTATATCGGTTCACTGGCCGTGCTGAACCCGTCCTGCCGGCTGCAAACCTGGCATTGGCCGGATGCGCTGGAGTGAGATTCCGCAAAAGCGCCAAAGCTTGGAGAACTCTTCTTCGCTATAACTGACCTTGCCGTTCAGCGGATCGCCGACGATGACTTGGCCATTGGTCATGCCGAGAATGGCGACGAAATGATCAACCATCACATCATACTTGACAACCGCCATGGTGGCACCCGATTCTTTCAATTCCGCCATGGTGCGGTAGGCCCGGTATCGCACTTGCAGTCCAGCCGCGCCATAATGCGATTGCAGGGCGTCCGCAAGTTCATCGGGCGTAACACCGAATTGGCTGGTTCGGCTCCAGATGGCGATGGCTCCTTCGTCCGCCTTCAGTCCCAATTTATGCAAGGCAGTGACAGCGGCGGCGGCTCCGCAGGTGTAGCTGGTTTGTTGCAGGCATACGCCATCGGCATCAATCCGCGTCACCATCCGCGCCAAACTTTTCCGAACCAGCGCCGGCAAGAAAAAAGGCATGACGACGAAACAGACGAGAAATAATCCTGTTAAAATGCCGAGCAGGCGCCGGTCCCGTCGGCGAGGCAGTTGCGCTGCCGGAGTCAATAGGAGAATCGGCCCCGCCAATGCGGCCAGGATGAACCGCATTCGTCCGGCCGCCAGCCACGAAAACGGCGGCACAAATTCCAGGCGCAAATTGTAGCGTTCGATTCCAAAAATGCCGAGACTCAAGAGCGAAACCAGATAAGCCGCCATCCAATAACGTTTTGGAAGTTTGGCGAGCCAGAGGGAGAGGGCGACGCCGGTGGCAGCCAACAAGGCTGCTCCTCCTGTTTCCAGCCACGGATTCATGGAGCGCCGGCAACGTTGTTACGTTTTGCTTCCCAGAAAGGCCTCATGAACCGCGCGCATGGCTTGCTCGCCTTTGGCCAAGTCAACAATAACCGAGACCTTGATTTCGCTGGTCGAGATCATGTCGATGTTGACTCCGGCGTCGGCCAGGGTTTCAAACATTTTTGCAGCCACGCCCGGATGGCTTCGCATCCCGACGCCGACAATGGAAAGCTTGCCGATTTTTTCGTCGGCAATGACCGCGCGGAAGCCGATCTTCTCCTGGATCGAGTCAATAATTGTTTTGGCCTTGAGCAAATCCGGTTTATCGACGGTGAACGAAACGTCCGTCGCGGGGGCATTGGCGTTGTGGCTGATGTTTTGCACAATCATATCCACGTTGACGCTGCCCTCGGCGATGGCTTTGAAAATATGGGCCGCCACGCCGGGCCGGTCGGGCACGGCCACGAGGGTGATTTTCGCCTGGTTTTTGTCGAGCGAGACGCCGCGAATGACGACGCCTTCCATGCCGGGAGTTTCTTCTTTCACAATGGTTCCTGGGTTGTCGTTAAGGCTGGAGCGGACTTCAAAAATGACGCCGAATTTTTTGGCAAATTCCACCGAGCGCGATTGCATGACTTTGGCGCCCAGCCCGGCCAGTTCCAGCATTTCATCGTAGGAAATTTCAGCCAGCTTGCGCGCAGTTGGAACGATGCGGGGGTCGGCGGTATAAACTCCATCGACGTCCGTATAAATCTGGCAGACCTCCGCCTTCAACGCGGCGGCGAGGGCAATGGCCGTCAAATCAGAGCCGCCGCGTCCCAAAGTGGTAATCTGGCCGTCCGGGGTTTGTCCCTGAAACCCCGCCACAATGACAACCTTGCCTTCGTTGAGCACCTTGTGAACCTGCTGCGGGGTAATGTTCTTGATCTTAGCCTTGGTATGGACGCCATCGGTGAGGATGCCGGCTTGCGGGCCGGTCATGGAAACGGCCGGGACATTGGCGGCATGAAGGGCGATGGCCGTCAAGGCGATCGTCGTTTGCTCGCCGGTCGCCAGGAGCATGTCCATTTCCCGTTCATTGGGCAGGGGCATGAGTTCCTTGGCCATTTTAATGAGATTATCGGTCACGCCGCTCATGGCGGACACCACGACGACAATTTGATCGCCCCGCGCATGGTGCTTCGCGACCCGTTGAGCGACATTTTTAATGCGCTCGGGATTCGCGACCGACGTTCCGCCAAATTTTTGAACAATGAGAGCCATTGACTTGCGCCAGAGAATAAGTGCATGAGGCGCGGATTGCAATTGAGCAAAAAAGAGCAAAGGCCATTTTTGCAAATGGAAACGATAGAACGCGATATTTCTTTCTCGCTCCCCTGTGTCGCTGATTGTTAATATCCATCCACATGAATCGCCCGGCTGTCTCGACGAATCTGGCCAAATAGACTTCAACCCACCACCATGCCATCATGACCGACGCCGATTTTTTTCACGAAGAACCAGCCGCATATGGAAGCAGTGGCAAACCCGCGCCGCTAACGGATTATTTGCGCAAGCTCGAACAGGCCCTCAAACGCGGCGATGCTACGGAACATACGCATCGCCCCGCCCTCAAAGCGTTGATCGAAGCCCTCGACGAAAAAGTCGTCGTGACCAACGAACCAAAGCGCTCTGAGTGTGGCGCGCCAGATTACGTCGTATCGCGGCGGCGCGACCAGCTTACTCTCGGCTACGTCGAGGCCAAGAGTATCGGCTCGGATCTCGCTGAAATGGAGCGCGGCGAACAGCTCCAACGCTATCTCCCCGCGTTGCCCAACCTGTTGCTCACTGATTATGTCGAGTTTCGCTGGTTTGTGAACGGCAAGAAGCGTGACACCTTCCGCCTTGGCCGCGTCCTCCCGGGCGGCAAACTTGCGCCACTGGAAGCGGACGAACTCGACCGCGCCCGCCGTCTTTTGCTCGGTTTCCTTTCGCAAAAGCCGGTGGACATAGCCTCCGCCGAAGACTTGGCTCGGAAGCTCGCCAGTCTCGCCCACCTCATCCGCAACGTCATCATTGGCGCGTTCCAATCCGGGCATGCTTCGCAGCAACTCCGCGACTGGCGCGCTGCGTTTGCCGCCACGCTGCTGCCCGAACTTGCCCCGCACGGCGACCCCAGGAAAGAAGCGGAAGCCGTGAGCGAGTTCGCCGATATGTTTGCGCAAACGCTGGCCTACGGTTTGTTCAGCGCCCGCGCCGCCAGCGGCAGCAGCGAGTTCACTCGCGAGAAGGCACAGAAACTCATCCCGCGCACCAACCCATTTCTTCGCACCTTTTTCGAGCAGATTACCGGCGCGACCCTGGAGGACGAACCCTTTGCCAGCTTCGTTGAGGATTTGATCCAGACACTCAACCACGCGGACATGGCGCGCGTGATGGAAGACTTTGGCAAACACGGCCGCCGCCGTGATCCCGTGATTCATTTCTATGAGACTTTCCTGCAAGCCTATGATCCCAAGTTGCGGGAAGTGAGGGGCGTTTATTATACACCCGAGCCAGTGGTGAATTACATCGTGCAGAGCATTGACCGTCTGCTGAAAAATAAATTCGGCATTAAAGCCGGCCTCGCCGACCATCAGAAAATTCCTGTCAAACGTACTGAAGGCGAACGCGAGATCACTGATCAGGCGCATCGCGTGCTCATTCTTGACCCCGCCGCCGGGACGGCCACGTTTCTCTATACCGTGCTTGATTTCATCCGCTCGCAATTCAAGAGCCGGAAGAACGCGGGCCAATGGAGCAGCTACGTTCACGAACATTTGCTGCCGCGACTGTTTGGTTTTGAACTGCTCATGGCTCCTTATGCGGTGGCGCATTTTAAAATCGGACTTGCGCTCGCGGCGATGGATGAGGAGCCTCTTTTCCGCCAGCAATGGAGCTACGAACCGCAGGGCAACGAGCGCGTCAACATCTTCCTCACCAATACGCTGGAGGACTTGGAGCACACCGCCGAGCAACTTGGCCCGTTGCGCGCCTTGAGCGACGAGGCCAATTCCGCCTACCAAGTCAAGGCGCACAAGCCCGTTCTCGTCGTTCTCGGCAATCCGCCTTATGCCAATTTCGGCCAGCAGAATCGCCATCCGTGGATTCTTGGTTTGCTTGAGGACTACAAGCGCGGACTGAACGAAAAGAAGCTTAATCTCAACGATGACTTTATCAAGTTCATCCGCTGGGCACAGTGGCGCATTGAAAGAACCGGCAGCGGCATTATCGGTTACATCACCAACAACGTTTACCTCGATGGCTTGACGCATCGGCGAATGCGCGAATGTTTGCTGGAGACCTTTGATGAGATTTACATCGTCAATCTACACGGCTCATCCAAGAAGCAGGAAACCGCCCCCGGTGGCAGCCATGATGACAATGTTTTCGACATCACAGTGGGAGTAGCAATTGTCCTGTTTGTCAAACTGCCGCCTGGAGCAAAGAAAGGGGGCAAATCGCCGGCCTCGGTTCGCTATGTAGATTTGTGGGGTCGTCGTGGCGGGAAATACCAATGGCTGGATGACCATCATAGTGAGAATACTAAATGGCAGAAGCTGAGGCCCGAAGCACCCGGTTTTTACTTAGTCCCGCGAGATGCGTCGCTGGAAAAGGAATTCAGAACTCTTTGGAGCGTGCGTGACTTGTTTCCCGTTTCAGGCAACGCGATAAAGACAGAGAGAGACCGCCTTACCATCCAGTTCAGCGAAGCGGAGATTAAGCGGGTGGTGGGCGATTTCAAAATGGAGGCGGTGGAAGAATTGCGGATGAAGTTTGAGCTTGGCCCAGATAGCCGTGATTGGTCTATCGCTCGCGCGCAGGCTGACGTGCAGGAGAATGCAAAGGAACAATTCACTTATCCGGTTGTTTATCGTCCATTCGATGTTCGTTACACCTGGTACAGCGGGCGCGGCAAGGGGTTTATCGGAACACCTGCCAGTAGCTTGATGCATCACATGTTGGAAGGAGACAATTTAGGATTGTGTTGCCTGCGCCAAGCGAGGCGCGCGCAAATCGACGGCTTCTTTGCAGTTAAGAATCTCGTTGGCAAGGATGTTGTTTCACCCTTTGATATCGGAACTGTTTTCCCGCTCTATCTTTATCCCAACGGCAACCTGCCGGAAGAAGACTTGTTTGCGCACGACAATGGGCGCCGCCCGAACTTGAGCGCCGCGTTTATCGAAGACTTTTGTGAGAAGCTGAAGGTCAAGTTCGTGCCGAACGGCTTGGGCCGTCCCGGCAAACGCGAGTTAGGGCCGGAATTGATTTTCCATTACGCCTATGCCGTGTTCCACAGTCCCGCCTATCGCGAGCGCTACGCGGAGTTTCTGCGCGCGGATTTTCCACGTCTTCCTATGACTACCGATTTCGAATTGTTTCGCGAGTTGGCCGGTTTCGGCGGTGAACTGGTGAATTTGCACGCGCGCGGCAAGGGCGACCCGCGGGGCATCAGCTTTCCCGTTAAGGGCGACAACATCATTGAGCAAGTTCGCTATCAGCCGCCCCAAGGCGAAGAACCGGGCCGCGTCTGGATCAATGACCGTCAACACTTCGCCGGTGTGCCGGAGACGGCTTGGACATTTCCGATCGGCGGTTACCTGCCCGCGCAACGTTGGCTCAAAGACCGTGTCGGTCGCGCGCTCGGCTACGAGGAGCAATCAGAATATCAACGCATCATTTGGGCGTTGATTCAAACGAGGCGGCTCATGGGCGAAATAGATGCCAGCATCAATCAGCATGGCGGTTGGCCGATGACTTAGTCGCGAGCATGCGGCCAAAGTAGGTTCAGGACTGGAGGACGACGACAAGGTGCATTAAACTGAATTTGCTTATGGCCACGACGCCTTTGCTCCAAGCGACCGACCGCGGGCTTTATTGCGCCGCGGGCAATTTCTTTATTGATCCATGGCGCGAAACGGATTTTGCGATCATTACTCACGCCCATTCGGACCATGCGCGGATTGGATCGGGCGCGTACTTGACAGCGGCTCCGGGCGTTGAGGTGCTGCGTTTGAGGCTCGGTGAAGGAGCGAAAATTGCGGGGGCGGCTTATGGCGAAATCGTTCACCGCAATGGCGTGAAGGTTTCGTTGCATCCGGCGGGACATATCCTGGGGTCGGCGCAGGTGCGGGTGGAATTGGGGGGCGAAGTCTGGGTCGTCAGCGGGGATTATAAGATCGAGGCGGATGGCGTTCTTCCCCCGTTTGACCCGATTCGTTGCCATGTTTTTGTGACGGAATCTACTTTTGGGCTGCCGATTTATCGCTGGCGGCCGCAGGCGGAAATTTTTGGCGAGATCAATCAATGGTGGCGCAAGAATCAGGCGGAACAGCGAACCAGCGTGCTCTTTGCGTATTCGCTTGGAAAGGCCCAACGGTTGCTGGCGGGAGTGGAGGCAAGCATCGGCCCGATTTTTTTGCACGGCGCGGTGGCGAAGTTTGTTCCGGCCTACGAAGCCGCCGGCGCTCGTCTGCCGAAGACGGCGCACATTCTTGATGACAAGGTTCGTTGCTCGGATGGCACCGCTTTGGTGATCGCGCCGCCTTCGGCTGACAATTCGCCCTGGCTGGCTCGATTCGGGGAAGTCTCGGCTGCGTTTGTTTCCGGCTGGATGCAGTTGCGCGGGGCCCGGCGCTGGCGCGCCTTGGATCGGGGTTTTGTTTTGTCGGACCACGCGGATTGGGACGGCTTGCAGGACGCGATTCGGGCGACGGACGCGCCGAGGATTCTGGTGACGCATGGTTACACGGAAGTAATGGTGCGATGGTTGCGCCAACAAGGGCTTTCCGCCGACGTGCTACCGACGCATTTCGAGAGCCAATCGGACGAGGAGGCGGAGGCGCCTCCACCCAAGGCGGATGTTTGACTGGCGCTGTCATGCATCGTTTTACCCAGTTATATGCCGAGCTCGACGCGACAACGCGCACCAATGAAAAGGTGGCGGCTTTGCAGCGCTATTTTTCCGCTGCGCCGGCGGAGGATGCCGCGTGGGCTTTGCATTTTTTGCTGGGCCGCAAAACGCCGCGTCTCGCCTCGGCGCCACTTCTGCGCCAGTGGGCCGCCGACGAATCCCACCTGCCGCTGTGGCTGGTTGATGAGTGCCATGACGCCGTGGGCGACTTGGGCGAAACCCTTGCTTTGCTCTTGCGGGGATCGCCCATCAGTTCCGTCATTCCGCTCCATCAATTGGTCGGGCAACGCATCGTTGGATTGCACGGAATGCCCGAGGAATGGCGGCGCGAAGTGCTGCTTAAAACATGGCGCGAACTCAATGCCGGCGAGCGATTGGTCTTCAACAAACTCATCACCGGCAGCTTTCGCGTCGGTGTTTCGGCAACGCTGGTGGCGCGGGCCTTGGCCCTGGTCGCCGGCCTTCCGCCAGCCGTGATGGCGCATCGCCTGATGCGCGCCTGGTCGCCCACCGCCGAGGACATCCGCCAACTCACGCGGGCTGAGGAAGGCACATTGGAACCGGCCCAACCATACCCATTTTACCTGGCCTCGCCAATGACCGCGCCCTCCGCAGCGCTGGGGCCGGTGCAGGACTGGCTGGTGGAATGGAAGTGGGACGGCCTGCGCGCGCAAGTCATCCGGCGGCAGGGCCAGGTTTTCCTGTGCTCGCGCGGCGAGGAACTGGTCAGTGCGACTTTTCCGGAAATTGCCGAAGCCGCGCGCTGCCTCAATGATGGCACGGTGCTGGATGGTGAAATTCTGGCTTGGCGCGACGAGCATCCGCTGCCCTTTGGAGTGTTGCAGCGGCGCATCGGACGCAAAGCCGTGGCGGCGGATATCCGCACGGACGCTCCGGTGGTTTTCCAGGCCTTCGACCTTTTGGAATGG
>Ga0075522_10000888_pt1 | contig 22301 bp, 18 predicted proteins | sample NGEPerA_FD_74796 | JGI IMG/M metagenome (GOLD analysis project Ga0075522, IMG submission 74796) | Arctic peat soil microbial communities from the Barrow Environmental Observatory site, Barrow, Alaska, USA - NGEE PermafrostL2-A | ecosystem: Environmental > Terrestrial > Soil > Wetlands > Peat ...
GGCGGCGCCCGCCAGGAGACGCAGGGCCTCCGCGCGGACCGGCTCGGCCCGATCGTCGACGGCGCTACGCACGATCTCGACGCTGCCGCTGGCGCCCGCCGCCCGCACCACCTCGAGGCGTACGGTCTCATCGCCGTCGCGGGCCGCCTGCTTGAGGAGGCCCACCAGGCCGGCCTTGGCCGCCGCCGACACGATGGCCCGCCGCTCGACGACGTCCCCCTGGACCAGCGCCGTCTCCAGCGCGCGCTCTGCCTCGTCGCTGCGGCGCGGGGACGCCGAAGCGAAGAGCCCGCCGGAGGTGGCCGCGAAAGCGCGCTCGGCGGCGGCGCGCACGTCGCGATCGGGATCGCCGAGCAGCTTGAGCAAGGTCGGCAGCGCCAGGTCGGCGGTCGCGCCGCCGACACCGCCCAGCGCCCGCGCGACGGCGCCGCGAACGGCCGGAGGCGTCGACTCGGCCAACTCGGCCGCCATGCGCGCGGCCCCCTTGGGATCGGCGGCGGCCACGTCGCTCAGACAGGCGGCCGCGGCGGTGCGCACCTCGTCGCGCTCGTCGCGGGCGGCGATGCGCAGGTACGGGGACGCCGCGGCGGCGTTCCTCTTGGCCAGCGTGCAGAACGCGTTGGCAGCCGCCAGGCGGGTCGCGAAATCGCTGTCCTTGATGGCGCGCGCCAACGGGGGCAGCGCCGCTGCCGGCCGACTCTCACCCAGGTGGGCCAGCGCCTCGACCAGGTTCTTGCGCACCGCCGGCCGCACGGTCTTGATGGCGCGCCCGAGCATGTCGGCGATCGGGTTGGGGTTCTGCGCGCCCAGCATGAGCGCCGACGCGATGGCCGCCCGCTCCACCTCGGGGCTTGGATCCTTGAGCGCCTTCTCGGTCAATTCGATGCCGTCGCGCCGGAGAAAGCCGAACGCCCGCGCCGCCTCGATGCGGGTCTCGGTGGCGGGATCGTACAGCATCGACTTGAGAGGCTTCAACGCGTCTTCGGGCCGGCTCGACGCCACCGCGCCCCACACCGCGGCGCTGGCCGCGCGGGCGGCCGGGGGACCCTTCATCTCGTTGCGCGCGATCTCCTCCGCCTCGGCCGGCGAGATCAGCCGCGCGTAGAGCGGCAGGGCGGCGGCGCGCAGGCGGGGCGACGACTCGGGCCGAATCGCCTTTTCCAGCGCCGGCCGCAACGCCGGCGACGGCGTCCCCGCTCGCCGCAGGATGAAGAGGGCCGCCACGCGCACCTCGTCGGGTGTCCGCTCGCCGGTGACGACCCGCCCGAGCGCGGCGGCGCTGGCGGCCGGCTCGCGGGTCGCGATCTCCTCGAACAGGTTGAGCGCCGCACGGCGCGCGCCGGCGTCTGGGCTCTGCAGGACCTCCACCAGCGCATCGACCACCGTGCCCGGCGCCCGTTCGGCCAGCGCCGCGGCCTCTTCTTCGGCGCGCCGGCGTAGGGTGGGATCCGGATCGCGCAGCGCGAGCGTGAAGATGGCGGCCGCCTCGCTGGCGGGCAGCGTCGGCGCCTCTTGCAACACCGCGGCCCGCACGTCGGCCGATCGATCGGCCAGCGCGGCGCGCAGCGTGGCCGCGTGCGCCCCCGGTTGCCGCCCGTCGATCTTGTCGCCCGATCGGTGCGCGTCGACCTTGTCGCCGCCACGTTCGCCGGTCTGACGGCGATCGATGGCCGCCGCCACCTCGACGCCGCGGCGACGGATCTCCGGGCTGCGATCGGTGAGAGCGGCCGCTAAAATCTCGTCTTCCCCCGCGCCGCCGCGTCCGATCACAGCCAGCGCCGAGAGAATTTCGCTGCGCGCGGCCGGATCGGCAAAGGCTTGCTTGAGGGCCGCGACACCATCGGGGTCGCCGAGCAGCGCCTTGGCAATCCCCCGCGGAACCGGACGCAGGCCGTTCAGCACCTCGCGCAGCCAGCCCGGAACATGGGCGTGGTCGAGGGAAGCGCCCGTGCCGTTCTTACCCGCGGGCGCTGCGTCCAGCGTCCCGGTGACCTGGCCGGCGGCAATGCGCGCGACGGTCTCGGGCGACAGACCGGCCGCCGTGTAGCCGGTGTCGGCCAAGATCGATCCGAGCGGCGGATGATGCGGCACGAAGTTCAGGAACGAGAGACGCTTGCGGCCGAGGCGAACCACGATCCGGGCGGCGCCGCCCCCGTCCGGCGGATCGAGCGCCAGCGTGTAGGCCCGGCGCGAATCGGCGAACAGCGCCATCAAGATCAGGACCGCCAGCGCGACGCCGAGACCGACCCGCAACGCGGCCCCGCCCAGGCTGCGCCCGACTGCGGCGCGCTCGTCCGGCCCGAGCGCGCCGCGCAGGTGGCGTCCGATCGCGAAGAGCTCCGTGAGGCGCAGGCGCTCGCCGGCCGCCCGGCGCCGCTGCAGCGTGCGGTGCGCGAAGGCGGCACGGGCGCGATCGGCCATGGTCAGATCCAGCACCACGCCACGCAGCGCCGGATGGACCAGGTGGAACGCCTCGGTTCGACCGCGCGGTTGCGCGGCGACGAGCCCGCGGGCCTGCAGGGCGGCGAGCGTCTCGGCGCCGAGATCGCGCCCGCCACGGGTGCGCAGCCCCAGATCGGCCGCCACGATTCCCCCGGGCTCCGACGCGGCAACCAGCGCGCGCCGGGCTCGGGCGCCGCCGCAATCGGCGCACACCCGGTCGAGCCAGACGGCCGGCAGGACGCCGGCGCCCCCGCTGCGCCGATAGCGCCGGACCGATCCCAGGCGCAGATCGGTGATGGCGCGCACCACCAGCTGCAGATCGATCGCCCGACAAAGGCCGTCGTGACAGAGATCGGCCGCCACCGCCGCCGCCAGACCCTTCTCGAAGGGCGTCCCCGACTGCACCGCGCTCCGCTCGAGGATGTCGGCGACCTGCGCCTCCTTGAACGGCGGCAACGTGGTAGTGGCGCGACCGCCGACCTTGGCGCGCAGCGCGGTCCGCAGCGGCTCGAGGCGGGCGAAGACAGCCTCGTCAATCGACAGGACCAGCCGCAGCGACGGGCCGCCCTCGTCGATCACCTGGGTGGCGAGCGCCATCACGTCGGCGGCCCCCTCCGACCCGACGCCGAGCGCCTCCTCGAGGTGATCCAAGATGAGGCACAGACCACCTTTGGCCTCTCGGGCCACGCCGCCGAGGTAGTCGGCCGGATCCTGCCCCGGGACCGGCGGCGCGATCCCCAGCCGGCTCGTCGCGCGCACGAGCTCGCGCTCGAGATCGCGGTAGCCGCCGATCGTCACCACCGCGACGCCCCGGCGGGCCAGCGCCGGCGTGAGCCCGGCCCGCAGCAACGAGGTCTTGCCGACGCCCGAAGGCGCGGTGAGCGCCACGATGTGCGCCTCGCCGGCCAACAGCCGATCGAGGAGCGCGACCTCGTCGTTGCGGCCGAAGAAAGCTTCCGCACCCCGCTCGTCGAACGGCACGAAGCCGCCGAAAACACCGCCGGGGGGGGCGCCGGGTTCGCTCATCACATTGTTCGGGGGTCGCGGCCCCTACCGGGGGCCCGGGCGCGCTCAGCTCTGCCGGATGTCGGACTCGAGCATCTCGGGCTCTTCATCATAGTCGGAGATGATGATCTCTCGATTGTGGGCATCCGTCGAGGACGGCGTGAAAAATCCTTCGACCAGATCGGCCACCTCTTCGTGCAGGGTCCCCCGCTTGACCGTGGCCAGCGCGTAGACCACGTGCCCGTCATCGACGACCGACAGAAATCCGACCCGGCGCCCGTCTTCGACCGACCATAGGTCCCATGATTCGCCGGCCTGGGTGCGGGTGACTCGGGTGGCGTAGAACGTGCGGGGCTCGTGCCGCGTGATGGGCGTGATTTTCGGATCGCGGGGCACTTCAATCTCCGTCGAGGACCAGGATAACGATCAATGCCCGCCGCGGCAAGACGGAGGGTCGGCGCAGAGGTAGGATCGGCGCAAGCAAGATGCAAGGCTAAACAATCGGCAGCTCGGTCCAGAACGTCGCACCCGCGCCGGGTGGGCTATCGACGCCGATGGTGCCGCCGTGCTGCTCGACGATGGCGCGGCAAAGATAGAGGCCGATGCCGAGACCGCTGGTTCCCTCGGCCGCTGCACCGCGCACGAAGCGGCCGAAGATCCGATCGCGATCGCCTGGGCCGATGCCCGGCCCCTGGTCGCGCACCTCGATGCGCGCCGCCGCGCCGACCCGCGCCGCGCCCACCACGATCCGCGACCCGCGGGGCGAATAGCGGGCCGCATTCTCGAGCAGGTTGATCAGCACCTGCAGCAGGCGCCCGGCGTCGACCGCTGCCACCAGCGGCGCGTCCGGCAATTCCAAGGCGACGGCCGCCGCGACGCCGCCGCGACGGAAGACCTCGACCGCCTCGGTCAGCACCCCGCGCAGATCGGCCGGGCACGGGCGAAAGGGGATCTCCCCCAGATCGGCGCGCGTGAGATCCAGCAGATCGTTGACCAGGCTGCCGAGCCGCCGCACCTGCGCGCGAGCGAAGGCCAGATCGGCGGGCGCGATCGGCTGTCCCACGAGCAGCTGTCGCTCCGCGAGCTGCAGCGTCATCCCCAGCGGCCCGAGCGCGTTCTTGATCTCGTGGGCCGCCGCGGCCAGCGCGACGGTCTCGTCACGCGGAGAAGTCGAGCTTGGATCGCGATCGGTCATATCCGCTCGATCACCGCGGCGATCCCCTGACCGACGCCGATGCACATCGTCGCCAACCCGAACCGACCGCCACGTCGTTTGAGCTCGTGCGACAGCGTGGTCAAAAGTCGCGCCCCCGACGATCCCAACGGGTGGCCGATGGCGATCGCGCCGCCGTTGACGTTGACGCGCGCCGGATCGAAGCCGAGCTCGCCGATGCAGGGGAGGGCCTGCGCCGCGAAGGCCTCGTTCAGCTCGACCAGATCGAGGTCGGCGGCCACGATTCCGGCCCGTGCCAGCGCCTTCCGCGCGGCAGGGATGGGGCCGATCCCCATGTACTTGGGCTCGACGCCGGCGACCGCCGAGGTCACCAGGCGCGCCAGCGGCGGCCGGCCGAGCCGCGCGGCCCCCGCCTCCGAGGCCAACACCAGTGCCGCCGCGCCGTCGTTGATCCCGGACGAATTTCCGGCGGTGACGGTGCCGCCCGACTTGCGAAAGATGGGCGCCAGCGCCGCCAGATCGTCCGCGGTGGTCTCGGGACGCGGGTGCTCGTCGACCTCGATCCGCTTGGGCGGGCCCTTGCGCGCCGGCACCTCGACGGCGCACAGCTCGTCGGCAAATCGCCCGGCCGACTGCGCCGCCGCCCAGCGCCGCTGGCTCTGCAGGGCAAAGGCGTCCTGGGCCGCGCGCGAGACGCGGTACTGCTCGGCGACCAGCTCGGCGGTCTCACCCAGCGCGTGGGTGCCGTAGAGTGCCTCCATGCGCGGGTTGACGAACCGCCAGCCCAGCGTGCTGTCGTACGCCGTCACGTCGCCACGCGGAAAAGCCTCGCGCGCCTTGGCCATCACCAACGGCGCGCGCGACATCGATTCGACGCCGCCGGCCACCACCAGCTCCGCGTCTCCCACCGCGATCGCGCGCGCGCCGTCGAGCACCGCCATCAAGCCGGAGCCACACAGCCGGTTGACAGTCCCGCCCGGCACCGTGGGCGGCAACCCGGCCAGCAGCAGGCTCATTCGCGCGACGTTGCGGTTGTCCTCGCCGGCTTGGTTGGCGCACCCGAGCAGCACGTCGTCGACCGCGGCTGGATCGGCGCCGGTGCGCCGGATGATCTCGGCGATCACCAGCGCGCCCAGATCGTCGGGGCGCACTTCGGCCAGCGCGCCACGGTAGCGCCCGACCGGCGTACGAACCGCGTCGACGATGAAGACCTCACGCAGCGCGCGGGACATGGCGGGGATCCTACTAAGAAAAGGACCCTCAGAGGGTCCTTTAGATCCCCGCGCGGACGACCGCCGCCGGGCCGAGCCCAGGGTCAATCACGCGACGACTAAAAGCTGCCCATCGCCGCGAACGCCGGGATCATCCCGCCGTTCGCGCCGCGCATGGGCGCGAAGGTCGCGATCGGCAGACTGGTCGCCGCCGGCTCGCCCGGTGCGGGGGGAGCGTCGTCGTCGAAGTGCCCGGTCAAAACGAGGCCGCCGACCACACCGACCACCCCGCCCGCCAGCGCGGCCCAGGCTGTGATGGCGTGGGCGGTCTCGTCGGGCTGCTGCGCCCGTAGGCAGCCGCCTACGTTGAAGACGCAGCCGAATACGCCGCCTGCCACCGCGCCGGCCCCCGCGGCTACGTCGATGAAGAGCACCCGTTTCCAGCTCGGTCCGTAATGCGACTGATCGGGCAGGTAGGCGCCGAGCAACCCAGCGGCTAGGCCGACGTTGAGCCCGATCAACATCCCAGGCGCGAGATCGAGGAAGCTGCTCGGGTCGCTGAACGCGCACACGGGAGAACTGTTGACGGCGTTCGGCGGAGTCCCGGTAGCGATGAATGGGCAGCTGCCAGGCGTGCCGGGCGGATAGATCGTTCCCATGGCTGCATCGGCCGTCCCATTCGGCTGGCGCACGGAGACCCTCCAATTGGCCCCGTACGGCTTCCAGCGCAAACCCACCTGCACCAGCGCGCCGGTCACCGCGCCGCCGAGCGCCGCGCTCTGGATCAAGGTGACGCGCCCGTAGGTCGGCGCGTGCTTCGCGAACAGCGCGCCACTGGTGAGCCCCAACCCGAGCCCGGTCAGGCTGCCGACAAAGCCGACCTGGAGCTGACTGCCGAGCGGTCCGCGGCAAGGGTTCGGGCCGCAGGGGGGCGTGGGCGCCTCTTCCAAGGTCGCGATCTGCCGTCCGACGACGCCGACGCCGAATCCCTCGGCGGCGCCGATCCACATGCCGCCGATGATGAACAGCGCGCGGTTGTCCGGGATGTAGCGGGGCACCAGCGGCGTCGCGAGCAGGCCGCCGATGGCGGCGCCCGAGATGAACCCGCCGGTCGCCAACAAGACCGATTCGACGTTCTGGGTGTCGAGGTTCTTGTTGATGGCCGCCGCGACCGCGATCGCGCCGACGAGGCCGCCCAGAAAAGCCGAGGCGACGATCAGCTCCGGGCGCCCCGAGCGCTGCCGATAAGAGAGCTGCAGCCGCCCGGCGCCGATCAGACTTCGATGCTCGCTGGGCGCCAGCGACAGGTCCAACGTGCGGGCTTGAAAATTGGGCGCCTCGGCGAAGATCTCGACCGGTCCGGGCGCAACGTCCTGGCGGTACGGGTTGCGGGCGCGGTTGCCGTTCACATACAGCGTCGCGCCCGGCGGCCAGGTCTCGATCTCGAGCCGGGCTGGAATCGGATCCAGCTTGAAGAAGAGCGGCTTGGTCTCGGCGATGTCGACGTCGACGATCCGGGTCTGGCCCAGGAAGTTGGGCTTGGTGACGTCGACGCGGTAGCGTCCGCGCGGCACCGAGAAGTTGTTGGGCGCCTGTCCCCCCGCGACGACGACGCCGGTCTGGCCATCGGGCGAGATCCGCACCGTCACGTCGTCGGGAACGGTGTTGATGACGAACGTGCTGGGGCGCTTGTCGATGGCCTCGACCCGGTCGCGAGCGAGCGTCGCGAACTCACCATCGGGGTTCTCCTCGAAGTAGCGCTGATAGTGCCCGCGCGCGCCCTTGAGGCGCCCCAGCAGGTACTCGCACTGCGCCATCATGAACAGCGCCGCCGGGCGGGTCTTGAGCTGGTTGGCCTTCTCGAACTCGATCAGGGCCTGCTCGTGCTCACGGGCGTCGAACAGTTTGATCCCCATCTCATAGTGCGAGCGGGCCTCGGCGGTGGCGTTGTCGTCGTCGGCGCGGGCGGCCCGAGCGCCGACCGTCGCCGATCCCAAGAACCACATCAGCAAAAGGAGAACGGCCCGTTTCACTTTTGAGGGTAGGCCTCTCGCGACCCCGCGGGGAGCACGCCGCGTTTGACCGCCTCGGAGGTCTCCGGGTTGGCCGGCCGTTCGCTGGGCTTGAGCGGGCGGCGCTCGACCCGAGCGTGGATCTTGTGGGGCGCAGGGGTCGGCGGGGGTGGGCTGGTCGCCACCGGCAGCACCGGCAGCACCGGCAGCACCGGCAGCACCGGCAGCACCGGCAGCACCGGATGGACTGCCGGTGCTGTCGCCGACACCGCGTGGGGATGCGCGACCGGGGTCGCCACGCCCGTCTCGCTGGGTCGGCCGATGGCCAGCGCCACCCCTCCGACCAAAGCGACGGTCGCCGCCAGGACCAACGGCCAGCGCCGCAGGCCAGGCCGCGCCACCACCGCGACCTGCCCGTCGGCCACCGGCGCTCCCCCGACGTTCTGATCGCCGGCCAGCAGGCGCTCGAGATCGCGTTCCAGCTCCGCCATGGTCTGATAGCGGCGGCTGCGATCTTTGTCCATCGCGCGCATCACCACCGCCTCGACGGCATCGGGAATGCCCAGCTCGGGCCGCAGCTGCGACGGCGGCATCGGTTCGTGGGTCAAAACCTGCGAGATGATCTGCAGGTAGTTGTTGGCGCGGAACGGCACCTCGCCCGTCAGGCACTCGTACAGCAGCACCCCGAGCGCCCAGATGTCGACCCGGTGGTCGAGATCCTCGCTGCCGCGGGCCTGCTCGGGCGACATGTAAAGCGGCGTTCCCAGCAGCAGGCCGGTGTGCGTGAGCCGATATGTCTCGGGCCCTTCGTCGCCGCCCGGCTTGACCGCCTTCGAGATCCCGAAATCGACCACCTTGACGAAGTCAGCGTCCCCGCGCTGGACCAGGTAGATGTTCTCGGGCTTGACGTCGCGGTGAAAGATTCCTTTGGCGTGGGCGGCGCCGAGCGCGCTGGCCACCTGGCGCCCGATGCGTAGGCTGCGCTCGATCGGCAACGGCGCCTCGCGCATCGCGAGGCTGGCCAGCGACTCACCGTCGAGGAACTCCATGACGACGAACGAGCGGCCGTCGTCGGTGGTCCCGAAGTCGGTGACATCGACGATGTTCTCGTGGCCGATCGAGCTGGCCAGCCGGGCTTCTTGCAACAGGCGCTCGACGAAGTCGCGCTGCGCGTGAAACTTCTCGAGCAGCACCTTGACCGCCACCCGCTTGCCGATGAGCGCATGCTTGGCCTCGTAGACGGCGCCCATGCCCCCCTCGCCGATGCGCCGGAGCACCTCGTAACGGCCCGCCAACACGACGCCCAGGAGCGAATCGAAGCGTTCTTCAGGTTGCGGTTGCGGTTGCGCTTGCGCTTGCGCTTGGGGTTGGGGTTGGGCTTGCGGCTGCGCCTTGGTGGCCGCGGCGGCCCCAGACGCGCCGGCCGCCGGCCCTTCCGGAACCGTCGGCGCGCTCCCCATGACCATCCCCATCCCCTTTTTGGACGCCGTCAAAAGCTGCCCGTCGCGCGGGCAGATCTCGGTCCCGGGCGGATACTCGTTTCGGCAGATCGGACAGCTCACCACGCGCACCGTCGAGTCTACACGACGGGGCGGGGGCTGCTCGGTCGTCCGACGCGGGCATTCACCGCCGGCCCGCGGTCCTCCGCGGCGCTTGACAGATCGGGCGGCTTTTTTCCAGAGTCACCGAAATGCCCAGTCCGGAACGCGCCTTCATCTTCGACCTCGACGGAACCCTGGCCGACACCATGCCGGCGCACTTCGTGGCCTGGACCCGCGTCGCGAATCGCCACGGCCTGACCTTTCCCGAGGCGCGGTTCTACGCGCTCGGCGGCGTCCCCACCGCCAAGATCGCCGCCATGTTGATCGCGGAGGCCGGCCTGGACCTCGATCCGCTGACCGTGTCTCACGAGAAGGAAGAGGCCTACTTCGACTGGCTGGCGAGGGGTGCCGGCGTGGTGGCGATCGAACCGGTGTTGGCGCTGGCCCGGCGGCACCGCAACGAAGGCCCACTGGCCATCGCTTCGGGCGGCGTCCGGCGGATCGTGATGCGCACGCTGGAGACGCTCGAGATCGTCGACTGGTTCGCGGCGATCGTGGCCGCCGAGGACACCGCCCGGCACAAACCGGACCCCGACGTGTTTCTGGAGGCGGCCCGGCGCGTGCACGCCGCACCGGCCACCTGCACGGTCTACGAAGACACCGACATCGGCCTCGAGGCGGCGCGCCGCGCCGGTATGGTCGGCGTCGACGTGCGCCCGCTCATCAAGCTTTCGCTTTGATTCCGCCAATTCCGAGGGGCCCGTTGGCGGGCTATCCGGAACCGTCGGGCGGCTTCTGGGCGAAGGTGGAGATGCCCAATCCGACGGGCAGCCGCAGGAAATCCTCGAATCGGAGAAGAGGCACGAGCCGTTCGAAGATGCGGAGCTGCCGCCGCGAGAGCCGCTCGCTGCGCAGGAGACGGCCGTTCAGGATCCATCCGAGCAGCCCAAAAAAATTCATGTAGGCGGGGATCTCCGGGCGTAACCCAGCGCCCGAAAGCAACGCCGTCAGACTGTCTGGCGTATAGCGGCGATAGTGGCCGAGGGCGCGATCGAGCGATCCGTAGGCGAAGGGACAGGCGGGGACGTAGAGCACCAACTTGCCGCCGGGATTGAGCAAGCCGGCCAGCGTCGCGGTGGCGGCCCGATCATCCGCGATGTGTTCGATGACGTTCACCACCACGATCGTGTCGAAGCGGCGGTTCGCGATCTCCGGTGGCGGGGGGAGAGCAAGGTCGTAGTGGGTAACGGTGACCCGACTGTCGGTGGCAAAGCCGCGACGGAGCTCGGCCAGGTAGTGGGGCTCCACGTCTGAAAATATCGCGCGGGTGGCTTGGTCGACGATCAGCCGACTGAGATTGCCGATCCCGCTCCCTATCTCGAGCACCTCGCCGCGGATGTTGGGCGCGAGCTTCGAGTAAATCCAACCATTGAGGCGCGGGGTTTCGGCAAGGGCCTCCAGGATTCTGCCACCGATGAAAGACCCCCGAACCGGTCCGCCATCGCGGGCCGCGGTCACTGTGGGTTTGCTCGCCGCGCCCCGTACTTGAGGATGCAATAGAGCGCCCGCACGCCGTCCTTCCATCCAATCTTTTTTCCTTCGGCGTAGGTGCGGCCGCGGTAGCTGACGGGCACCTCGTAGATGCGCAGTCGCATCTTGGCCACTTTCGCGGTCAGCTCCGGCTCGATCCCGAAACGATCCTCCTCGACGTCGATCCTCTTGATCACGTCGGCACGAAACGCCTTATAGCAAGTCTCCATGTCGGTGATGTTGAGATCGTTGAGCATGTTCGACGCCAACGTGAGACCGCGATTGAGGACCATGTGCCAAAAATACAGGGCCCGCCGCGGCGACCCGAAGAACCGCGAACCGAAGACCACATCGGCGAATCCATCCTGGATAGGCTGGATGAGTTGAAGAATCTCCCGTGGATCGTATTCCAGATCGGCGTCCTGGATGACGACGATGTCGCCGGTGACCGCGGCGAAGCCGGCCCGCAATGCCGCGCCCTTGCCCATATTGTGCGGTTGCAGCAAGACCTTCAGTTGGTTGACCCCGCCGCGATTGGTCGAACGCAGCAACTGCTCGAATCCTTCGTCGCGAAGCTGGATCAGCACATCGCGGCTGCCATCGGTCGACGCGTCGTCGACGATGACCAGCTCCTTGGGCACGTCGAGCGCAACCACGCGCTCCACGATCTCTCGCAGGGTCGCGATCTCGTTGTAGACGGGAATGACGATCGACAGTTTCACTGCTGCGCGAACTACCATGCGCTCCGACGGGCGGTCAATCCGGCAAGCCGAGGGGGCCAGCAACGGTCGTCTCCGTTCCGATGCGCAGACCGTCACCCAAGAGCTGCGTCGGGGCGATGCGGGTGATCGCGCCGCGGTGGAGGGTGTCGAAGGGGGCGTTTGAAGGTGACCGGTGGCGATCCAAGCGGACCAGTGGGTGGCGGCCGGCCGAGCCGCAGCCAAAGAGGCGGAGTCGGCCTTTTTCGACCATGGGATCGCTGACGATGCGGAAGAGGGTCTCGTCGTCGGGGCCAGAGGTGAGGCGGTCGTCGGCCCCGTCGGGATCCCGGGCGCGCAGGACCAGATGCGCGTAGTCGACGCGGGCGCCGTGGCGGATGGGGGCGGCGTCGTGGCACCAGTCGCGCTCGCGGACCAGCGCCGGACAGGGGCCGCTCCAGAAACAGGGGGCGACGACCCGCAGCCCGGCGGCCAGCACCTGGTCTCGCACCGCCAGCAGCTCGCGCGAGGTCTGGCGGAGGGCCGGCTCGAGGACGATGAGCCGGCCGCGCCTCGAGAGGAGCGCCCCGGCCCAGGCGAGCACCCGCCGCGCGCGCAGGTCGACCCGCTCGGCGGGCGGGCGATCGACGTAGAGCTCGTTCAGGAGGTGCGCCGCGACGATCAGATCGAAGCGTTGCCCATCGACGGCGGGCAGCTCCGCCGCCAGATCGGCGCGCACGGTGTCGGGTCCGGACACGAGATCGACCTCCACCACGGGCAACGCCGCACCGAAGCGGGCGCGCAGGGTCCGGCCCACCGCGCCGGTCCCGGCGCCCAGATCGATCGCGCGCGAAGGCGGCGGCGCGATCCGCAGTGGAGAGACCGCGGCCGGCGGGGGCACCACGCTGTCTGCCCCGGTGCCGCGTGGACCGTAGATCTCGTCGAGGATGCGGGCCAGCGCGGCCTCGGTGCGCGGGGCGATCTCCCGGGCATACTCTTCGCGCAAGCTGGGGGTGGCCAGATAGGGCGTGCCGATCAGCTTGCGCTCACCGACCAGACCCGCATGGACCGATTGAACCGCCGAGCCGCGCGGCGGTCTCACCCGCCCGCGGGGCATCGCCCTATCCCTTTCCGAAGATGTCTTTGAAGCTCACGACCACCAGCACACCCAGCAGCAGCACCACGCCGGCCGTGTGCACGGCGGTCTCGATGCGGGGGTTGATGCGCTTGCGCATGATCGATTCAATCGCCAGGAACAAAGCCCGCGCACCGTCGAGCCCCGGAATCGGCAGCAGATTGAAAAGCCCGAGGTAAACCGAAAGCACGATCAAGATCCCGAGAAAATCGGCCACCCCGCGGTCGGCGGCCTTGGCGATCTGTTTGGTGATGCCGATCGGTCCCGACAGATCCCCGTGCACGCGGCCACGGATCATGTCGAAGAGGTTGCCCAAGATCCCGATCGACGCGTAGTACGGATAGACCACCGCCTCCTTGACCGCCGCGCCGACACCCACCGGCGTCCGTTCGTCGATCGCGCCGATCTGGATGCCGACCTGGTAGACACTCGATTTTTTGTCCGGCCTGACGGTGAAGGTCGCCGGCCGACCGTTGCGCAAGACCTCGATGGCGACCGGCGCGCCCTGCGCCGCCTGGATGACATCGCTTATCGGGTGGTCGGCGTTGACCGGCTGGCCGTTGGCCGCCACCAGCACGTCGCCCGCCTCGAGCCCAGCCATCGCGGCCGGACGCCCGGCCATCGGTTCGATGATCTTCTGCGTCTTCGACGGCATGCCAAAGTGCAGCAGCACGATCAACATCAGCACGAACGCGGTGAGGTAATTGGCGGCGGGCCCGGCGACGATGGTGGCCAGGCGCATCCAGCGCGGGCGGTTCGGATAAACCATCGGATCTTTGTCGTCGAATTCCTCGTTGGGGTTCATGCCCGTGATCTGCACGAAGCCACCCAGCGGAATAGGCGCGATCTGGAACGTCGTCCCGCCGCGCTTGAACCCGAGCAAGGTGGGTCCGAAGCCGATCGAGAAACGCTCGACGCGCATCCCGCACAGACGGGCCACGATGAAATGTCCCCCCTCGTGTAGGACGATCAGGAGGCCGAGGCCGACGATGGCGATGACGATGGACAACATCGGGGGGAGGTTAGCACGGTCGCCGTCGGGGGGCCCCGGCGCTGGCCCGACGTCTCCAGGCGGAGACGATCAGGCGCCGGCTCAGGCAGCCAAAAAGCGCAACACGGGACGCAGGAGAAACGGCGTCTGACGCCGCGGGCGCGAGCCCACGACATCGATCCCCAGCTCTTGCGCGCGCCGCTCGAACACCGCCTCGAAGAGCAGGCCGGGCCCGCTGGCGCGAACGATAATCGGCAGAGCCGACAGACGGCGTGCCACCACATATCTCCCGCGGAGGACGACCGCATCGCGGCCGGCCGCGATCCGCGACAGCGCCCAGCCGAGCGGCGCCAGCGAGATCGAGCGACCGGCGTCGAGCAGCACCACCACTTCGCCCCGCGCCTCTGAAGAGCCGCGCAGAAACGGACGACCCGCGGACCCGCGGCCGAGCACGCGAAGCTCAGGAATCGAGCGGACCAGGATATTGACGATCGAAAAGCTGTTGTCGGACGAGCCGGCGTTCACGGCCAAAATCTCGAACGAGCGCCCGAGACGGCCGAGGTGTGCGGCCACCGTCCGGATGGCATGGCCGATCGAGTCTTCATGATCGCCGACGGCGATCACCACCGAGATCGACGGCTCCGAATAGACGCGCTGCGACAAGGGGGCGGTACGCATCGATCATAGTGACAGCATGGAGCGTGCCGAATCGTCTCGGACAGTAATTTCAGTGTCTTAGATCCCAGAGAATGGTCGATGTGCGAACCGGATTGCGCGGCTGGGACCGCCAACGTGCGAATTCGGTTACACGGCGTTGACGTTTCGGTTACGCCCCGAAAGCTGGTCCGCGAGCGCCCGAGCGAGCCGTTCGACGTCATCGAAAATCACGACCGGGATGCCGATCGCCCTGGCCTCGCGGGTGGCGATCGGCGTCCCTTCGGTGCGCCCATTGGCCAGCCGGATCGACGGCTGCACGTAGACATCGGCGGCGCGCAACCAGGCGGCGACCTCGGCGCGCGGCACGAATCCCGGCAAGCGCAGGGAGACCGACGCGGCCGCTGCCAGACGCTCGAGGCGATCCCGTTCGGGACCGTCGCCCAGGATCACCACCTGGGGCTGGTCCCCGCCTCCCCCGGCCGAGAGGCGCGCGCAGGCGCGCAGCAGACGTCCGTGCCCTTTGATGGGAACCAGCCGCCCGACGGCCAGGATCGTGGGCGCCGTCAGACCGAAGCGCCGGCGAAGCGCGCCGTCGGGGCCGGCCCGCGCCGAAAACAGCGCCGCCGGCAGCGGCAGCGACTCGACCGTGCCAACGGACTCGCCGCAGAGGAACGCAAAGCGATCCCGCAGCGCTTGGCTCACGAAGCGAAGCTGGGTGCCATCTCGTGCCAGGCGGCGGGCGATGGCCCGCCCGAGTGGAATTCGTTCCAGCAGCGCGACGTCGCCGGAGTGGGCATAGGCCGACCGCGTTCGGGTCGGCGCCGCCGCCGATCCGGCCAGCGCGCATGGAACCAACCAGTGCGATTCGACCGCGTCCCATTCGGCCGCCCGGGCCCGCGCGCGCGTCGCCAGCTCGGCCGAGAACCGCGCCGCCTCCCACCAGGCCGCGCCGCCCCACTCGAGCATCTCGGGCGCGCCCGCGCCGTAAAACAGCCTGGGGCCGCCGGGCACCCGCGTGATCAGGAGCCGGCCGTCGACCAGGGGCCCGCCGTCGCCCGCCGCCAGCACCTCGACCGAATGCCCCGCCGCCAACAGTGCGTGCACCCGATCGGCCACGAAGCTACCGGCGTAGTCCCCCGCATGGCGGGGGTACGACGTGGTCAGGAGGCCGACGCGCAAGACGCCGTCCCGATCTCGGCGCTCTCCGGCTGCGGCGCCGCCAAAGGACGATTCGAGGGTGGCAGGGATCCGGTGATCCCGGTGACCGGCACCCGACCGGCGATCGCCTGCGAACGGCGCGCGATCAAGCGGCGGGCCAAGGCGCGCACGAGGAGCCAGGCGATCGGCAGCGCCACGCGCGCGGGACGCAACCCGGATCGCCAGCGCGGCCCATAGACCGGACGAACCGGCACGTCGACCACCCGGGCGCCGGCGGCCGCCATCCGGGCCAGCAGATCGTTCGGGTAGCCGTAGCGCGGGAAGATTCGGTCCGTCCCGATCGCCAGCAGCGCCTGCCGAGACACGACGGTGTACCCACATTGCGAGTCACCCAGATGCCAATAACCCGAGGCGCCGCGGGTGAGAAGCGACAGGATCGCGCCGCCGATTCGGCGCACGGGCGGCATCTGTCGCCCGCCGTCGGGCCAGGCGAAACGGTTGCCCTTGGCGTAGTCGGCCTGGCCGCCGACCACCGGCGCCAAGAGGCCCGGCAGATCCGCCGGATCCATCTGGCCGTCGCCCGCCATGACGGCGATGGCCTCCGCGCCGAGTGCCAGCGCGCGCGCATAGCCGGTCGCGATCGCCGCGCCGACACCACGGTTCTCGGGATGGACGATGACCTCGACCTGGCGGCCGCCGCCCCGCCCGGCCGAACGCCGTGCCGAGCGTCGCCCGATGGCCGCCGTGGCGTCCGCGCTTCCGTCGTCGACGACGATCAGGTGATCGACGAACCCCGGCACCGATCGGATCGTCCCGGCGATCTTGTCGGCCTCGTTGCAGGCCGGCACCACCACGGCAACGACCCGCCCTCGGAACATCGCGCCAGCATTGGCCTTCACCCGCGCGCGGTCAACGGGAATAGCGTGGCGGGAGGGTTTGACAGGCACGGGGGCCGCACCTACGGTTGGCGGAGATGAAATCGGTGGCCGAGGGATCCGAAACGCTGCACGCCCGTCGCGTCGCCGCCTCGCAACAGTCGGCCGGGACAAGCGACGAGGCCATTTACCGCACGATAGAGCGCCGCCTCGGGGAGCTGGACGCCACCGGAGACGCGCTCGATTTCGGCGCCGGTATGGGGCAGCTCACCCTCCGCCTTCACGAGACAGGTCGATATCGCTCGGTGACGGGCGCGGATCTGTTCCCGCGCGCCGCCGATTTGCCGGCCGTGGTCTCGTGGATTGAAGGCGACCTGAATGACCGCCTCCCGATCCCGCCGGCCAGCTTCGACTTCGTGGTCGCCGCGGAGGTCATCGAGCACCTGGAGAATCCGCGTTCGGTCTGTCGCGAGCTCTTTCGTTTGTTGCGGCCGGGCGGTCATGTGCTGCTCTCGACCCCGAACAACGAGAGCTGGCGCGCGATCGTGGCCTTGCTGATGCGGGGTCACTTCGTCGCGTTCGGGGACACCTCGTACCCGGCGCACATCACCGCGCTGGTCCGGAAGGATCTCGAACGGACGCTTCTGGAGGCTGGCTTCGATTCTCCGACGTTCACGTTCACGGACGCCGGCGGTATCCCGGGTTTGCCGGCCCGCCAGTGGCAATCGGTGCTCGGGCGTCGCGCGCGCGGCTTGCGGTTCAGCGACAACGTGCTGGTCACCGCTCGGAAGGCGACTTCGTGAACCCGCTGGCGCGAGCGGCCAAGCTCGTCTCGGTGCTGGCGAGGAACCGGCCCAGCCAGAAGCCTCAGCTCTGGGAGGATCTCCCGCTGGCTCTCCGGCGCCGGTTGGCCTTCGAGCTCGGCCGCCGAAGGGACCGGGCCTGGCTCGATCGACCTCAGGTGGTCACACTGAGCGAAGTCGGACCTGGCCACCACGGCGCGCCGCTGAAGATCGAGCTCGTCCCGAGCGAGATGACCAACCAGGCGATGTTCCTGTATGGAACCTTCGAGATCTCGGAGACGCGCCTCGTACAGTCGCTGCTGCGCCCCGGCATGACGTTCGTCGACGTCGGCGCCAACATCGGCTACTACACGCTGATGGCCGCGCGCCTCGTGGGAACGGCCGGCGCCGTTCATGCGTTCGAGCCGCATGCGCCGATGCGGCGCAAGCTGGAGGAGAACGTCCGCCGCAACGGATTCGAAAATGTCGTCTTGCACCCGGAGGCTCTGGCCCGCGAGACGGGAGAAGTCACGTTTTACGCGACGGACTGGGACGCCAACCAGGGGATCTCGTCGATACTACCCGGCGCTGGGCGCGCAGCGGTCCGTAAGGTACCGAGCTTGACCTTGGATGATTTCATGGCGGGCTTCGGACCTCGTCCGGTCGACCTCATCAAGATGGACATCGAAGGCGCGGAGATCTTCGCCATCCAGGGTGGCCGGCGCGCGCTCTGCCGACCGGATGCCCCGCCCGTGATCTTCGAGGCGGCCGAGCTGGCGCCGGTCGCGCAGGAGCTGCGCGACCTCGGATACGAGATCCGGCGCCTGCATTATACGCTCGAAGGCGGGTTGGACCTGCCGGACGCGGAGGCGCCCCTCGAGAGCCTCTTCGACGACTACGAGGCCCCGAACTACTTCGCCGCCAAAGACGCAGAGCTGTTCGCTCGGGTGGTCGCCCGCGCCAACACGGGGCGATCGCCCGCGATGCGCCTCCTCGGCCGCCTCTGAGGACTACTCGATCTCGCCGGAAGGCGTGGCCGGCGCGTCGTCGTCGCCCGTCGGCGCGGCGGGCTTGGGTGCCGCGTGGTGGTGCGGGTGGGGCGCGGGTTTCGGTGCGGCGGGTTTGGCGACCGGCGCGGCGCCCGTCGGAGGCGCCTCGCCGGGCGCCGGCGCCCCAGCTGGCGCGGCCTCGTCCGGAACCGCCGGATGGGCGGGCGCGGCCCCGAGCTCGGTGAGTGAGATCGAGATCGGCTGATCGTTGGCGATGATCTGCTCGTACTTTTCGTAGCCGGGCTTCTCGAGCCGGATCCGGAACGAGCTGACGCCGTTCAGGTCGACCGGCAAGGTGATTGGCGTGGCGCCCATAAGCTTGCTCCCCTCGACGCGGTAGATGTTCGCGCCGGGCGGATCCGACTTGATGTAAACGAAGAAGCGCCGGCTGGGATCGCTGACCACCGCCGCGTGGGTGGCGGTCAGGCGCTTGCCAAACACCTTCCACCCCGCCGCCCCGCCGCCGGCCAGGACGATGAGCGCGAAGAAGATGCCCTTGAAGCTCGACTTGGGCTTGAGCGACGGCGGGTCCACCGCGTCGAACCGCTGCGCGCCGGCCCCCGAGGCGGTGCGCGAAATCGGCGGCACCGTCGGCGAGCGAAGCGACAGGCTGCTCGACGCCGAGCCGTGCGAAACGGACGTCGTCGGGTGCGTAACCCGCGGGGCCGAGCCCCCCTCGGTCGGGAACAGCTCGTAGAGCAGGTGCGCCAGGTTGGTGGGCTGAAAGCGCGACTCGTGCACGATGTCGTCGAGCGCGTTGGCCATGTCGGCGGCGTCGGCCCAGCGGTGCGCCGGGTTGCGCTGCAGCGCCTTCAAGATGATCGCGTCCAGCTCGGGCGGCACCGCCGAGTTCTGCAGCGACGGCGGTGGCACCTCGCAACGGCGCACCCGCTCGATGGTCTGCACGTCGTTGTTTCCCTTGAACAGGCGGCGGCCGGTCAGCACCTCGTGCAGCACGATGCCGCAGGCGAAGATGTCGCTGCGGTGATCGATGTTGTCGCCTTCGGTCTGCTCGGGCGCCATGTAGGCGTACTTGCCTTTCATGGTGCCGCTCTTGGTGGTCTCGGGCCCGTCGCCGAGAGCCTTGGCGATGCCGAAGTCGAGCAGCTTGACCGCCCCTTCGTACGACAACATGACGTTCGACGGCGACACGTCGCGGTGGATCATCCCCAGCAGGCGCCCGTGCTCGTCGGTGAGGCCGTGGGCGTAGGCCAGGCCGCGACAGGCCTCGCGGCCGATGTAGGCGACCAGCTCGGGCCGGGGCGGCCCCATGGTCTTCCAGATCGCGCGCATGGTCTCCGACAGGTCGTGGCCCTTGATGTACTCCATGGAGATGAAGTACTCGCCGTCGACCGCGCCCAGCTCGAAGATGTGGACGATGTTCGGGTGGGCCAGGCGCGCCGAGAGCTTGGCCTCCTCGACGAACATCCGGATGAAGTTGGGATCGTCGGATAGATGCGGGAGGATCCGCTTGACCACGAAGGTCCGCTCGAACCCGGCGGGTCCCTGGATGCGCCCTTTATAGACCTCGGCCATGCCTCCACGGCCGATGAGCTCGAAGAGCGAATACTTGCCGAACTGAATCGGCTCGGTGAGTTGGGATGCCAAGACGAACCTGGAAACAGACCTGGGGGACGAGGTCGCGCCTAGGAGCTAGGGGGCCTCCCGGAGGCTACATATGATAACGATCCTGTGACATTGCCGCAAATACAGTCGGTTCCCGAAAATGACCCGCCGCCGGGCAAGAGGCCGCCAGAAACGCCGGCGGCCGGCGTTTCGATCGTGGTGGTGGGCGGCCTCGATCCGGGGGGCGGCGCCGGGCTCCTGCGCGACGTCGCGACCGCCACCGCCCTCGGGGCGCGGGCCTATGCCATCGGAACAGCCTGGACTCAGCAAGACGCCGGCGTCCATCGGGTCGAACCCCGGGAACCCGCCGCGGTCGGCGCCGCGCTGGCGGAGGCCCTCGGATCGATCCGACCGGCGGCCGTGAAGATTGGGATGGCGGTCGGTCCGGCCACGGCCGCGGCGCTGGTGCAGGCCCTGAACGGCTTTGCGGGCGCGGTGGTCGTGGACCCGGTGCTGGCGACCTCGCGGGGCGGAGCGCTGTGGGAAGGATCGCCGGCCGAGCTTTTCCCGCTGCTCCGACGGGCCACGCTGGTCACGCCCAATGCCGCCGAAGCCCGGGCGCTCGGCGGCCGGCCTCTCGAAACGGCCGAGGATGCTGCGGCGGTCGCGCGACAGCTGGTCGAGGTCCGGGGCCTGACCGCGGTTTTGATCAAAGGCGGCCACCTGCCCGAGGTCGCCGGATCGATGGTGGATGTGCTGACGACCGCGCAGGGCAGCGCCCGCTTGCCGCACCCCCGTCTGCCGGGCCCCAGCCCGCGCGGCACCGGTTGCGCGCTCGCCACCGCGATCGCGATCGGGCTCGCGCACGGGCACTCTCTAGACTCCGCGGTGGCCACCTCAATCGATTGGCTGGTGGTGGCCATCGCGGGTGCCGTGGACATCGGTGATGAACGACGCCTACCGTCCCGCGGTGTTTGAGGATGGCGCCTCGGCTGCGAAGCGAGCTATGCGACCGAAGATCGTCGAGCCTTCAAGAAAATGAAGCTGCCGCGACGGGCCTGTGCCGTTCGCTGATACGACACGGGCAACAACTTGAGCGCATATTGCCGTGCCTTCCTCGGAAGTGGCACCACATCGCTTTCTTGGCCCATCAGCTCCGAAGAGACGTCCTCGAAGAACGTTCGGAACAGGTCTTCGAACTGCTCCTGAATGTAAAATCGAGCCGTGAAGCCGTCCGAGGAGTGATACAGCGTCTCTTCGAACGAGCGCTTCAGGAATTGTGCTTTGAGCAGGTAGTCTCGAACAAAAATCGAGTACGCCCACGCGCCGTTCCGGTTGTAGACCATTACCCGGCACTCCCCATCGGGCCGACTCACGCGGGCGATCTCGCGAACCACCTTGCCGGTTCTGGAGGAATGGTGGATGACCCCCCACGACCAGATGAAATTGAACGAGCCGGGTTCGAACGGCAGCGATTCGGCATCGCCTTCGATCACCCGCCCAGGAAGCCCTTTAAGAGCCAACCTGCGTGTGGTGGCCTCCACCGAGGTTGGCGATAAATCAATGGCGGTGACCCGGGCCCCGGCCCGGGCCATGAGTTCGGTATGTAGACCCATGCCGCAGCCTATTTCGAGGACACTCGCGCCCGCCAAACGATCGAAGGGAATGATCCGATCGAAGGGCCGCTTGTCGGTGGCGTAGAGATGGGCAGCCGCGACGAAGCGTTGATCGATGGCGTCGAACCACTCTGAGGAGAACCGGGGCGCCGAGATCTCCCCGTGCCAATCGTAGGTCATCGTATTGTCGGTCCACCAACGCCGATTCCCATCCTGGACCATCGCGACGGGCAACTGGCTGGACCGCTTCGCTTCTTCGATCATCATTCCCTCCAGATCTGGGCGCGACTATAGACCCAATCACGGTTGAATGATCCCCACTTGAACGGCCGCTAGGGCACGACTTCCAGGCGGAGCATGGGCGTGCGGCGGGTCGGGATGAGGCCCATCGGATTCTGGGGGTTGTTGTCGCGCATGAAGGCTTGGCCCGAGGTGACATTGCAGGCCCAAATGCTCGGCGTGCCGTCGGTCTTGCGCAGGCCGACCCAGACCGTGCCCTGTAGCGGCTCCACGCCGGCCAGCTCCTCGACCACCCAGCGGCCGTCGCGACCGTCGGATAGGTCGGCCTTCGACAGCTCGTGGGTGAAGGTGCGGATCGCATCGCCGGGCGTCTCCAAGAGCGTGCTGCCGTAGATGTTGATCTCGATCTTGCCGGGGGCCTCGGCCTGGAAGCGAAGCCGCAACGGTTTGTGTTGTCCGTCTGGAAGCTGGAAACGGACCACGCTCTCGTAGGTCTCGGTCGGGAACGCCAGTGGCCCGGTCGCGTGCGCGTCGTCGTACGCCATCACCAGCTCTCGCGAAAAGGTGGGGAGGGTGGCGGCCGTCGAGGCGCAGGCCACCTGCGCGATCAATGCCGCCA
>Ga0075522_10000889_pt1 | contig 22298 bp, 20 predicted proteins | sample NGEPerA_FD_74796 | JGI IMG/M metagenome (GOLD analysis project Ga0075522, IMG submission 74796) | Arctic peat soil microbial communities from the Barrow Environmental Observatory site, Barrow, Alaska, USA - NGEE PermafrostL2-A | ecosystem: Environmental > Terrestrial > Soil > Wetlands > Peat ...
TTCAAGGATGGGGCACCCGGACACTGTGGTTGGCCGGCTTCGATTTGTCGAGTCAGAAACCCTCGCTGCTTGCCGAGGGGCGAGCAACTACAATCTAAGCATGCGTGGCTGGTCAATTCCGTTGGGGCGATGGATGGGCGTGGAGTTGCGTGTCCACCTCTTCTTCCCGCTGCTGGCGCTGGTGTTTTTCGGCATCAGCGGCAACGATGGCTGGCAACGCGGGCTGGTGCTGTTCCTGATTCTGATTTTCGCGGTGGTAGTACGCGAAACGGCGCGCCTGATTGTGGCCGCGTGGTTGGGGCTTCGCTTGCGCGCGGTATTGCTGCTGCCGATTGGCGGACTGTTTGCCTACGCGAATCCAGAAAGCCAGGACCAGGCAAACCAGGGTGCCGGGCAGTTTGCCATTGCGCTTGCCGGACCGCTGGCGAACTGGGCGACCGCAGCGGCAATGACCGCGGCTGTGTGGGGCGCGAGCCCGAATGTTCCGCTGTATGGCCTGCCGCTGATTGGCTCGGCTGATTTGCTTCGCAGCCTGATCTGGCTGCAGTTCTTTATGGGCGCTCTGCACCTGCTGCCCGCCTATCCGCTGGACTTTGGCCGGCTGCTGCGCGGCAACTTTGCACGCACGCACGGATTTGCACCGGCGGGGCGCGCGGCTACCGGCCTGGGCCAGGTGATTGCACTGGCCGCGATGCTGGGCGGCATGTTGCTGCACGATCCGTGGCTTGTGCTGGCGGGCTTCTTCATCATGATCGGCGCGCAGATTGAAGATCAGGGCGTGTTCTTCCAATCGGTGGTGGACACGGTGCGCATGCGCGAAGTCATGCTAACCGACTTTGCGACTTTGTCTGCCTCTGACACGCTGGCCGATGCGCTTTCGCGTTGCGTTCACTCGCTGCAGGAGGACTTTCCTGTAGTGCGCGGGCCGCAACTGGTGGGCATTGTGTCGCGGCAGCGGATTGTGGATGCGCTGCGCAACGATGGCAACGGATATATTCAGTCGGTGATGTCGCGGGCGTTCCATGTGGCCAAGCCCGAGGACACGCTGGGCACCATGATTCGGCGGCTGACTGCCGGGCAGGGGCTGGCGCTGATTCCTGTAACGGAGAGCGGGCGCGTGGTGGGCATTGTGAGCGTGCAGAATTTGATGAGCTCAATGTCGCTGCTCTCAGAACAGCGCCGCATTGAACGCGAAACCAGCGGCAAGGATTTTCAGGTCTAGTTCTGATGGCCGAAGACGTGGACCAGGCTGACACGCGGAATTGGAAAGACGCAGAACCTTCGATTGGCGAAGGTCGGCCGCTGGCGCCGGGGCTCTACCTGGTAGCTACTCCAATTGGGAATTTAGGCGACATTACTCTGCGCGCGCTGGACGTGCTCAAGCGCGCGGATCGCATTGCATGCGAAGACACGCGGCAGACGCAAAAGCTGCTGAACCACTTTGACATTGCCACGCCGACGGTAAGCTGCCACGCGCACAACGAGCGGCAGCGAGCTGTGGAGCTTGTGGAGGCGCTGAAAGCGGGCGGACGCATTGCGCTGGTATCGGACGCGGGGATGCCGGGCATCAGCGATCCGGGCGGCTGGCTTGCGGCCGAGGCAATTGCGGCGGGCGTGGCGGTGTATCCCATACCTGGCGCGAATGCTGCGCTGAGCGCGCTGGTGGCGTCGGGTCTGCCCAGCGACGAATTTCACTTCATCGGATTTTTGCCGGAGAAGGCGGGCGCGCGGAGGACGCGGCTTGAAGAACTGGCGGAGAAGAATGCGGCCGGATGCACGCTGGTGTTTTATGAAGCGCCACATCGGATTCTGGAAACGCTGGCTGATCTCGAATCGGTGTGGGGACCGGAGCTGCGCGTGGTGGTGGCGCGGGAGCTGACCAAGATTCATGAAGAGTTTTTGCGCATGAGCGTGGCCGAGGCGAGGCATGAGCTGGCGGGGCGCGATCGCGTGCGCGGCGAGTTTGTGTTGCTGGTGGCTCCGCCTGCCGCGAAGGCGGCGACTGTTGCTGGTGTCGCTGCGAAAAAGATCGGCGAGCGGATTGCGCAGATGCAGGCTGCGGATGGGATCGATGAAAAGGAAGCGCTGAAGCGGCTGGCTCGGGAGATGGGGCAATCGAAGAGCGATGTGTATCGCGAGCTGCAGCGGGAGCGGGCGCGGCGGCGGTGAAGCAGCTTCCAGCCTTCAGCTGTCAGCTTCCAGCTTGGTTGTGGTTTGGTTAGGGGCTTGCTATCCCACCCTTAGCGCGATAGAGCTGCGTCAAGGATGAGGCACCCGGAATTACGAACCGCGACGATATCCAGACTTATAACCCAGACAATTCAGATGGCGGGATCGCAGCGGCGTTTTCGGCGGCTGCTTTTTGCGCATGCGCTTCGTTGATTTCTTCTATCAGCTGCTCCAGCTGCTCGTGTTTGCGGGGGCTGATGTCGAGGAAGCGGATGCCGATGGTGTGACGGTTGTGGATGGCCTGGATTACGCCGCCTAATCGGAACGAGAGGCCCTCAATGCGGAACTCGGTTTCGACGCGCGTGTAAATGCCTACCGGGAAGCGTTCATCGCAGCGAATGCGGCAGCCGCCCAGGCTGAGGTCGACGATGCGGCCTGCGATTCTTGAAGCCACTTTAACGAGGATGACAAGTGCGGTGTCATCGACCGTGTGGCGGGACGTAGTGCGGCGCTCGGGTGGTGGCGGATTGCCTGTGGGTGCGGTGTCTGCTCCGGTTTGCGTCATCATCATGCGGCCCTCAACACCGGCATTTTCTGGGGCCGGCTGGCGGGCAGGTGCGCTAATGCCCGTTCGACAGTTCCCATGGACGCCGCGGCGCCGGCTGCGCGGCTTCTCGCCCCTTGAGGCGGTCGTATTGATATGTGTCGCTGGTGGTGCCTAGCGACTCGTTATAGAGATCGTCTGATCCGATGATTTGCTTTAGTTCTTCAGCGAACTGATGGATAGCATGCAATTGCTGGGCCGTGGCGGGCAACTCAAATTGGGAGGTCTTAATGAACTTTTGATAACCGCGATCGAGCAGGCGGGCGATTTCGCCGCGCACCAGCGCTCCTGGGCTAACGGCGAGAACGGCTTGATCGGTATTGTCGACGGGGTCGTGGCCGGGAACCAGCACTGCAGCGACACCGTCGCGGCTGACCTGCGAGCCGCCGGCAACCGCGTCAGAAGGCGCTACATCAAAGCCGTGGGTGCGCAGCAGTTCAAGTGTCTGGTCGTAGTTTGGATGGCGTGACTTTTTCTTCATGATTGCTTTCCCGTCTTTAAGGCATGTCTGCGAAAATTGAAATAGAGCGGCGGCGCGATCTCGAGCCTATTCAACTGTCGCACATTGGTTCTGAAGGCTGCAATTTCCCCATGGAAACCACTTCCACCCAAATCAAACGAGAAATGCCGAAAGCCAAGGCCCTCGGAGCTTCGGTGCCGGACCGTATTGGCGCGACTCCGCTGGTGCGGCTGGACAGTGTGGCGCGGCATCTGCCCGAGTATCACGGCCTGGAATCCATAAAAATTCTGGCCAAGGCCGAGTGGGCCAATCCGGGTGGAAGCGTGAAGGATCGCGCGGCGGCAGGCATGGTGCGCGATGCAATTGACCGTGGAGTTTTGAAGCCGGGCAAGACGGTGCTGGATGCGAGCAGCGGCAACACCGGTATTGCTCTGGCGATGCTCGGGTCGGCGGTGGGTTTCCCAGTTCATCTGGCGATGCCTGCGAACGTTTCGCCGGAGCGCAAGCGGATTTTGCGCGCGTATGGCGCGGTGATTGACTGGACCGATCCTGACAAGGGCTCCGATGGAGCGATTCTGCGGGCGCGCGAGCTGGCGGGCAATGATCCCGAGCGGTTTTGCTACATCGATCAATACTCGAACGACGCGAACTGGCTGGCGCATTACCGCACGACGGGCCCGGAGATTCTGGAGCAGACCGAAGGGCGCGTGACGCACTTTGTGGCCGGGCTGGGAACGACTGGAACCTTCATGGGCGTGAGCCGCAAGTTGAAGGAGTTCAGTTCGTCGATCAAGGCGATCAACTTTCAGCCCGACTCGGCATTTCATGGGCTGGAAGGATTGAAGCATCTGGGCACATCGCTTGTACCGGTGATTTACAACCCGCATCTGGCCGATCGTGAAATGCAAGTGGAAACCGAGGCAGCGTACGACATGGCGCGCCGGCTGGCTCGCGATGAAGGGCTGCTGGTGGGAATTTCTGCTGCGGCCGCTGTGTGGGCCAGCTTGCAGATTGCGCGGGAAGAGGCGGAGGCGGGGCGCAGCGCGGTGATCGTAACGGTGTTGCCCGATAGCGCGGACAAGTATCTCTCTGAGCGGTTCTGGGAGGACGAGTGAGTTCGTCTGCCCGGTTGCTCGTAACGCGCCCTGTGTTCGCGTCGATCCGCGCGCACGGGGAAGAGACGTATCCCGACGAGTGTTGCGGCGCGCTGCTGGGGCGCTACACGGATGGCGTGTGGACGGTGGAGGATGCGGTGAAGGCGGGCAACACCCGGACCGACTCGGCGCATAACCGGTACAACATTGCTCCCGCAGAACTGGTGAAAATTGAGCGCGAGGCGCGCGGACGCGGATTGGATATTGCGGGGTTCTATCACTCGCATCCGGATCATCCGGCGCAGTGGTCGCCGACTGATTTTGCCGAGGCGCACTGGATTGGCTGCGCATACGTGATTACGGCGGTGGAAAAGGGCAACGCTACGGTGACGAATTCGTTTCTGCTGGCGGGGACGACGGAAGACGACAAGCGGTTTGAGTTGCAGACGATCGAGATTGTGTGAGACAGAAATAGATCACCCTCGAATCGTTGCAGTTCAAAAGCTAGCCTTCCACGATTAACCGAGACAAGCAAAAGCGATCGACGGCTTCCTTATTGTGTCTTCTCGAGAACAAGCAGTTCAAATCCGGGGGACGCAAGATCGCTGGTCATCTGAAATGCGGCGCCGTGCGCGGTTCCTTCGGCCACTATCTCGAAGTTCATCTTTTCGCTCAAGCGGTAGCGTTTCCATCGAAAGCTGCCCGATCCCCAAGGCAGTTGGTCGACGGTCAGATGGTACCCATTTGGGGCTGGCCGGTGCGAGCGCTCCCTCACCGGCGTCAGCGGCGCACGGATCTCATAATTAGTGATCATCACTTGAACGGTCTTGCCATCTTGTGATCGGCCCGCCAATACACCGAACCCTTGCTCATCACCGCCGGTCGCCGCGACGCGGACCGGCGTATCCATCATCATGCCCGCGCTCTTGAAAGCATAAGCCTTCTTCAGCGGTGCGCCGGTGGCGGAGAAGATGCTGAATTTGTGGCCGGCGTCGCCACGATAGTAGAACGAGCGTTCGACCGGAGCGTCCTGCAAATACACCAATGCGGCGGCGGTATAGGCAGCCGCAGTCGCTGAATCCTGAGAAAAGCGTGCGCCGTTTTCGGCCAGGTCCAGGTTCCACTCGTTGACGTGGTTCTCGGTCGAGGTAAAGCCGTAGCTGTCGAGCAGCTCTCGCACGGTGCGCGCAACCCTAACCAGTTGGTATGGGTCGCCCGTGAATGTTCCGTAGTGATGCCATGAGAAGAAATCGAGGGGGACTTTGTGATCGGCGCAGTAGCGCAGTAATCCGTCTCGATAGCGATTGGGGACATCGGGCAGCGCAAAGCCAAGCGCGCCCACTTTGAGAGTTGGGTCGTAGGACTTGAGCGCACGCGCGGTTTTCTCGTAGAGCTGAATCAGTTGATCCGGCGATCCGGTCCAGAAGTCCGGTTTGAACGTTGTGTCAGGTTCATTCCAGAATTCCCAATAACGAATGTTGAGCCGATATCCATTCGCCCAGCCTCCGTTGTAGTGCATGGCGATGTGCCTGGCGACGCCGGCGAATTTATCAAAGTCGGGCGGAGGCGTGGCAGGCGCGTTCCAGCTTCGTCCGAGCCGATAGTAGACTTGCGCCCCGCTGGCGGCAATGGCCAGAATCAGCGGATCGGACGCGGCGAAATGATAACTGCTTTCGAGCTCCGGGTCGGCGTTCCAATCAGGAAAGATTACTCCGGCCGTACGGCCCGGCGGCCCAAAGTCAATATCGGTAGGGCCGTAGAAATCGTGCGTGCGCACGATGTCGATTCGCAGGTCGCGGAACTGCTGAGTCAGGTCGGGCAGGCCTTCACGGGAATGGGAAGGCCCGAGATTGACACCCTGCAGGGAGCGGATTCGGCCTGCGACTTTGGATGCATCCACATGGACGGCGCGCGACTGCTCGGCTGCGCACTTGAGAGGCAGGGCATAAAGCAGTGCGGCAAGGATAAGCATTCCGGAGCGGGGCATTGCCGAGAATGGTATTGCGAATCCTTGCGAAGCGTCAATGCGCGGCAACCGTGCCCGCTTATCCGGTTAAGCCGCCGCCTCTTGATTGATCCCGATTCGTTGTTTCCCTATTCCATAGGCACGGCAGACTGAATCCAAAACCAGTTTTCTATTTCGCCACGGGCCCGAGTGGCCAGACTGTCTTGTTGTAGACCTCGTTTAAAACTTGTGCCAGGCCGGTGTAGATTGCTGAGGCGCCGCAGAAGAGTCCTACCCAGCCTGCAGTGTGTCCGATGGCTGCGCTGCCTACTGCATCGCCGATGGCCAGCAATGCAAACAGCAGAGTAAGGGAGGCAAAGACTACCTGCAGCGCGCGGTTGAGCCGCAGCGTTCCGATGAAGAGCACTGCAGTGAAGAGTCCCCACATTGCGAGGTAGGCCGGCATGGCAAGGCCCGATGGCGCAGCGACGCCTACTCCTGCTTTGGGTAGTACGACCAGCGCCACAAGCGAGAGCCAGAACATGCCGTAGCTGGTAAAGGCTGTGGCCGCGAAGGTGTTGCCCTTTTTCCATTCCATGATGCCGGCTACTACCTGTGCCAGACCGCCATAGAAGATGCCCATGGAAAGGATCATCGAATCGAGCGGAAAGAATCCTGCGTTGTGAAAGTTCAGCAGGACGGTGGTCATGCCGAATCCCATCAGTCCCAGGGGCGCGGGATTGCCGGAGCGGTCGGGTGCGAGAGCATCTTGCATTGGCGATCTCCTGAATGAGGGGGAAGAAGCGGACCGATCATACAAGGCGCAAAGCGGCGCAGCCAAGTGAATTTTTGGTGAGGAATGATGGAGCGAGCTGCTAGCTGTTAGCTCTTAGCTTGTTTGTTGGGACTGACCCTTCAGCAACCGAATTGCCGCAGGTGGTGGTCGTGGTGCAGATAGCACCAGCGCATCCATTCCTTCTCAGTCATCTGGCCGAAGATCGGGTGCGAACTGGAGGTGGAATGGCGGGCGAATCGCGCGAATTCCTGGGTGAGCGCAATCAGTTCGCGCAGGTCCGCCTCGAATTCAGCGGGCTCCGTTCCTGACCTCTGCTGATCGACTTCGGGGCGCGTGGGTACGCCTTTAGGCCACTTCAACGGCAAGTTGAGGGCGGCCCATTTCATCGCCGGGCCGAATGGCCGTTCAGAAGGGCTGACTTGCTTGCGCCCCATCATGCCGCGAAGGCTGTCGGCGAGGTGACAGATCATCTGATGCGCATTCATCTTTCCCCATTGGCGGGGTGAGTCGGCGCGAAGGCGGTTGAGACGATCGAGGATTTCGCTGAGGCACGCAGCGTTGCTGAGCGTCTTCACTGTGATTCACTCCAGAAATTATTTTGGGCTTTCTGCCAGCCAGCGCTTGGTATTGAGCAGTTGGCGATTGTCCAGCGACCAGACGCGGCCGGTCATCTCGTCGGGGCCTTTGCCTTCGCGAGCGGATTTTTCAAATTCGCTGATCACAGCCTGCATCTTGGCGTCGAGATCGTCGACGAAGTTCAGCACCAGTGCTTCAGGAATCATGGGCAGTTTGGGTGAGCCGAATTCCAGCTTGCCATGGTGCGAAAGAATGAGGTGCAGAACCAGCGTGCGCAAGCGATCAGGAAATTGCGGCAGGCTTGCGATCGCCTTCTCAACCAGATCGACGCCCATTTGAATATGGCCGAGTAGGACGCCTTCAATGGTGTAGTCGAATCCGATGTCCCATGAGAGCTCGCGAATTTTGCCGATGTCGTGAAGGATGATGCCGGTGAGCAGCAGGTCGCGGTCGAGCAGAGTGTAGTGGGCGGCGACGCGATCGCCAAGCCGGAGCAGGCTTACAACGTGCTCAAGCAATCCGCCGAGCCATGCGTGATGCAGTTGGCGCGCTGCCGGAGCTTCGCGATAGGCCATTGCGATGCTCGGGTCGCCGAGGATGGTTTTGAGCAGCGTCTTCAAGTCGGGGTTGGACAGGCCCTCAATGAAATTGCCAAGCTGGCGCCAGAGATCGTTTACGTCGTAGCCGGTGGCCGGCAGCAGGTCGCTCTTCTCCACCTCGTCTGCCAGAGCGACACGCAGCTGATCGATTTTGACCTGCAGGCGATCTTCAAAACGCGAGCAGCAGCCGCGCACTTTGACGATGGCGCCCTTGTCGAATTCCTTGGCAATGCGCGCGTCGCCGGGATCCCAGATGCGCGCTTCAAGTTGGCCGGTTTTATCACCCAGAATCAGGTTCAAGTAGGGTTTATTTGTTTTGGTGGTGCGCTGTTGCTTGGCGAGGACAAGGAAGAACCCATCGAAGTTCCTGCCCTCTTCGAATGTGGCCAGATCGGTTATATAAATTTCTTTCATTCTGCGGGAAAGGATACATGAAGAGGCAGCTTTTTAGCTGTTGGCTATCAGCTCCTGGCTTGTTCGTGGTGGTACGACGACCCTGTTATTCCATTCAGCAACCAAACAGCGCGGGCCGGGGAGTTGATCCCAGGCCCGCATTTTTTGCTCGATCGAAAGGTGCTACTGTTGCGGCACAGCTGGCTGCGATGGTGCTGGTGGCTGTTCCGTCGGGTGCTCTGCTGGTGCAGGCGCTCCGGGGATGGCCGGCAATGGTGTGAACTGAGGAGCCTGCTTCGGCTCGCTGCTCTGAGGTTCTTTTTTCTTGTCTGCCAGCCTGGTCTTTTCGCCGGCCGTTACTGCCTTCTTCTTTTTGGAGGCTGTATCGCCGTTCAGACCGAGCGGGGCTGATTGGGTAGCCCGATCCGCAACTTCAGCGGTATCTGGTGCAGCGGGTGCCAAAGTATCGGTTTGCGGCCCGTTCGGCTGCTTGGTCTTTTTAGCCACGCGAGCACGTTCGCTGAAGCGTTTTTTGACTTCAACCGGTGCTGCTTCAAGCGGGTTCTCCGGCTCCGGAGCCGCCGCGGCAGTTTCAGCGGGAACGGCTCCTGCATCCTCGACTGCCGTAGTGGGCGCGGAAGGCAAAGTTTTACGCGGAGCCTGGCCGAAGCGGATCTTTTCGCGCTTGCCGGGCTTTTCACTTGCTTCCTGGCCGGGTTTCTCAGACTTCTTAACGTGGATCTTTTCGAGAATGCCTTTTTTTGCGGGCTTGGCGGTGGCCACGGTTTGCGCAGCAGGTTTGGGCGCAGGTTGTGCTGCCGCTGGTTCTGGCGCTGGTGCAGCATCGGCCGCGGACTGCGGAGACTTCTGGCGGAAAGTATGGGTAGTTTCGCGGAAGCGCGTGCGCTCGACCTTCGCCTTCTTTTTAGGAGCCGGCGGGGTGTATGCGCTGAATACCGGCTTGGTTTCGTTGGGGCTGGCGCCGGTGTCGATATAACCTGGCTTGATGTCGATGAACGACTCTTCGCGCAGTTTGGTCAGATATTCGCGAATAGCCGGCTCCATGCGGGACATATAGAAAGCGTCCTGTACCTGGGCCTCGACTTCCTTATATGGACGAACGCCGCCTTTGACGTGGTCGTCGACTTTGAGAATGATGTAGCCCTGACGGGTGAGGATCGGCTCAGTAAATTGGCCTGTCTGGAGCGGGAAAGTCTTGTCTTCAAGCAGCTTAGGCAGGGCTCCGGGCTGATATTGGCCCAGATCGCCTCCCTGGGCCGCGGTGGGGCCATCGCTGAAGGATTTTGCCAGTTGGCTGAAGTCGCCCCCAGCATGCAGACGGTTCTCAATGTCGTCCACTTTGGCTTTGGCTGCCGTCAGCTTATCGCCGTCCGTGGCACCGCCGGTGGAAACCATAATCTCGCTGAGGTGTACGCTCTCAGGCTGGGCGTAGTCTGCCTTGTGTTCCTCATAAAAGCGTTCCGCTTCGCCGGGAGTGAAGCGAATGCTCTGCCCCACCTCCTGCCGCATTACCTCCTGGGTAATGAGTTGATTGCGGATATTCTGCTTGAAATCCTCAAATGAAACGCCCTGCTCTTTGGCGGCCGCTTCCAGTTCTTCCATGGATTTGAGGTTGTACTGCTTGCGAAGTTCATCCAGCTTTTTGACCAGATCAGTTTCGCCAGTGATGCCCATTTGCTTGCCCTTTGAGATCCACAGTTGCTGATCGATCAGGTTGCGCAGCAAGTCCTTATGGGAGGCGGCTATCTCCTGCAGGGTAGTGGCGCCGCGCTGACGCGCATCGCGATCGACCTCCGCCTGAGCTCGCTCGTAGTCTGAACGAGTAATGATCTGGTCATTAACACGGGCGATGATGTCCTCGACCGTGGTGCCGCCGTACGGGCTCTGTGGCGCCATGTTCTGGGCGCGCATCAACGCGGAACTGGAAAGCAGCACCGTACCGAACACGACTGCTGCGGGAATGCGAAGGAATCTGAGGGTCATAAGTGAATACGTAAGCGGCGAAACAAAGCCACCTCTTGCATAGACGTCATTGTAAATGCAGGGGCAGCAGAAGCGCGATGATCGGCACGCTTTTGTGACACGGCGTCAAGGCTTTACTGCGCCACTTCAAGTGTGAGTTTCGGGCTTGGAACCGGCGTTTCGATGCGCGGATTGCCGCAGCGGTCAGGAGGGGACTATTGCCCCCGGAAGTGAGCTCCGCTACCGCTTTCGGGGGTGCCACAGTCAAATAACACAGTGATATACTTGAGCCCTGGGCGGCTCCGCGGAGCCCCTTCAGCGGTTTCTCAGTTTCCTGAGCCTTGCCGGAATCAGGCAAGGCGTAATTATATTTGGGGAGCAATCCCGAGGCGCACTATGACGGAAATGATCCTCGGTGAAACCGCGTCTGGCAGTCCGCAGCAATCGCCCTCCGGAGGTTCCTTCCGCTTATGAGTCCCCGCGCCCGCCGCGCCCTCTTTACCGTAGTGCTTTTCTTCGCCGTCTGCGCCGTTGTCGGCTCCATACTGCAGCGCAGGGTTGGGGCTCAAACCGCGACCGACGAAAGCCAGCTTCGCGACAACATAAAGTCGTTTACCGATGTGTACGCGCTGGTTGAAAAGAATTATGCCGAGCCCATCGCGGGCGACAAGGCCGACGCGGCAATTTACGACGGCGCCATTCCGGGAATGCTCCGCGTGCTCGACCCGCACTCGAACTTCTACGACCCCAAGGCGTATGCGCGGCTGCGTGAAGATCAGCGCGGCCACTACTACGGCGTCGGCATGGTCATCCAGCAGCAGCGCGACGCGCAGGGCAAGGACCATGTGTTTGTGATTACGCCGTATGAAGGCACTCCTTCATTCCGGGCCGGCATTCACCCCGGCGATCAGATTTCTTCAGTAGACGGCAAGAGCACCGACGGCTGGACATCAGACCAGGTGGCGAAGGCGCTTAAGGGGCCCAAGGGCACTCATGTGCAGGTTGCCACCATTCGCGTTGGGCAAACGTCACCGATGACATTCGACCTGGTGCGCGACGAAATTCCGCATCCTTCAGTAGACCTGAAGTACGAGATTCGCCCCGGCGTTGGTTACATTCACCTGACGCAGTTCCAGGAAACGACCGGCGAGGAAATGTCCAATGCGATTGACGGCTTCAGCAATTTGAAGGGGCTGGTCATTGATCTTCGCAACAACCCAGGCGGCCTGCTGAGCCAGGCTGTCGACGTTTGCGATCACTTGCTGGCCAAAGGGCAAGGCATCGTTTCGCAACGTGGACGCGCTTATCCCGATCAGAACTACACGGCCACGCATGGCAACAGCGGAAAAACCTTTCCAATTGTTGTACTGGTGAATCGCGGAACGGCTTCGGCGGCGGAAATTGTTTCCGGCGCTCTGCAGGATCATGATCGCGCGCTGATCGTGGGCGAGACTACGTTTGGCAAGGGCCTGGTGCAGACGGTGTACAACCTGAGCGAGAATACCGGGCTGGCGCTGACGACCTATCACTACTACACGCCGTCGGGACGCCTGATCCAGCGCAATTACAGCGGCGTTTCGCTGTATGACTACTACTACAACCACGCCGGCGCGGAGCCCAACGACTCGACGAACCGTGAAGTCAAGCTGACGGATTCCGGCCGCACGGTATACGGCGGCGGCGGCATTACTCCCGATGAGAAGGTCGACACGCCGAAGAGCAATCACTTCCAGGATGAGCTTCTCTTCAAGGATGTGTTCTTCAAGTTCGCTCCTATCTACGTTTCGACCCACCAGGTAAATCCGAACTTCCAGGTGGACGATGCGGTGATGAATGAATTCAAGAAGTACGTCGCCAGCCAGGGCATCGACTCTACCGAAGCAGATTACAGCGGCGTGAGCGACTGGGTGAAGACGCGCATCAAGGAAAAGATTGTCACGATTCAGTTTGGTCAATTGCAGGGATTGCGCACACTGGCCGATTGGGATCCTGAGATTCAGAAGGCTGTAAGCTTCCTGCCTGAAGCGCAGGCGCTGGAAGATCATGCGCACCAGGTGCTGGCAGAAAAGGCGATGGCGCGCAGCACGAACACGCAGGGCGTGCCGGTTCAGCCGTAAACACCAGCTATCATCTGTCAGCTTGAAGAGCCGCAGCAAAAAGGCCATCCCGTTTGGGATGGCCTTTTTGCTGCGCGAGGCAAGGTAGTTATTCGAACGCCGGTAGGCCGGCGAGTGCCATTGCAATTTCCTCTGCGGGATATTCGTAATTTTCGAGCTGTCCTGCCTGGTAGGCAATATAGCTCTGCATGTCGAAGTGGCCGTGGCCGCTGAGGTTGAAGAGGATTGTGCGCTGCTTTCCTTCAACCTTGGCTTCAAGTGCTTCCTTGATTGCGCCGGCGACCGCGTGATTGGCTTCGGGAGCTGGAACAATTCCTTCAGCCTGCGCGAACTTTACGCCGGCCGCAAATGCATCGAGTTGTTGCACGGTTGTCGCTTCAGCCAGGCCGAGATCGAGCACATGCGAAACCAGCGGCGCCATGCCGTGATAACGCAATCCGCCGGCGTGAATTCCGGGCGGCATAAAGGTGCTGCCGAGCGTGTGCATCTTGACCAGCGGCGTCAGATGGCCGGTATCTCCAAAGTCGTACGTAAAGCGGCCCTTGGTTAAGCTTGGGCAAGCTGAAGGTTCAACTGCGACAATGCGCGCGTTGCACTTGCCTTTGATCTTGAGGCCGATGTAGGGCATTACGAGACCGGCAAAGTTGGAACCGCCGCCGGTGCAGCCGATGATCACGTCGGGCTCTTCGCCGGCCAGCGCCATCTGTTCAATCGCTTCCTGGCCGATGACGGTCTGATGCAGCAACACATGATTCAGCACGCTGCCCAGCGCGTACTTGGTGTTTGGATCTTTGGCTGCAACTTCAACCGCTTCAGAGATGGCAATGCCGAGCGAGCCGTTCGAATTTGGATGCTGCGCGAGGATGGCGCGGCCGGACTCCGTCTCAATGCTGGGGCTGGCTGTAACGGATGCGCCAAACGTTTCCATGAGCGCGCGGCGATACGGTTTCTGGTCGTAGCTGACACGCACCATAAAGACTTTGCAGTCGAGGCCGAAGAATGAGCAGGCCATGGCCAGCGACGATCCCCATTGCCCCGCGCCCGTCTCAGTGGAGAGATGCTTGGTGCCATCCTTCTTGTTGTAGTAAGCCTGCGCCACGGCGGTGTTGAGTTTGTGCGAACCGGCCGGGCTGACGCCCTCGTACTTGTAGTAGATGTGCGCGGGCGTATCCAGCGCCTTCTCAAGCCGCCGCGCGCGGAACAGCGGCGAAGGCCGCCACTGCGCGTAGATCTGCCGCACTTCTTCCGGAATCTCAATCTCGCGCTCGCTGCTGACTTCCTGCATGATGAGGCTCATAGGAAAAAGCGGCGCCAGGTCATCGGGACCGAGAGGCTTATGCGTGCCGGGATGAAGCGGCGGAGCGAGGGGCTTGGGCAGATCCGGAAGGATGTTGTACCAAACACGTGGAATGCGATCTTGCGGCAAAAGGTATTGGACGGTATCCATGCGGAACATTCTACCAGCGGTGAATTGTGGGTGGTTTGTGAGGCCCGGCACGCCTTAGCTGACAGCTCTCAGCCTCCAGTTGTCAGCTTGTTTGTGGTGGGGTTAGGGGCTTGCTATCCCAGCCGGTTTGTTAGTAGTGGTTCAGAAGTTGCTTGTCTCACTTGGCTGTAGCCGTCATCACAGCGCTGGGGGGCAGTTGCTCATAGGCTTGTTCTTCGATGTTCAGGGGGAAGACTATGCCATCCGTTGCTGCGGAAAATGAAATGACGATCAGGAATCTGCTGGCTGCCTTTGAGGGCGAATCGAACGCCCATGCCAAGTACATGCAGTTTGCGAAGAAGGCTGACGTCGATGGATTGCATGGCGCCGCCAGCCTGTTCCGCGCAGCGGGACGCTCTGAGGAGATTCACGCGGCTAACCACGCCCGCGTTATCAAGCAACTCGGCGGTGAGGCCAGGTGCGAAATCCATTCAGTCGAAGTGAAGACGACGCTGGAAAACTTGAAGACCGCCCTCAATGGCGAGCAATACGAAATCGACGTCATGTACCCGGCGTTTCTGGCCGAGGCCATTGTGCGCGATAGCAAGGCCGCCATCCGTACCTTCACTGGCGCAATGGAGGCGGAGAAGACGCACGCACGCCTCTACGGCGAAGCGGTTGCTCTGCTCGAGGGCGGCAAAATGAATTCGTGGATCAGTACGACTCGTGAATTCTATGTTTGCCCGGTATGCGGCTACACGTCAGAGAACGAAGAAGAGCATGAGCGCTGCCCGGTGTGCAATTATCCCTGGGACCGCTTTGAAATAGTTCGCTAGCTGCTTTCAACTGATGCCTTTGGCATGCTGTATTTGCGCGCCCCTTGGAGGGCGCGCATTTTCGTTTGCCTTCGCAGCGGCCCCGCGTCCTACACTAGTCGCCATGCTCTTCTCTGACATTGCAACGTCAAGGCGCCTTGAACGTGCCGAAGGATTTGCCTGCTCGCAGCATGCCGAAGCGCGCCGAAGACTATACCCCGAAAGCGGTGCCGGATGGATACAGTGCGGCGGAGCTTTTGCGGTGTTCGACGGCGTGGATTCGCCGATTACACAGACCTTCGGACTTGGCATCTTCGAAGAGCTGACTGCTGTGACGCTTGACAAGATTGAGGCCTTCTTCCGTGATCGAGGCGCTCCTGTATTCCACGAAGTTAGCCCTTTTGCCGGCGCTGAGGCATACGCACTGCTTTGCGCGCGCGGCTATCGGCCGGTTGAATTGAGCAATGTTGTCTTTCAAGAAGTAATCGAGACGGCATCCGTGGAGCCGAACAAAATTTCGGTGCGCGTCGTCAATCCTGGCGAGGTGAAACCCTGGAGTGAGACTAGCGCCAAAGGCTGGTCGCACGATCACCCGGAATTTGCAGACCTGATGCTTGAACTTGGCGAAGTGACCGCCGCGCGCGAACACACAATCTGCTTTCTGGCCGAGCTTGACGGTACGCCCGGCGCTACAGGAGTACTTTGCCTGCACGAAGGCGTAGCGCTTTTCGGCGGATCAGCTACGGTGCCGGAACTGCGCAGGCGAGGCCTGCAGGGTGCCCTGCTGCGCGAGCGCATGCGCTATGCATTTGCGCATGGATGCCATCTGGCAATGATGGCAGCGATGCCGGGGAGTAATTCGCAGCGCAACGCCGAGCGCGCCGGCTTCAGCATTGCTTACACGCGCACCAAATGGCAGCTGATGACGAGTTAGCACGATAGGATGCGGGCCTAAGGTTCGTCGTTGTAGATGCCGATTTCAACCTTGCCGCCTTCAGTCTGGCGGGCGCGATACATGCCGGGCGTGTTGAAGCTCCAGGCCATTTCGCCATTGGGAGCAATGGCAATGACGCCGCCATCGCCGTGCATGCCGGTAAGTTCTTTGTGGATGATCTGGTCGGCGGCTTCCTGCAGCTTCATGCCTTTGTATTCGACGAGCGCGCAGACGGTTCTCGCGACGGTCAGGCGGATGAAGTACTCGCCGGTTCCGGTGGCCGACACCGCGCAGGATTGATTTGAGGCATAGGTGCCGGCGCCGATGATCGGTGAGTCGCCTACGCGGCCCCAGCGCTTGGCATTGGTGCCTCCAGTAGAGGTCCCGGCCGCGAGGTTGCCTACGCGGTCAAGTGCGACCACGCCGACGGTCCCGTACTTGTGCGCGTCTGCAGGTTCAATCTGCACGGGTTCGATCTCTGACGTGGGAGGCGGCGGTGGCGCGCCGGCAGGTCGAGGCGGAATCGGCATGTCATCCTTTTTTAGTTCCTTGATGAGCGCCTGCCAGCGGCGCTCGGTAAAGAAGTAGCTTGGGTCCACCTGTTCGAGTCCCGCATAGGCTGAGAACTCGTCGGCGCCCTGGCCTACAAGAAATACGTGCGGCGATTTCTCCATGACGGCGCGCGCCAGCGAGATGGGATGCCGCGTGCGCGTTACGTCGCCCACGGCTCCGGCCTTCATGCTGGAGCCGTCCATGATGGCCGCGTCGAGTTCGTTTCTTCCATCGGCTGCGAAATCGGCGCCGCGGCCGGCGTTGAAGAGCGGATCGTCTTCGAGAATCCGGATCGCCGCTTCGACTGCATCCAGCGACGAGCCGCCTTTGTCGAGCACTTGCGCACCGGCCTCGGTCGCCTTAGCCATCGATGCACGATAGGCCTTTTCGCTCTCCGCACTCATGGTGGCTCGCTCAATGACGCCTGCGCCGCCGTGGAGCACAATCGCCCAGCGATGGGCTACGGGTTGTTGCGCTGTAGTGGCTGCGGCAATCATGAATCCTCCAATGGCCATTGCGCCAATGCGGTTCATCGCAGGACCTCCGGCGAGGTTCAGTATGATGCGCGTGTCTGAGTTTGATCGCGCGGTTGACTTTACCATGCTATAACTTCTCTGCAGGTCGGAGCGGGTCCCAGCTCAACGGAAAGGTAGCCCCCTTGAAGGCAAATGTCATTTCTCTCGGCATCATCTTCGTGGGGCTGGTTGTTTTCGCGACGCATGCAGCCAGTCTTCCCTGGACGCCGTGGCGGATTGCAGGAATTGCAATTGCGCTACCGGCATTTGTGCTGTTGATCGTTTCGCGGATCGAGTTGGGCCGAGCTTTCAGCGTGAGCGCGAAGGCGAGCATTTTGGTCACGTCGGGCATTTACTCCCGCATCCGCAACCCCATTTACGTGTTTTCATCCTTGGTAATGCTCGGCCTGATTATCTGGTCGGGGAGGCCGTTGCTGCTGCTTGTTCTGGTGGCGCTGGTTCCCTTGCAGGTGTACCGCAGCCGCAAGGAACAAGCGGTGCTCACGGATAAATTCGGCGATGAGTATCTGGCATACAAGCGGCAGACCTGGTTCTGATCCGGTACGAATTGTTGGATTGATACCTATTTCCTTGCGGAGAGCTTTCCCGTAACATCGCAATCAATGATGACGCGAATGAAGGTCTTTTCTTCCCTGTTGTTTTTAACAGTTTGCGCCGTGAGCCTGCGGGCGCAGACTCACCCAATACCCGTGAAAGTGGTTGTGCTGGCCATGTTCGAGCAAGGCGAGGACACCGGCGACACGCCCGGCGAATACCAGTACTGGGTGGAGCGCGATCATCTCGACCGCGTTTATCCCCTGCCTGCCGGTTACCATGCCGCGCGCATGAACGGCGACGGCGAGTTGGCCATTGTTACGGGGCCGGGCACTGCTCATGCAGCGTCATCAGTGATGGCGTTGGGACTCGATCCGCGCTTTGACTTCAGCCATGCTTATTGGCTGGTTGCGGGCATCGCAGGCGGCTGCCCTGATCGCGTGTCGCTTGGATCGGCCGCCTGGGCGCGCTGGGTGCTGGACGCCGACCTTGCGTACGAGATCGATCCGCGCGAAATTCCGAAGGACTGGACTACTGGCTACTTGCCGCTTGGCAAGGCGACGCCGTTTGAGAAACCGGTGCAGGCGAGGCCGGGCCAGATTTACAAGCTTAACCAAGGCCTTGTGCAGTGGGCGTTCAATGTCTCGCGCGACACCAGGCTGGACGACTCAGACAAGCTGAAGCAGATTCGCGCGGGCTTTGACGGCGCCGCTTCGCAGAAGTCGCCATTTGTACTTATTGGCGATGAAGTGTCCTCGTCGACCTACTGGCACGGCAAACTGCTGGACGCGTGGGCAAGCGAATGGATGCGCTACTTCTCTGAGGGCAAGGGCGAATTTGTAACCACGGCGATGGAAGATACCGGAACGCTGCAGTCGCTTGAATTCCTGGCAAATGCGGGTCGTGTTGATATCAATCGGGTGATGGTGCTGCGCACGGTGAGTAATTTCGATCGCCAGCCACGCGACCTTACTGCCGCGCAGAGCCTTGCCCGCCAGCGCATCGGCGCATACGCAGCCTATTTGCCATCGCTTGAGGCGGCGTACCGCGTAGGCCACGCAGTGGTGAATGAACTCGTGACCCACTGGGCGCAATACGAAGGCACTGTGCCCAAGGCAACTGTACCCGCAGCAGCACCGTCATCGGCGAAATAATAGCGCGCGAATGCGCTTGGCTGAGACGGGCTCGGCAGGTGACAATGCTCTGGTTCCTCAAATCACATCCGGGGCCTTGACGTGCGCTGCGGCGCTTGCCGGTCCCCTGACGAAGGCGAATGAATGCACTCTCTCTGGCTTGGCGAGTTTATGGGCACTGCTGTGCTGCTGCTGTTTGGAAACGGTGTATGCGCCAACGTCACGCTCCGCAAAAGCTATGCGGCCGACGCGGGATGGATGGTGGTGACCACCGGCTGGGCGCTCGGTGTGCTCTGCGGCGTAATTGTTGCACAGGCATTTGGCAGCCCTGGCGCGCATCTTAATCCGGCCATTTCGCTGGCCAGCGCCATCATCAGCGGCGATTACTCACTGATTCCCGTTTACTGGTCGGCACAGTTGCTGGGCGCTATGTGCGGAGCCACGCTCGCGTTTCTTCACTTTGGCCCGCACTGGGCACTCACACCCGATCCTGCCGCCAAGCTTGGCATCTTCTGTACCAATGGTGCAGTTCGCAATCCGCTTGCAAATCTTTTTAGTGAGGCGCTTGGGACCGGCATGCTGGTCTTGATCGCAGGTGCAATTTTCTCTCATGGAGTTTCCGCAACGGGACCTGCGCCGGGGCTTGGTCAATGGCTTGTTGCCAGCCTGGTGTGGGGCATCGGTCTCTCGCTCGGCGGCACCACGGGTTATGCGATTAATCCCGCTCGCGATTTTGGGCCGCGGCTCGTCCATGCGCTGCTGCCGATTCCCGGCAAGGGCGGATCGAACTGGAGCTATGCATGGATTCCGATCGTCGGCGATCTTACCGGCGGCGCGCTTGCTGGGGTGCTGCTGCACTTCGCGCGGCTATGAAGTCTGTGCTATCCCACCCTTGCGCGATGGAACTGCGGCACCCAGCGGGTACCCGACGGGGCACAAGCATTGCGAAGGAAGAAGTTTTACTCCAAGCCTGAAGCCACTACCGACAACGCGGCAATCGCGGCTGTCTCTGCGCGCAGGATGCGGGGCCCAAGCGTTGCGGCTTTCCACGCGTTGGCATCGAACAGCGCTTCTTCCGCGGGAGCCCATCCGCCTTCTGGGCCGACTGCAAGCTCCAGCACCGGCATTTCATCTCCGGCTGACTGCACTGCATCATCGACAAGCCGGCGCAACGTAGTGGTGCGCTCCTGCTCGGCCAGAACGATGCGCGTTGCATTCGACGCTTCCTTCACATACGCCGCCAGTGAAGTGGGCTGGTGAATGAGCGGAACATCGGAGCGGCGCGATTGCTGAGCGGCCTCATGCGCAATGCGGCGCCAGCGCTCGGCACGCTTCTCCGCGGACTGGGCCAGGTGCTTCTCAGTTCGCTGTGCAATCACTGGGGCAACGGCCGCTATGCCGAGTTCGGTTGCCTTCTCAATGGCCCACTCCATGCGATCAAACTTGTACACCGCCAATACCAGCGTGACAGGCAGCGCAGGGTCGGCTTGCACTTCGGTAACCAAGTTGAAGCGAACTTCGTTGCGTGAGACTGCCGCCACTTCCGCATGAAAGACGTGACCGCCGGCGACGACATCGGCTTCCATGCCGGGCTGTGCGCGAAGCACGCGCGCCAGGTGCTCAGCCTGCGCACCGGTGATGGATGCTGTGGCTTCATCCCATTGCTCGGCAATCCAGCGACGTCGTGTCATTTTGTTTGCCTTTCCAGTGTCTCTGGCATCCAGTCTAATCCTTCATCACAAACACTGAGGGGAGCGCTTTAAGCGCTCCCCTCAGTGTTGCCTTTTGTGTTGGAGTAGAACTACTTCTTCTTCGCGGCCTTCTTTACGGCTTTCTTCGCGGCCTTCTTTGCAGGTGCCTTCTTGGCTGCTTTCTTGGTTGCCATTTGCCTATTCTCCCTTTTCGATGGGTTGCATCGATTTCTGCAATACGTATATTGCAGTTGAAGAATGTATAGAATTGTGCCGCAACGATGTCAAGAGAAAAACGACTTGAAGGTGGAAAAATCGTCAACAATTTTTCGGGGCTCGCCGCGGACCGATGAGCAACTTTAATGATTGCGGACACCGAATCGCATCTTGCGCGACAACACTCAAATGAAAATTCATTTCGCGATCCGATGCACGCGCAAATTGTCGATATGCTTCATCGCCTTTGTTCATGAGGCTTTCAGCATCACTCATCAACATTGAATGCGATTCAATGCAAGACCTGCGAGGCTCGTTTCCTTGTAGCGCGACTGCATATCGAGACCTGTCAGATACATGGTTCGAATGACCTGATCGAGGGAAACCTTATGTTCCCCGGACTCATGAAGAGCAATACGTGAAGCCTGCACCGCCTTGGCCGCTCCCATCGCATTTCGCTCGATGCAGGGGATCTGAACGAGTCCTCCGATGGGGTCGCAAGTCATGCCAAGGTTATGCTCCATTGCGATTTCGGCTGCATGTTCCACCTGCTCGTTATCGCCTCCAAGTGCAGCGGTCAATCCTGCAGCAGCCATCGAGCATGCGACTCCTACTTCACCCTGACAGCCGACCTCCGCACCGCTGATCGATGCATTTTCCTTGTACAAAATGCCAATGGCTGCCGATGTAAGAAAGAAGCAGACGATGCCTTCGTGATCCGATTCAGAAACAAATCGCTCATAATAATGCGCCACCGCCGGCACCACGCCGGCTGCTCCGTTGGTGGGTGCGGTAACCACGCGGCCGCCCGCCGCGTTCTCTTCATTCACGGCCATCGCATAGACGGTGACCCAGTCCAGCGGCGCCAACGCATCACCGCGCAAACCTCTCGCTTCCCGTTCTTCGAGGCGTGCGGCAAGTTGATGCGCGCGCCGTCGCACGTTCAAACCGCCGGGCAGAATGCCTTGTGCGGCGATGCCCCGCGCGGTGCAATCTTTCATGGTTTGCCAGATTCGGTCGATGCCTTCGCGAACGACTTCAACCGGGGCGCGATCGGTGCTGGTCCTGGCGAGCGCGCATTCGTTCTCAAGCATCAGCTGGCTGATGGTGAGCTCGTTGGCCTGGGCGGTAGCAAGAAGTTCGGCTGCACTGTGAAATCGAAACGGGACTTCCAAGGAGCCTTCGTTTATCTCGATTCGCTGAGTTGAATTCGCAGGAATGTCTTCTGCGATGAAGCCGCCGCCGGTTGAAATGAACGTGCGCTGTTCGACTTTATTGCCTGAGGCGTCGAAGGCTGTGAAGCGCATTCCGTTGGGATGTTCCATTTTTGCGCCGGGCGGAAACATGATGCCGCGATGGAAGATCAAATCCGCAGCTTCGTCGAACGGGATTGAATGGGCACCAGCGAAGGTGATCCGTTTTGACGAACGAATCTGACCCACAGTGGATTCAATTGCTGCCGGATCGATGGTGGCGGGCTCGTGCCCCGCCAGCCCCAGCAGAACTGCGCGATCGGTGGCGTGGCCCAGGCCGGTGAGCGCGAGCGATCCGTAGAGCTCCACCTGCACGCGGGCAACGCGTCCAATAGATCCACTCGACACCAAATCGCGAGCGAAGCCGCGTGATGCTCGCATTGGTCCCATGGTGTGCGAACTTGAGGGGCCAACGCCGATTTTGTACAGATCAAAAAGGCTCGTCGTCACGCCAAAGATTCTATTCCTCTAT
>Ga0075522_10000891_pt1 | contig 22294 bp, 19 predicted proteins | sample NGEPerA_FD_74796 | JGI IMG/M metagenome (GOLD analysis project Ga0075522, IMG submission 74796) | Arctic peat soil microbial communities from the Barrow Environmental Observatory site, Barrow, Alaska, USA - NGEE PermafrostL2-A | ecosystem: Environmental > Terrestrial > Soil > Wetlands > Peat ...
GGTACGTGAAGGGGAACGCGATGGCGGGGCGGGAGTTCAAGACCCTGGAGGCTTGGAACGCGTACCTGCTGCATTGGTGCCTTGATGTGGCCGGCACGCGGGACCATGGGACGACCCACGAGAAGCCTTTGGTGAGGTTCGTGGAAGAGAAGAAGGCGATGCTGCTCTTGCCGGATCAGCCGTATGAATTGGTCGTGTACAAAGAGGCGAAGGTCCATCCGGACTGCCATGTGAACTTCGAGAAATCCACCTACAGCGTTCCCTATCGATTGATCAGGCAGAAGGTGTGGGTGTGTGCGTATGAACGGCGGGTCCAGATCGAATACAACTACGAGCGCGTGGCGACGCATGAGCGGGCGACCCGCGCGGGGGACAAGAAGGACATCGCCGCCCATTTCCCGGCGGAAAAGATGGCGTGGCTGATGGCGACGCCGACGTATCTGCGGGAGCAGGCGCAGGGGGTGGGCCCGGCGACGCAGGAAGTGGTGGAGGCGCTTCTGCTTGCGCGGCCCCTGAACAACATCAAGACGGCGCAGTCCATTTTGAAGTTCTCCAAGACCTATGGTGCCCCACGCCTGGAGGCGGCGTGCCGGCGCATTGTGCATTACCAGGAAAAGGCCAACTACTACTCCATCAAGAACATCCTGGTGAGGAAGCTCGACGCACAGCCAATCGCACAAGACCTTTTTGCCCGTGGGCCGGTGCCATCTCGGGCGGCGTTCGCCCGGCCTTCCATTGACCTCGCCGCCCACTTCGAAAGGAAGCCCACATGGAATTAGCCAGCCAACTGATCCCCAAGCTCAAGAGCCTGCATCTGTCGGGGATCTTGGAGACCTTGGAGGTCCGCAACAAGCAGGCGGTGTCGGAGCGCTGCTCCTACGTCGAGTTTTTGGAGAAGCTGTTGGAGGACGAGGTGGAGCGCCGCGGCCAGAAGCAGTTGGCGTTGCGGCTGCGGCGCAGCCGTCTGGATATGAACAAGACCCTGGCCACCTTCGACTTCGCGTTCAACAAGTCGGTGAACCGCCGGCAGATCTTCGACCTCGCCACCTGCGGGTATGTGAACTCGGCGGAATCGGTGTTCCTGATGGGGCCAACGGGTGTCGGCAAAACGCATCTGGCCCAGGCCCTTGGACACGAAGCCGTGCGGCGCGGTTTCGACGTCGTCAGCATGAAGGCCAGCGAGATGCTGGCGCACCTGCAAGCCGGGCGCAGTGACGGCAGCTACGAACGGCGGCTTGCCGCCTATATCAAGGTGGACGTGCTTCATCTCGATGACTTCGGTCTCAAGCCCATGCGTCCGCCGATGCCCGAAGACCTCTACGAGGTCATCGACGGACGCTATGGCCACCGGCCCTTCATCCTCACCACCAATCGGGCCTTCGACGAATGGCCCGACCTCTTCGACAACCCGGTGCTGGCCTCAGCGGCGCTGGACCGCCTGGCGCATGGGGCAACGCAGATCGTCCTGACGGGGGATTCCTACCGCGCCAAAGGACCGCGCAAAGCGGGCAAGGAGGTCTCCACCAAAAACTAAAACCAAGGAAATTTTTCGAGGGTGGGGGTACACTATGGGTGCTTACAAAATGACCCTGGAGGTGACCCCACTAATCTCACGCAGTACCTAACCTAACCCAAGGCAAGTTGGGACCCCAAAGGGGTACACCATGGGTGCTGACGGGGGGTACACTTGCGGTGCTGAATGACAGAAGGAGACAGGTATCTCTTCACCCTGGCTGACGAGGTCTGGTGCTGCACGCTCGATGGCAGAACCGTTTGGGGAGTTGCGATGCCGCTCAAAGAAGGGTGGAAACGGGTGGTGGCTAGGACCGAGCGGGCGTCGGCCGGTCGGGACGTTGAAGAGGCATTGCGGCTATTGGGCCTTGCCCTTCCGGTTAGCCCGGCCCAAATAAAGGAAAAATATCGTAGCTTGGCCCTGGTATATCATCCCGACCGCAACTCCGGGGACCCGCAAGCTGAAGAAAAGATGAAGGCCTTGAACAACGCCTTTGAAGTGCTCACTGGCGTGGACCCGAACACCTTGGTATTCGAGGAATCCGACAAGACCTTCTTTGCTCGAACCAAAGCAGATCATGTTATCGAAGCCGGGCCGTTTCGTATCGAGATCGACATTGGCGGAGGCACGCCCCAAGACTGGGTCTACGCGGCAAGTTTCTCTGCGAGAGATGGAGGTGCCTATGTCGCCACCTACTCCGGCAAGGTCATCCTCCTGTCGAAGGAAGGTGACTCGAAGATTGTTTACCACATTGGAACCTGTCCCTCGGATATCGTCGACGTTGGCCGCTACACGTATTTTCTAACCGCGACCAGGCTCTACGTGATCGAGGACGGAACCAAACTTTCCGCCTACCTCGATGTGTTCCATCAGGGACGCCTTTTGGTCACTTCCAATGGATTTGGACTAATCACAAGCAAGACTTTGCAGTGGTTCACACAAGCAGGCGTCTGCGTCGGAAAAATTGAGGCTCGGGACCCTATCCGAGCTGCGCACGCGGTCGCCGGCAAAACGATAGTTCAGACAAGACAGCATCAAGTTGAGGTTCAGGGTCTTGAACTGTGAATCATCAAAATCTGTAGCCTGGCATTTATCCGTCTGGCATTGATAGGGGCAAAGACGAACGACTTAATGGAGGGTGAATATGCCGGACCGAAACGAAGTGGCACGGCTCGTGCAGGCACTACGAGTCCAGCAGGAGGCAGTAGATAGGGCAAATAACAGCTACTCTAACGAAACCTATCAAGAGGCGATGGCCTATTCTGCGACTGGTGACCAAAGGGTATTTGACGATGAAGAATTGATACGCGCCCAACTTGGATTTCAGTATGCGCTAAAGAAATACGAAGAAATGGTTCTACACGTTTTAGGAGTTCTTCAAGAACGAGAACGACGAGCGGAACTTACAGCCTCCCTCAATGCTCAAAAAATTGAAATATCTGGATATTTCAGATGTAGCTACGAACCCATATTTGACTTCATGCACTGTCCGGCAGAAGACCAGCTCGACCGACTGGTCGACTCACTTCACACCTTATATTCCAACATCGTCGTCGTTTCAGATGAGCCATATGAAAGGCTTGTTGCGATACTAAAAAACTATGGAGCGATGGTTCTCGAAAGCAAAGAGGTGATTTCAAGCGAAAATGAAATGCGCCGAAAACTGAACGCCCACTTGAAAAGCTTCTTCTCGGATGACTTGATTCCAACGCCGACCTTTGAATCAGCCGGCTCGAATCGAAAGGCTGATGCGGGACTTTCATCTTCAAAAGTCGCGATAGAATACAAATACGTTGTCAATCGAGCCGATCTAGAAAGGGCAGTGAATGAAGTTCATGCGGATTCCGTTGAGTACCAAGGCAATTCAAATTGGGACAGGTATATAGCCTTCTTCTACATGACGGAGCCGTATGAGGCTGAGCACCGACTAGCAGCTCGAATTAGACGGGAGTGCGGGAACAACTGGCTTGCCGTTGCTGTTGTGGGACCTTCAAGAACGACCATTGTCGCACCTGCTGATGCTTGAAGAAGAATAGGTACTAGCAGCGACACGAATTCAGACAGCCTGCCACCGCGGACAAACGATATGTGCAAGGGGTCAGCGACAACTGACGGTCCTTGGCTCAATAGGTTACTGCGCACGGCCAATCTGTTAGCATCTTGAATCTCTTGGCGTACCTAGGGACCCATGGCCAACAACCTTGAGCGTCAGCTCGCCCTCATTAGTCTCCTTTCAAAAAAGCCTCACGGACTCACTCGCGTCCAGATTGGGCGTGCGCTGCCGGGTTTGTACCCCGCTAAGACCACCACGGATCGGGACAGCTCACGGAAGAAGCTGCAAAGGGATGCCGAATATCTCTCGGCTATAGGTATGCCGATCTTGTGCGTCACCGGCCCCAACGGTGACGCACACTTTCAGATGGCGCCTGGAGCTGAGCCGCTCCCGGAAAGCTTTGCGCTCGACGCTGACGAAGCCGCGGGCCTACGAAAAATTCTTCAAGATCCAGTCCTAGTACAGCAGCTCGACGAGCCTTCTCGGAGAGCCTTGGCCAATCTGCTCGCATTTCACGCCCCCTTCGACATGGATGCCGTCGGGGAAGACCTTGAGCACAGCCAGGATGAGGCGCGTCTAGCTCGGCTCTTGGCCATGGCAAGGTCGGAAACAACGGCCCAGATCAACTATCCGGGTAAGCTGGGTGTGGTCGAGACCAGGTGCATCAGCCCGATCGGTGGCTGGCTCTACCATGGAAATAGTTATGTAGTGGGAATCTGTCATCGCGATATGACACCTAAGACTTTCGCTGTCGCAAGAATCAGCCGCCTCGAAGCCGCGAACGAGCTTTTTCAAACGGCGCCTAAAACCTTTGATCTGCGTGCCCATGCCAATCGCAACGAGTTCCGATTGGAAAAGGACATTGGGCTGCGAAAGGTTGAGATCAAAGTTTCGGCTGAGGAAGCATGGCGATTAAAGGAATCGAAGCCTGAGGCGATTACAAAGGAATGGCCTGACGGCGCTGTCTTGGGGGAATTTAAAATTACGTCGCTCAAGCGATTCTACCGGTATGTACTTGGCTACGGCCGCTACGCTGAGATCAAGTCACCGAAGGATATCAAAGAGGGGTTTTCAACTTTCTTAAGGGCCTGCCTATGAACGCCGGGCCCCGTTGGAAACGTCATCAATGGACTGTGGCAAGGGTCGCGGCTTTGCTTGCGGCCGTGATGGAGTCCAAGAATGGCAAGGCCCAGGACCTCGCGAGCGTAAAGAAGCGCTTTGGCATTGGTCTCCGTGAGATGATCCATTTGAATCAGAGGTTCGGCTTAAATGAGGACCTCAGCGGTGGGACCCAGCTCAAACTTGAACTTCAGTTTGAAGAGGGGAAGATCCATGCTGTAGGAGCGGAAAGGCTCTCACAACTGACTCGCTTGAGCAAAGTTCAAGCGGCCTTTGCGGCCCAAGCTCTGGAGAATCTCGCAGTTCAAGGGGCCACAAAGGCGTTCAGTCAGGCGCTGTCGAAGCGCCTGCACACTGCCGCAGGCCGAGTCGACGACCAGCTCTTGATCTACCGGCCTTGGGACCCCGCGCCACTGCGAGACAAGGTGGCGATTTTGCATGGGGCGATGAAGGTTCAGCATACGGTCGCGTTCGAATATCGTGGACCTTCGTCCAAAAGCGCCGGACGTGTGGCCGATCCACTGTCGTTGCGCCGAGACCAGGGCGTCTGGCGGGCACTATGTTGGGATCATCAGCGTAAAGCGATGCGGACTTTTAAGCTGGAGCATTTGACTAAATTGGTTGTAACGAATCAGGCGTTCGAGTGGCCAAAGGGATTGAAAGAGGAGCTCATCAAAGCGAAGGACCTGAGCGTATATGAGCCAACTGGCAAGGAAGTTACCGTGAAACTCCGGGTCAGCGGAAAGGTAGCGGCTGAGTGGAAAGCGATATTCAAGAAGGTAGGGAAGCGCGATAAGGCAGGAACGGTAGAAGTGACGGTCATGGTCGGGAGCGTAGAATGGCTGATTCGAACCTTCTTGCCATGGGCGGATGAAGTGCGTGTACTTGAACCGGCTGCATTTCTGGAACAATGGAATACCACGATTTCTTGCCTTTCCGGGGCTACTAAGTGAATCCATTCGTTGATGTTAAAGCGAAGCTTGATTCTGTGCATGGAAAAAATCAAATTGTGGCTTGGAAGAGAAAGGCGGAAGAGTTCATCCCCATCGGCGAATCTCTTTCAAAGGAGATAAAACTTCCGACGAGACATGACCATGATCTGACCTACTGGGTTAACCCTAGCGATGTCGCCGTTAGTGGCCTATCTCGAAAGATCTTCGTTCGCTTTAAAGGCCAGAACATCGGTACGTTCACCTACGTTCCGGGCAAGCCGACTGCGTACAGCATTTATGCAGAAAGCGGAGAAGCCAAGAAAAGACAAGTTCTTGCGGTCCAACGTGCATTGCCCATAAATGATCTTGGTTCAAATATTCAGCTAATGAAAGAGAATCCGCCTAAGAAGAAGAGCCCTGAAATGTGGTACCACGGGGCAATCCATGAGGCCCTTGCAGAGAAGGCAAATAAGCAAGGGGCGCCCACTGCCTACATGCAGCCAGCATCTCTTTTTAATCCGGCGTCAAAGAAGGGGAACCCACGAATTGTTTTCCAACAACCGTTACCAATCGTGGCATCTGATAAGGTGGTCGAACTTGGGGAAGGCCATGCCGATGTGATTGCGCGCGTAAATAGGAATGGAGCCGGAATTGCTCTCCTGGAGATCAAGGCTCCGGATTCGGAGCCGCTTTGGAAAGCCAGTGTACAGGCCCTAACTTACGCCGTTTGTATTCGAGAGCTACTGGAAAACAAGCTTACGGCAGGAACGATGATGCGACTCCTTGGTTACGGACCGCACAGCAGGCCCGTGAAGGAGATTTTTGCGATCGCTGTTTTACCGGAAATTACCAAAGGGAAGATTGAAAACACGAAAAGGATCCTAGGGGAATTGGAAATCAGGGTACCAGCAACGACTTCTGGAATTCCAGTCCATGCAGGTTACATGGAATACGAGCGCAAGATGAACGGGCGTAAGGTAGCATTTACAAAAAATATGGACTTCAAAGCTTTTAACTAAGGGCTTAAGGCATCGGCCCAGCATCGGATTAGCCTTATTTTTCAACACATTCTCACTTGTCCCAGGCCCCCGGCATAATTGGGCCATGGAAACCAATAAGCCCACTCTCAAAGTGACCATCCTCCGCGGTGCCTCCGAAATCGGCGGCAACTTGGTGGAGGTTGAAAAGCTATCGATCGGCCACAAGATCTACCTGGATTGCGGCCTGCCGCTTTTCAAGCCGCATAGTCAGGATCCCATGGCTTTCGACCTTGCCAAATATTTAAGGTGGGCAGACAAGGACCCCGAGGCCGCTATGAAAGCTATACGGAGCTTGGGAATCTTGTCGGCCCAAGACACCGGCCTATTCTTTGAGAGCGCTTCAGCGAGTTGGGCCAATCGCTTGCGGACCAAAGGCGGTTGGTAAAGGAGTGCGTGTGGCGGAACTAATGAATACCCGCAACGCTCCTGCGCAACGCGGATATTTGGTAGACGACGGTGAAGGTTTTGGATTCTCCCACATCATCGCAATTTGGAGTGGGGCTCGAAGTGACGTTTGAAGGCGTTTGGGCCGGGCTGGTTCGTAGGAGCGATGGCAGCTTCGATTGCCTGACCCTGACTTTAGGCGTCCAGGGAGACGCCCTTGAAGGTTGGGGAGTGCTGGGGGAGGAGCCTGCCAGCCTTGTGGCCGGAAGGGTCGAAGAAGAAGAAGCCAGTTTTAGCTTTGCGTCTGAGGTCGAGGCCGACTTCAGCTACTCAGACATTTTTGTCTGCCGGTTCGATATGAACGGAAATCTAAGAGGTGAGCAGATTGGGATAGCAGGGGTTATAGGGACCCTCGAGCTTGAAAAATTTGATATGAACAAAGCTCTAGTTTCGGATGATGGACCAATCGGGTGTCGAGGGTCGGAAAACGGGCGCTTGAAATAGTTTGGCATTCCCAACCGTGGCTTCTAGATTCAAGCTAATGCTTAGTGGGGCCTTTCGCAAAGGGCTGGGGTTTGCGATCGAGGGGGTCGCTGAATGAAGGGTCTACCTGAGGCTGCGCATATCTATTGTGCGGATATCGGATCGTTGAAGAAGTTTGCTTGGGTCTGCGCCGATGCCAGAGACCAAGAGATTGCGGCCGTTGATTCCATCAGTGGGCCATTGGACGTGAGTACGATCGACCATTTGGCCCATTGCCTTTCGACAGACCTAGCCCTGGGGCTGCCTGTGGCGCTGGGTCTTGAATGCCCCCTCTATATCCCTGTCCCTGAGTTATCCCAAAATATGCTGAAGGCCCGTGACAAGCGGGAAGGCAATCGAGCGGCATTTGCCGGTGCTGGCCCAGGGGCCGCCTTGGCCGGCCTTCAAGAGCTCGCCTACCTTTTCAAAAATGGGATTCCGAGTAGTACGGACGTGTCGTTCGATCCCTTTGAATGGTGCGAAAAGGGCAAGGGTCTGCTTATCTGGGAAGCCTTTGTTAGCGGTGCAGCACATACCACCGATGGCAATGACCTGGAGGACGCGCGGTCTGGACTGAGGGCATTTATGAAAGTCGCCCTAAAGGCCTCTGAACGGACGGACTGGAATGACTCGTGGTGGTCTCAAGGACAATCGACCTTCTCGCTAGCTGCTGCAGCCCTAATTTGGTGCCGACAGGAATCAGGACTTCCATTTTCTTCGCCTGCAGAGCTTTTGGGTGCGCTGCGGGCCGCCCCTCACGTCTTCAAGGCCTAGAAATGACTTCGGCAAGTGACTGGTGGTTTGATATCGCCAAGTTCCCCGAGCAGCGAGGGGGTCTACTCGTCGCCGGCATCGAATATGGTACGTCTGGCGTCGAACCGGATTCGGACATTGAGAGTTGGGAAAATGCGCGCGGTGCTGATCCTTTTTACAGTAATCCAAGCACCCGTTTCAGGTATCGAACTCGCGCCATTCGTTGGTTTGAGATCCTAGGTGCTGAGTTTTGCCATGGCCTAAGACCACCTACGCCACTTGAAAGGCGGATTCAAAGCACCAATTGGCTCATGCGGGCTCGAAAAAACTCAAATCTCACTACCGTCCAAGACTTGGCTGGTGGGTCGGGTCTATTTGCTGCAGCTGTACGGAGTTTTGATCCAAGCGTCTTGGTTCTTATGGGTATCCGCCTCTTTGATCTAGTGATCGGTGAAGGGCCGAAGTCTGAACGAACAAGGGCAGCTTTCAGCTCTCACTTTGGGCCTTTCGAAGCAAAGCCGAATCGGGAGGACTACTTCGTTTTCTCACAGCCACCTGCCCCACGAAAGACGAAGCGTTTTCGATTCGGCATCGCAAGATTTGAAAAGCTCATTGTCATGGGATTCCCCCACCCTACGGGGAGTCGGGGCCTTTCAGACAAGCATCTGCAAGAGCCGGGCGTGCATCAGGCACTGGTTTCCGCCTTGGGATTGCCAACGATCAAAGATGGAGGGCCCGATGGCCGCTGAAAGAACACTCACCAAATCACGGTACAAGTTGGGTTGCGAATGCCCTACCAAGCTCTACTACACCCGCAAGAAGGAATTCGCGGACCAGAAGCAAGAGGACTCGTTCTTGCAGGCGCTGGCTGATGGCGGTTACCAAGTCGGTGAGCTAGCGAAATATTACATCCCGGGTGGGATAGAAGTGAAGAGCTTGGACGCCGAACAGGCCTTAAAGGAGACGACTGAGCTGCTCAAGCAAGAAGAGGTGGTGATCTATGAGGCCGCTCTGAAGTTTCAGAACCTTTTCGTCCGGGTAGATATCCTAAAGAAGTCGGGCGGGACCATTGAGATCTACGAAGTGAAATCGAAGACCTATGACCCGACCGACCAGAACCTTTTTTGGAAAAAGAAGGTCACCGGCCTATTGGCGGATTGGCGCCCCTACCTCGAAGACGTGGCTTTTCAGAAGCATGTGGCCGTCAAGTCGATGCCGGGTGTGCCGGTGCTGAGCTATTTGATGCTGGTGGACAAGACGGCGCCCTGTCCATCCGATGGCTTGAATCAGAAGTTCATGATGACGAAGGATGCTAAGGGGCGCAAAGGGATCAAGGTATCCGCGACTCTCATAGCCGAAGACATCAAAGGTCGGCCCTTGATCAAGTCGATCAACGTCGATAGCGAGTGTGCCTTTATCTACAGCGAGGGCCCAGATGACCGAGGCCAAGACTTTGAAGGGCGTGTGAAGTTGTTCTCTGAAAGCTACGCTGCCGACAAAAAGATCACCCCAATCATCTCAAAGGCCTGTCATGGCTGTGAGTTCGTGGCCACGCCAGAGGAGATGGCTCAAGGACTGAAGAACGGGCGAATCGAATGTTGGAAGCCCCTCCTGAAAGGCTGGAGCGACGCCGAGATCATGGGGCCCACCGTTCTCGACATCTGGCGTTTTCTTGGCAAGGACAAGTTGATCGGGGAGAACAGGCTTCGCGTGGCGGACGTGACCAAGGATGATCTAAAGGTGAAGGAAGGTGGACCTGGGCTGACTTCAAGTGAACGTCAGTGGATGCAAGTTGAGAAGGCTCAAAAGCACGACACGAGTGAATACTTTGATAGGGCGGGTATGGCCGCGGAAATGGCGACGTGGAAATTCCCTCTCAATTTCATCGACTTTGAGACTTCGGCTGTGGCCCTTCCGTTCCATCAGGGTCGCCGGCCCTACGAGGGCATTGCGTTCCAGTTCTCGCATCATTTGGTGCACGAGGATGGCCGGGTTGAGCACAAGAGTGAATATCTCAATTCGAACCGCGGCGAGTTCCCCAATTATCAGTTCGTTCGGGAGCTGATGAAGGCGCTTGCGTCGAATGATGGATCGATCTTCAGGTACGCCGCTCATGAGAATACGTTTTTGAACCACATTCATCGGCAACTTGAGCAAGATGCTTCTGTTCCGGACCAAAAAGAGCTGATGGCTTTCATTGAGAGCGTTAGCACATCAGGCAAAGACGTCGTGCAGGACAAGGCCTGGAAAGGGAAGCGGACGATGGTCGATATGCTCGACCTGGTGAAGAAGTACTATTTCGCGCCTGAAACGAATGGTTCGAACTCCATAAAGTATGTTCTACCGGCAACATTGCAGAGATCGGCGTATCTAAAAGCTAAGTACTCAAAGCCGATCTACGGAGCCAAGGATGGGATCCCAAGTATGAATTTTAAGGATATGACATGGGTTCAAATTTCAGCGGGGAAGGTCGTTGATCCATACTCGCTATTGCCGCCGGTCTTTACTGACGTGGATCCTCGGGCCGTTGAACTCTTGAGCGAGGCAGATGACGAATTACGGGAAGGAGGCGCGGCAATGACGGCATACGCCAGGTTGCAGTTCGAGGAAATGACCGAACTGGAAAGAACTGCTATTCAAAAGGCACTGCTCAAGTATTGCGAACTAGACACACTGGCAATGGTCATGCTCTATGAGGCCTGGCGGGAGTGGCTGAAAGCCTGACGATTGGAAAAGAGTCAAATTTTAAGGGTTTTCGGGATGTCCCAGGCCATTGCTATTTTCAAGATGGACGCGGCATTGATCATTGATTCCTTTGGAGCCATCTATGTCTGAGAGTAAAGCATCGCTTTTGGTTACCTGTGAAAACTGCGGGCATAAGTTTCCGGCGGAAAAAGCGATGCTGGAGCAACTAGAAGCTCAGGCCAGGGCTTCGGCGTCCGAGTCGTTGTCACATAAGCACCAAGAAGACCTGGATCGCCAGAGGGCCGCGCTTGAAAAGGAAAGCCGAGAGAAACTGGCCGAAGAGCAGAAGCGGTCTCGAGAGGCGGTACAACGGGAAGCTGAGAAGCTTAAGCGCGCTGCTGAAGATTCCAAGCTCCAGACGGAAGAGGCCGAACGATTGAAGTTGGAAGCGGAGGCTGGGCGTAAGGCAACGTTGGAGGCCCGCAAGAAGGAAAGCGAGCTCGCGCAAAAGCTCGCCGAGAACGAGATCAAGCAAGAGGAGTGGAAAGCGGACCAGTCGAAGAAAATGGTCCAAGAGGTCCGGGCGAAGGCGGAGGCCCTCGCTGCGCAGCGGCAGGAGTCGATGAAGATCGAGACTGACGCGAAGTTGAAGGAGCGCGAAGACCAGATCCAGAGGATGCAAGAACAGATTAGGGTCTTGAGTCAAAAATTGCAGTCCCAAGACAATAGGACCGTGGGCGAGGGCCAGGAGATGGCCCTGGAGGCAATGCTGACGGAACGATTTCGTCATGATGTGATCGCCCCAGTGCCCAAGGGCGAGCGTGGGGCGGACATCATCCAAACGGTTCAATTCGAAGGTAGAGCCGCAGGTACCATTCTCTGGGAGTCCAAGAAGACTCAGGCATTTCAGGCAGGCTACGTCGAGAAGCTCCGTGCCGACATGGCTGAAAACAAGGCCGACCAAGGCGTCTTGGTCAGCGTCACTTTTCCCGCAACCCACAAGGACGCGACTTTTTTTCCCCTGAAGACCGGATCCTTGTTATCCGCCCCGGGCAGGCTCTTCTGGTGGCGGAAATGCTTCGGCGGAGGGTGATTGACGTCAGCCGCCAGCGGGATGTGTCGATGTTGCGGCCTGAAAAAGCTCAGCGAGTCTTCGACCAGGTGACTAGCCCGGCTTTCCTTGAGGCTCTTGGAGCGATGGCAGCTCAGATCAAGGGTTTGCAAGATCAGAATGAGAATGAATTCCGAGTGCTTGCCCAGATCTACACGGACCGCCAAACCTCGATCATCAACCTGGCGGGGGAGCTATATAGCGTGGCCGGAATGACTTTAGGTGCGGCTGGGAGCTCCTTGCCTGCCGCAATGAATGTGATGGTGGCCCTGCCCAAGCACTCCGGCGCCTTGCCGCAGCCAAAAAAGAGCAAGGGGCGGAGAGGGAAGGGCAAATCCATGGCGAGCCTATCCTTGTTGAATGACGGGGACGAAGAGGAATAGTTGAAGTCTGTCTTTCTGAGCAGTCCTGACCACATGATTGGTCGCCTTTCGCGTGAGATGCTACGCCGGGGATCGCGAATCTCCGTGGCAGTCGCTTGGGCCACATCGCACAACGATGTGGCCCAAGTTCTGATGCTTCGAAAAGTGCAGCCGAAGATCGCGCGCTTAGTTTTTGGCACGACCAACGGATTGACCGAGCCGGCGCTATTGGAACATTTCATCGGTCACCCTGGTGCAAGGGCTATTTGGGGCAATGTCCCAATGATGCATGCCAAGGTGTTTCTTTTTGAGTCCAAAAGACACTGGTCGGCTTTGGTCGGAAGTTCCAATCTTACGGGCGGGGGTTTTGAGCGCAATATTGAGGCGGGCGTTTTTGTCTCTGGCGGCGCCCGCGGCGCTGACGCTGAAGTTTTGGGCTCCATAAAGAAATTCATAGATGACGTTTACCAGATGGGTGATCCCATTACGGCAAAACGTTTGGGGGAGTATGCCGTCACTCGAAAAAAGACAATGAAGAGCATGCCTAGGAAGGCAGCTCGACGTCGCACAGGCAAGGCAAGCACTGAGCTTGAGTCCTTTGACTGGACTGCCTACGTAAACGCCATTAAGAAGTCTGACGGGGCAGAAGAACGCCTCGATCTTCTGGAAACCGCCCAACGATGGCTTCGGAAGACGGATGGGTTTGCTTCTTTGAACAACAAGAAGCGGCAACTGTTAGCCGGCCTTGTCATTCGAAATCCAAGACATGAAGAGACCGCTGAGGGCGAATATGAAGAACACTGGGCTGCATTTGGTCGGATGACCGCCGCGCGCGCATTTTGGACCGCGGTGAATGAGCACGGAGATCAAGTTGGGAAAGCGCTGGCTGCCATCCCTAGTCGAGGCGAGGTCTCCGAAAGAAACTATTTGGATTTTATCGCCCGACTAAAGAGGGCCTTCGCCGGTAAAGTGACCTTCAAGATCGCTGTCGCAAGCCGTCTCTTGATGATGAAGCGGCCAGATGTTTTCTTTTGCCTGAACTCAAAAAATCAGCACAGCTTCCGCCAAGCCTATGGGGCGAGGCGGATCACGATTGAGAACTATTGGCGCCAGGTTGTGGAGCGAATTCAAGGGAGCCCATGGAATCGGGACATGCTCATGTCACCACCTAAAAGAGGACTAGCGGGTCGTTTGTGGCGGAATCGGGCTGCGATGCTGGATTCGATCTATGCCAACTGGGATTGATCAATTTCCGTATTTGACTAAGAAATGATCGTTAAGTTCGCCTGAAAACCTTTGTCGAGTAAGGCCTTTTGAAGTGTCCCAGGCATTGAGTAGAGTGGCTGAAATAGCCCTCTTGGAGAGATCATGCCCAATTATGCAGAACACGCCGGCGACCTGCCGCTGCCCGTCATCCTTGGAACAATCATCGCAAGGCCGGCCAACGGCGGAGAGACGGCCATGGCGGTGGTCGTGAGTGCACTAGGCGGCAAGTTAGGGGTCCACCTACCGGACTGGTTGGAGCCGTCTTTGGGCAATCCTGCACACCGGCAATTCTTCCATAGCTGGATGTTTATGGTCATCGTGGCCGTGGGCACGGTCTGGTCCGTTCAAGAACTCTGGAAGAAGGCAGAGGAGCTGGAGGCTGAGTCGAAAGCGTCCTGGGATTCGGTGCTGAAACGTCAGAAGGAGCTCAATGCCCAACTTTGCCGCTTCGTAGCAGGTGGCGTCGCTGCAGTCGGTCTTGGTGTAGCCTTGCACCTGTTATCAGATGCTAGGACCAGGCGAGGATTGGCGCCTCTGTAATTCGGAAGCCTAGCTCTTCAACTATGGTGATCACATGGCACAGGTCAAAATCGAGAATATCCTCGGGCATTTGGATAGCCAGATCCGTTCTGCGCTTGAGAGCGCTGTGAACCGATCGATTCCCGACGCGTCCTTTGACAAGTACGAGCTTTATCGGGAATTCGTGAGGGCGGTGGGCAGGAAATGTAGCACGTGGGAAAGAGTCTCTGACAATGACGTCGAGAAGTAGTCGAGATGGGCGTCGTTCCAATATCGAGCTTTTGAAGGGAAAGGGATGAAGTACGCGCTTCTGGAAAATGGTCAGCGTAGCGAAGCCATTCCTCGCGGAAGGGCCAGCTGTCGCGTTTGTCGAACAGCGGTCATCGCAAAATGCGGCTCCCATAGAATGCATCATTGGGCTCACCAAGGTCTTAAGAATTGCGATCCTTGGAAGGAACATGAGACCCAGTGGCACCGCGATTGGAAGAACAAGTTTCCTTCCGAATGGCAAGAGCACGTCCAGCATGATGAATTTGGAGAGAAGCACATCGCGGACGTGCGCACTGGTCGGGGACTTGTGATTGAATTTCAACATTCACACCTTGACCCAAAAGAACGCGACGCCCGCGAACGTTTCCATAAGAATATCGTTTGGGTTGTTGATGGCACCCGCCTGAAAAATGACCATCCACGCTTTCAAAGATCTGCGAGCACCTTCAAGCCTACCAACAGACAGGGTCACTACTTGGTGCCTGATCCGAAAAAAGTGTTTCCTTCAATGTGGTTAGATAGTCCAGTGCCGGTGTTCTTCGACTTTCTAGGTACTGAGGCACTCGATCATCCCGATGCGATTAGGGATCCACTTTGGCAATTGCTTCCGCACCGCGTGGACCGAGATGCGTTGGTCGTTGCGATGCCCCGACAATTCTTTGTGGAAGCTGCCTCCAGGCCCGCGCAGCCGACCCCTATCCCTCAAGCGACTTCGGGACAGGTTTTCCCAAGGGTGATCGGGAACGTGGATGCTCTGGCGGTCCTGTTGCGGCTCGCTTCTCAGCAACCTGGACGGGGGCCATATCAGCGTAGGTTTCGGCGGTTCTAGTTTCGGACCTGCCATTATTTTGGGTGCTCCAGAGTCATTGGGGATCGCGATACGCCTGAGAATTCCTAGAAGCTGGTGGTGGAGCTCAATGTGGGGGCCCCTTGGTCTGTGAGTTGTTGTCTATGCCGCCTAGGCGTTGCCAGGCCGACTTTGGCCTTGCCGGGCGGCCATGTATGATTCGATTTCTGCCGATTGGGCCTAGTTCTTCCCTAAAAGTCGGGTTTAGGGTCCAGATAGGTTGAAATCGTTGTTGAACTGCTGACCTTAAAAGGCGAAAAATGTATGATGTATAAGCAGAAATCAGGAATCCTAGGTCGGTAGCGGATGGAGCGAACAATGCTGGGTCTTACATTGCGCGATGAATTTCAGGGCCGCCGCCTCAAAGGGACGGCCATCGAGCTCGCGAATGAGAACAACACCGGTGCCACCCAGATCAGTCCGGCCGATTTTCTAAACATTACCTACCCGACAGCCGATGTTTTGACGGCCTTGGAGGCCATCGGTCCCGATCAAGGGCAGCCGGTGGTCCTGATAGGGGAAAGGGGCCAGGGCAAGTCCCACCTCTTGGCTGCCCTGTACCATGGCTTCACAAGCCCCGATGTAACATCGAAATGGCTCGGAGAGTGGGCTCAGCGGCTCAATCAGTCCAAGATAGGCGCCATCAAGCTGCGGCCAAAGACTTTGGTCATCAGCGAAAGCTTGCACCGTCAAAACCACAAGTTCCTTTGGGATCTGATCTTTGAGGGTCACCCTCACGGCGACTACATCCGTGGGATGTGGAACGCGCAGGCTGAGAAGAAGACCGACATCCCGGGGGACAATCTCCTAAAGGAGCTCTTTAAGCATACCCCGACGGCACTCATTTTTGATGAATTTCAGACCTGGTATGACGGCCTCACCAACACCAAGCAGTTTCCATGGCGCACTTGGGCATTCAATTTCATTCAGTTGCTCTCGGAGATCGCCAAGGAACATCCGGAATGGCTGGTCTTGGTAGTGTCGGTGCGCAACGGCGAGAGTGAAGCCTATCAACAGATTCATCGTGTCAATCCGAGGTTGATCGACTTCAAGGGTCCCCATGCCCGTCGTGATCGATTGCGCCTGCTCCTCCATCGCCTTTTCAATAACAGAATGCAGGTCCCTCAAGAGCAGATAGTGGGATCGATAGCGACTCATTTAAATGAGTACTTACGCCTGGTCGAGGTCGCTCCAGCCGAACAGGAGAATGCCAAACGGGAGTTCGTAGAGGCATGGCCATTCGCTCCCCACTTGATCAAGCTCCTTGAAGATCAAGTGCTCGTGGCAACTCAAGCTCAGGAGACGCGCGACCTCATCCGCATTCTGGCCGACGTCTTCAAATCACGTAACAGCGGCACCCCGATCATCACGGCGGCAGATTTTAGGCTAGATGACGAGAAGAGCGGGATCGCGGCTCTTTTGGATTCCGTTTCGAATCAACATCACGCGAGCCTTCGGGAAAAGGCTCAACGAAATTTGAGCGCGGTCCTCGATGCGGTAAAGTCGCCGGAACGAGTGGTGCCCCACCTCGCCGAGATAGTTGGCGCGCTCTGGTTGCGCTCCTTGGCCACCAGAAATGCCGGAGCAGACCCACAGGAGCTCCAAGTTGATGTCACCCGGGCGACCGCCGTTGACGACAATGCTTTTCGGGCCGAACTAACGACCATCGTTGAGAACAGTTTCAATATCCACGAAGAGGGGACCAGGCTGGTCTTCCGCGAGGAAGAAAATCCACAGGCGAAGCTCATTGCGAATGCCCGCAACGACAAACAATTTGCCGATGGTTCTGACAAACTGCAGTTGGCTCGTGAGATCCGCTACGTGATCGGGGGGTCGGAAAGCACACCAAAGACCTCTAGGGTCGTGGTCCTTTCTGAAGCTTGGACTGTCCAACCATGGTCGGGAGTGGAGGAGATCGATCTCCCGGGCAAATGGGATGATCGGATCCCCCTGCTAGTGGTGCCCGAGCTCCCCGATAGGGTCGAAGCGGTCCTAGGTACTTGGCTGAGGGACCATCTGCAGGTCCGAAGGAATGCTGTCCGCTTCCTTCTACCAAGAGAGGGAAGTGAGAATCTATTCTTTGACCGAGACCTTTTGGTCCTGGCCCGGGCGGTCTTCCTAGCGGATCGCTGGAAAGTTCAAAATCTTGAGTTCAAAAAACTTCACGCCAAGTATGAACGCGAGCTTCGCGATATCCTGAAGCGCCGTTTTGATCGATTTGCCATCCTTGCGACATGGAATTTCCAGAGCCCCGCTCAGTGCACTTTTAGGATCGAGAGCCATAAGGCTGAGGGCGCGCAGATCCCCGAAGCCATCGATAATCTCGCTACAAAAAACCTCTTTGTGTCCGAGGACTTTGACGCTCTAGTAATGACGGCCTCGCGTCAGAACGAGTCCGCTGGAAAACTTCTACGTGAATTGCAAGAGCCGCGCCCTGGTGGAGAAGATTGCATTCCGTGGCTTGGCGAGATCGCGATGAAGGAAAAACTAATCAGGCTCTGCGCTCGAGGCGAGATCGCCTTGAATGTCCGCAATATGGAGATGTTGCAAGTAAAGGCGGGAGAAGACGAGGATTCTGCTTGGCGGCGCATGCGCCCTAAACTGGGGACGGGTAAGCATCTAGACGAGACCTACGTGCTTCCGCCACAGGCTGTACCTCATACGGAGGGTATCGCTCCGGCGACCGGACCCAGCGTCGCCACGGCGGCAGGCCCGAGTCAGCAACTGCCTTTGGGGATCCCGGCGGCTGCACCTGTGGTTACTGGTTGGTCGGCGCCTACGATCGGAAGCCCCAGTCCGCAGGTCCAGGAGGGACCAGGGGCTGGGATCTTTGGTGCGCAAGCTACATTGCGTCCGCTGAACACTGTGGGATCTACTTCGGCTTTGAATCTCATCGGAAAAGTGGAAAGTTGGGGCATCGGGACTGGGACTCAGGTGCAGGATGTGCAGCTGAAGGTGGCAAATCTAACGGGCGCTCAGCTTAATGACCTCCTCAGAAAGCTTCCAGACGGCATCACCTACGAGCTTTCCCTGAACAAAGAGGAAAAGTGATGCCACTGCCGCTGGCTCTCCTTCGGCGACTTCAGACGGTCGCCCCGGAAGAGGCTTGGAATAGCCTTTTTGAACATGCCTGGAAGATCTGCACAGCTCCGTTGCGGGCCGAGCAAGCGAGCTCTGAGGTCACCAATCGAGATTCCGAGGTCGGCGTCGCCGATCTGTTCTTGGCCACCGTCGGATGGGATCTTTGGCGGTCCTATGAGGATTCAGTCCTGAGGACAGCGAACATGCTGGCTTCGTGGTGGGCGGCTCGTGGCCCAGGTCGTGCTGTGCTGGTGTTGGACGCGCTATCCTTGCGGGAGGTGCCTTGGATCCTTCAAGGTGCTGTCGAGCGCGGCTATACGGTCCATCAGGCCCGCGCTACGGGTGCGGAGCTACCGGCGGACACCGTATCTTTTGCGCAGGCGCTTGGGTTTGCAGGACGAAGCTCCCTTGAGAACAATGGGGGCGCCAGCAAGGGAAGGCTGTCGGGTGCCACGACCGACGCAACCGATCTGCCTTGGGACGATTGCGCTGCCCAGGTAGGGTCATCCCAAGACATCTTGTTCTGGCATCACTGGCCTGACGTGCGCCTTCACGACCTGAGTGTGCCGGGCCAGGGGTTGGCAGCCCTCTCGCGTGAAGCCTCGGAAAAATTACGAGGGGATGCTTTTTGGACGCTGGTTGAGCGATTGGCAACCGGACGGCGTTTGGTGATCACCGCTGATCATGGCTATGCGGCTAGTGGCTACTTTACGGACACCTCGGACATGGTTCAGTCGGACTACCTAAAGAATCGTTTTAAGAGTGGGCGATGGAGCCCCAAGGCAGGGACCCTCGGCACCTGGGTGCCGCCATTGGATATAGAATTGAAGACCTCCCATTCAGAGGCGGTCTTCGTCCTTGGGCGCAGAAAGTGGAAAAGCCAGGGCGGGTATCCAACGCTGACGCATGGCGGGCTTTCGCTCTTGGAAGTTGCGGTGCCCTTCATCGAGTTGTCGCGCGCTGGAGGAGCCTGAGCATGGCAAATGGCTCGAAAGGTATTGGACAAAAGACCAAGGCTCAAAGAGTCACCGAAGAGGTAGCCAAGTTAGTTCATGCGGGCAGCTCCGCAAAAGTGGAGACAGTCGACTTCAACGACCCCAAGAGATCAAAAACTTGTCTTGAAGTCGACTTTCCAATCTTGGCGGTGAATCAAGTCGCTGTGATTGAAGGAAGTACCTCGAAACCGATATATCAAATGTCGAAGTGGTGGGCGCGGCGTCGTTCAAGCGTTTTTCGCACTCTACTGTTGTCAGCCGCAATGAAGGCGCCGGACGATACTTCCCAAGCTGCCAAGGCTGTTTGGGATGTTTACTATGCCAATCACCAAAAGAAAGGTTCATTTGCGGATATAAAAGTTGCCGATATTTTTATGGGCGGCGGAACTACAGTGGTCGAAGGTAGCCGCCTTGGTATGCAAATGATTGGCAATGATCTCAATCCGGTCGCTTGGTTCGTTGTTAAGACTGAGTTGGCCAGAGTACAGAGGGAAGAGGTAAAAGCACTCCTAGCCCATATTGAAGCCGAGGTAAAACCTCAGATCATGCCCTATTACGCATGCGGCGGTCCCCATGGAGAGCAAGGTAAATGGACACGAATATCCTCCGGTGAAATAATGGCTGAAAGCTTTGATCCTCTCGCCATCGAGCCGAAGAAGCGAAAAGAATTCAGCTATGACGGTCCGGAAATTATTTATGTTTTTTGGGCTAAGCATGGTCCTTGTCAAGTGACTGGCTGTGGCCACCGTACGCCCATAATTAGCTCGCCGGTTATTGCCGTTAAAGAACTGAACATAAAATCTTGGGGGCACACCTGCAAGTCGTGTAAGACATCGTTTGATATTGAACTTGGTGAAACAAGGATGGCACCTGACATGCCTTTATTTGTTGCTCCAAGTGAGAAAGCGTTTGCGATTTTAAGGAAAAACGGGGGCGTCGAGTGTCCCGTGTGCAAAACCGAGGACACTTTCTCGGCGCAAGGAAAGTCGAATACAAAAAAAGTTTCTCTCTCGTTGCTTATACATCCGCAGTGGATGCAAGGCGCGTCCTCGCAAGACCCAGAAGGCAGGCCATTTGGCGGAAGCATGACAGATGGTGCAGAGGCTTCTGCTCGATGGCTCCAAGCGAGAGGAAGCGCCCTAAGGTTGCTGGAGGTCAGAGGAACATTGCCAGATGAGGTGACCTGCCCTGAAACTGGTGTGACTTTTGGTACTGCAGTGGGCACTATACCAAAGAAATCCAACTATTCCTGCGGAGCCTGTGGCAACGTTCAAGATGTTCTAACGACCATTAGTGAATCGAAAAAAAGCTCTCCCGTTGCCCCCTATGCGGTTCAAGCATGGTCACGGCGTCACGATAATTCGGGGGCGGCTTATGGTGGACGATTTTTCACTCAGGTTGATCCTAAGGTATTTTCGGCAGCCGAAATAGAGTGGGATGACAGGAAATATAAGGATCTTGCAAATTACTGGCCTCAGACAGAGGTACAAGTGGGGCTTGAGACTTCCGTTAGGACCCCCTTGTTAAGATACGGGTATCGCTCGTGGAACAATTTCTTCAATTCGCGTCAGCTACTTGTTCACTCTCAAATTCTAAAGGCAATCGACACTCTCCCTGGATATAGCATCGCTGCCCGTGAGGTGGTCCTGGCAGCTTTTCAACAGTACCTTAGAAATAATAATATGTTTTGCATTTGGAATATTCAGGCGGACAAGCTCGAACCGTTTCTCAGCAAGAACAATCTTCAGCCACCTACGCGCCCGATTGAAAACTGTGTATTCGGAGAACTAGGGAGAGGAAATTGGACCTCTTGTATTGAAGGTATTGGGGAATTGATTGAGTGGAGTGAGAATCCTTGGGAGTTGGTTCCGAGGCAGGAGCTTCCTCCATCTGTTTTGGCGGACATTGGAATATCTAAGAGTGTCAAAACCAGCACCGGCGATCAAGTTGTTCCAGACCGTACGAAAATTTCGTGTGGTAGCTCTACAGCGCTGACGGGTATTCCGGATGGGAGTGTCGACTTAGTTATCACAGATCCGCCATTTGGCGACATCATGCAATATGCAGAACTGTCGGGCATGTTCTATTCTTGGCTTCGATTAGTTTTGAAAAAAAGTTATCCAGTTTTTGAACCGGAGCAAACGCCTACTGCTCTTGAAGCTGTCGAAAATCGATCACGCCATGGGAAAGATGCAAACGCATTCTATAGTCGGTTGCTCACATCCTGTTGGAACGAAGCATCCAGAATTTTGAAACCCGGTGGGATTTTGAGTTTTACGTTCCATCATGACAAGGATGAGCCTTGGGTAGCCGTTTTGGAAAGCTTGTTTAATGCCGGGTTTTATTTGGAGGCAACATATCCAGTTCGTTCAGATGAGACGAAGGGCGAAGGTGGCACACCTGGCACCTTTGGCGCACAGAAGGTTGAATATGATGTCCTGCATGTTTGTAGAAAACGCACGGAGGATCCATTGCCCGTGAGTTGGGCAAAGATGCGTCGTGAAGTTCTGCAAGACGTTCGGAGCCTTAAGAATACTCTTGAACATCATCAAAAGGCAGGCCTCCCCGAAGCCGACTTAACTGTCATTCGCAGAGGAAAGGCGTTGGAATATTACTCACGTCATTTTGGAAAAGTCTTTGTTGACGATGGGCGAGCAATATCAGTTCTTGATGCACTGATTGGCATCAACCAGCTTTTGGACGAAGAATCCGGCGGAATAAAAGATCCTCCACCAGTAAGTGCCGAACCTTTTACGCGGCAGTTCCTTCGCCTATTTGACGGCGTAAGAGAGCTCCCGCGCAATCAGATGCAGAATTTCTTGCGCGGCACGGGCATTGCGCC
>Ga0075522_10000892_pt1 | contig 22290 bp, 20 predicted proteins | sample NGEPerA_FD_74796 | JGI IMG/M metagenome (GOLD analysis project Ga0075522, IMG submission 74796) | Arctic peat soil microbial communities from the Barrow Environmental Observatory site, Barrow, Alaska, USA - NGEE PermafrostL2-A | ecosystem: Environmental > Terrestrial > Soil > Wetlands > Peat ...
GGAAGGGCTGGGGGCGCCGCTATCAGGGCCTTTGGAGTCGATAAAGGAAAAGGATTCGAGGACGACCTTGAGCTTGCTTTGCTTTTGATGGGTGGTTTTGTCCTCCCAGGTGTCTTGCTTGAGACGGCCTTCGACAAGCAGAGGCCTCCCTTTGCGCATGTATTGGCCGATGACTTCGGCTTGGCGACCCCACACCTCAACGTCAACGAAGCTCGTTTCTTCCTTGGCCGCACCAGATTCATCTTTCCAATTGCGGTTGATGGCGAGGGTAATCTTGACCACGGCTGTCCCTTTGGGCGTGTAGCGCAATTCGGGATCGCGGGTCAGGTTGCCGGCCACGATGACTTTGTTGAAGTTCGCCATAAGGCCGGTTATTTAGCCTCTTTCTTGGGAGCGGGGGCAAGCGTAAAAAGGACGCGGAAAATGTCTTCGTTGTTGGCGAAACGCTGGCGCAACTGGGAGACGGCGGACGGCGCGCTTTCAAAGACAAAATTGACGTAAAAACCGGCGGTGTGCTTCCGGTCAGCCACGCGGGAAAATGATTTTTTATCCATCTTTTGGACGGTTTCCACTTTGCCGCCGGCGGTTGAAATTTCGGCGGAAATTTTGTCGATCGTGTCTTTGATCGTCTCTTCCTTGCCGCCCGCGTTGAGTATAAATAAACCTTCGTAACGTTTCACAGTTTTCCTTTAGTCGGCGGAGCCGCGACGGCTCCGTTAAATTGATTCATTGCTTCTTTGATTCCAGCGCCCAGCCAACATTCCACCTGCCGGCTGGCTCGCGCCAGGACTTCTTCCACTATTTTTTGTTCCGCAGCCGTAAAACGGCCCAGGACATAATCTGTTATTTGCCGCTGGTCACCTGCCTTGCGGCCAATGCCTAATCTCTGCCGCGGATATTCCCGCGTGGCCAATTGATGCTCGATCGAGTCCAGCCCGTGATGGCCGCCGCTGCTGCCCTCGGCCCGCAGGCGAATCTGCCCCAGGGGCAAGTCCGCATCATCCACCACGATCAACAAGCGCACGGGCGGCAATTGATAATACCGGGCCAAGGCCCCCACCGCCTCGCCACTCGCATTCATAAACGTCTGCGGCTGGCACAAAATAACCTTCTGCGCGGCGCGCTCGGCCCGGGCCACCCGCGCCTGAAATTTCCTTTCCACCGTCCACGGCGCGCGCCATTGCGCCGCCAACTGTTCCACCAACAAAAAGCCGATGTTGTGCCGGGTCCCGGCGTAATTTGAGCCGGGATTTCCCAAGCCGGCAATGAGAGATAAATTCTCCAACAACAGCGGTGTTTTCGAAGGGCCGTTTTACTTCTTTTTCTCGGCTTTCTTTTCGCCGGCTTTCTCGGCGGGCGCGGCCGCTTTGTCGCCCGCTTTGGCCGCGCCTTTTTCGGCGCCCTTGGCAGCAGGCTTGGCTTCGCCTTCCGTGCCGTCTTCTTTTTTCTCTTTGATCATCTCCACTTCGCCAGTGGGCGAGGTGGCGGCTTCGAGCGTCGCGGCTTCCTGCGCTTCGCTGACCGGCGCGGCGACGGCCAAGACCGAAATATGTTTGTCGCCCAGGATTTCCACGCCTTCCACCGCCGGAATTTCGCCGATGTGAATGGCTTTGCCGATTTCCAAATGGCTGACATCAACCCGCAAGACTTCGGGCAAATCCTTGGGAAGGGCGCGGACTTTGAGCTTGAACAAAACGTGTTCGAGCGTGCCGCCGCCGGTTTTAACGCCAACGGCTTCGCCGATCGCCTCGACGGGGACCATGACGGTGACTTTTTCGTTCTCGGCCACTTCGTGCAAGTCGATGTGAAGCACCTGATTGGTCAGGACATGGTGCTGGATGGCTTGGACGAGGGCGAGGCGCTTGGGTTTGGCGTCGTCCTTGACCGAAAGATCGAGCAGGACGATTTCGGAGGCGGCCCCGTGCATGACATCCCGAATGTCATTGAGGTCGATCTCCAGGCTTTGCGGGGGGTTATGGCCGTAGATAACGGCTGGCACGCGGCCCGAGGCGCGCAACTTTTTAGAACCGGCCCGGCGGCCCAACGTCCGCGGGAAAGCAGTCAAATTTACAGATTTCATCTTATATACCTTATACGAAAAGACCGCGCAACGCCAGCCTAACTGGTGCGACCGCCCTTAAACTCGAATAGCGAGGTTATGGACGAATTGCAGTTAATGCGCTTAATCGCCTCGCCCAAGAGCGCGGCCACGGACAGCGTCGTGATCTTTACCCCGTCTATGGCGGGGCGTAGGACGGTATCAGTCGTAATCAATTCGTCAATATTTGATTTTCGGAGGCGCTGGATGCCGAGGTCGTTCAAAATGGCGTGGGAAACGCAGGCGATGATGCTTTTGGCGCCCTTTTTCTTGAGCAGGACGGCGGCGTTGACGATGGTGCCAGCCGTCTCGGTCAGGTCATCGACCATCAAAACGTTGCGGCCGCGAATCTCGCCGATGACGGCCATGGCCTCGATGTCGGTGGCGCTTTTGCGGCGTTTGGCGACGATGGCCAGGCCGCATTCGAGAACCTGGGAGTAAGCGTGGGCCATTTTCAAACCGCCGACATCCGGGCTGACGACGACCAGATTTTCGAGCCGCTTTTGTTTGAGATATTCATACATGACCGGCGCGGCATACAGGTGATCGACCGGAATATCGAAGAACCCCTGAATTTGCTGGGCGTGAAGATCCATGGTCAAAATGCGGCTGGCCCCGGCGGCCACCAGGAGATTGGCGACGAGTTTGGCCGTAATGGGAACGCGAGGCTGGTCTTTGCGATCCTGGCGGGCGTAGCCATAAAAGGGCAACACCGCCGTGATGCGCGAAGCGCTGGCCCGGCGGACGGCATCCATCATGATGAACAATTCCATCAAATGATGGTTCGTCGGCGGAGAGGTCGATTGCAGGATGTAAACATCTTCGCCGCGGACATTCTCCTCGATTTTGACGAACGTTTCGCCATCGGGAAAGGAACTCACGGTGCATTTGGCCAATTCCATGCCGATGGAGGCGGCGATGCTCTGAGCCAGGGCTGGGTTGGACGTGCCCGCAAAAATTTTCACAGATACTCGATGATTGAAAAAATAAAAATGCCTCGGGGTGACCCGGGCGCGAGGCAGCACTCTAACAACCGCCAATTCAGGCGCAAGAGCAAAATGGGAATGGAATTTTTTGGAGGCGCATGGGGATCCCGCTCCTAATCTTAATCGTAATCGTAATCTTAATCCTCGGCGAAGAGATTATGATTAAGATTACGATTAAGATTATGATTAAAATTAGGAGCGGGAACAGTATGGTTTCTGGCCAAGACTGGCTCAGTTTGAGCCACGAAAATATGGCGACGCCCGAAGAATCGTCAGAATTGACATGGCCTTTAATTTGCTTTACAACAGGTTGATTGCTTTTCCGGCCCCATGAAGATTGAAATGTCCACTAGCATAGATTGCCGCCGCAGGATGACCGCTTTCACCCTGATCGAAGTGGCGGTGGCGGCGGCTATTGCCGCCATGTTGCTGGCGGGGTCGTTCATGGGATTTAACGTGGCGGCGCGGCAGGTGCAATTTTCGGCCTGCAACCTGGCGGCAAACACCATGGCCATGGGTGAAATAGAAAAGTATCTCGCCACCTCGCCCAGCCAATTGCTCGCCATGCCTGCTTACGGGACCCAACCGACCAACCTTTGCCTGCCGGTGTCGGACAGCAATATCGTCAGTTGCACGAACATCTATGCGATCACCAATATATCCAGCACGCCGCCCTATGCCTTGATCCAGCTCCAGTGTGTTTGGAACTTTAATGGTTTTGGCACCTTTACCAATACGGTTGTGGTGTTGCGGGCCCTGAACTTATGACCCTCCTTTCCCATCGCAGCGCTGGTCGGCGAAATCAGGATGCCTTTACCCTGATCGAAGCGCTGATTGTCACCGCGACGATGGTCATTGTCATTGGCTCGGTCATTTTGTGCAATTTGTTTGGCTTGTCGATGGCAGTGCGGCAACAAATTTGGATGGGAGCCAGTGACGATGCGTGCCGAACCGTCAGCACTCTGATGCAGGACATTCGAGGCGCATCCACGCTGCAGGTAGGCAGTTACACCTCGAACGTTTTTTCGCCCACTCCCGATAATACGAACCAAACCGGGAATGCCCTGCTAATTTTTCCGACTTCCAACACGGTTGCGCCGTTTACTCTCTATTATTTTAATTCCGTCAGCAATACCCTCGTCCGGACAAACTTCATTAGTGCCGGGGTGGCGGGAGATTTCAAGCAGGTTTCAGCCAACCAACTGACCAATGACCATCCTCTTTTTAGCGAAGTGAGCTGCACGAACACGGTGTTGACCAATTCCCGACCCATGGCCACCATCAGTATCTATCTTTCGTTTACCAAGTTGCAAGACCCGCAGGTTGTCATTGAGACAGGGAGTCTGGTGGACCTATATCAAATTGTGCTTTGTGTCTCCCCCAGAACCGATTTATGAAACTACGCCCTTCCACCCTTTGCAGCCGGACCCGCCAGCGCGGTTGGGCGTTGTTAGTTGTGATGACGCTGCTCGTGGCTGGGCTGATGGTTTTGGCGGGCGTCATGCGCTGGGCCAATCAAAACGTTACCGTCACGTCGCGCAACAACGAATATTTTTCCACCGCCTACGCGGCCGAAGCCGCCGCCGAAAAAGTGTTGTCCAGCATGGCCCAAGATTATCTCAATTACGGCCCCGCGCTCGTCTCCCAAAGGCTGAACTCATACGCCTCGTATATTCCGACTTCGACGGACAACCCGAATTTTGCCAACTACCAATTCACCGATGGCTCCACCGCCAACAAGGTTCTGGTGACCCGGACATCGACCAACAGTTCGGTTGTCCTGGGAGCGCCCTATCAGGGCTTGACCATGACAGCGGACATCTATGAGATCATTGCCAATGCGCACAACACCACGACCGAATATAAAATTTCGGCGGCTGTGGGCGAGAAGGTCAACCTTGGCACAATTCCTTTGTTTCAATTTGCCATTTTCTATCAGAATGACATGGAGATAGCGCCGGGCGCGGCGATGACCATTAACGGGGCGGTGCATGGCAATTCCCAAATCTATTTGGAACCCCAGTCCGGCCTGACCTTTTCCAGCACGGTTTCGGCGGTGGGCAACGTGACGCTGGGCGAAAGCCCGAATGACCCCAGCTATCGCGTCCCCAGCGGCGTAACCTTCGCCACCAATTATGGGCATTTGAGCGACGTCAATCCCTTGACTCTGCCCGTCGGCACCAATACCAGCGGAGCGGCGACCAATGTGGGCCAAAACGTCAGCGCCATTTTGCAACCACCGCTTTCGGGGCAAACTCCTGGGGATAGCGTCGGAACCAATCTTCTCTACAATAAAGCGGATCTGATTGTCCTCGTCTCCAACAACTCCATTACCGTGACTTCGGGGGCGGACATCAACGGCCAGGGGACAGTCATCAACAGCAATCAATGGCAGCGTTTTGTCAGCACCAACGGAAGTTTTTACGACCAGCGGGATTCGCTGCAAGTCAACCCCGTGACGATCAATGTCTCGAACCTGGTGGCATGGAGCGCGACCAATACAGTGCTGCGCCCGGTGTTGCAGACGTTGCGGGGGAGTTCCGCCGCAGACGTTCAGTCGATCTACGTGGCCGACATGCGCGGCACAAGCAATCAGGTCATTACGCCGGTTCCTACCGTAGGGACTAATTACACCACTAATACGGTTACGACCTCCTCTGGCCCTCCCGCCGGATACATCCCACCCGTCACGACCAATGGAAGCGGGGTATCAAAAACGTACACTTATAAAGTCAGGACGGCCAGTTATTACACTAATTATACTTATCTCACCAATTACCCTGTCACCTCCCAGCCAGGCATCGTCCTGAGCAACGGGGCGACTCTAACCCCGCAAGGGTTGTCGGTCGCGACGCCCGACCCTGCTTACATCATCGGCAATTGGAATGTCGCGACCAATTCCGCTCATTCGGACGCGGGGTCGGCCGATACTTCTTATACTTATCCCAGCGCGATTTTTGCCGATGCCATCACCATTCTGTCCTCGGCGTGGAATCCGAACAATAGCGCGCTTGCCCTGAGCACCCGCGCCGCGAATAGCGATACCGTCAATGCCGCGTTTCTGACCGGCAATGTGCCTTCGGACGGCGACTACTACAGTGGAGGTGTCGAGAATTTTCCCCGCTTCCTGGAAAACTGGAGCGGGCAAACCTTCACCTATAATGGCTCGATGGTGGCAATGTTCAAGAGCCAGATCGCCACCGCTTTCTGGCCCGGGACCGGCAGTGTTTATAATCCGCCGACCCGCAATTGGGCCTTTGACCTTAATTTTAACACCCCTTCCAAGCAGCCGCCCATGACGCCGCGGGTGATCTATGTCCATCGCAGCCAGTGGACTTCGCTGACGCCCAATACGACGAGCTTTTAGCCCACAGCCATGAAGTTACTGATTTTCCTCTTCCTCGCGATGATGGCTCTATCGAGGGCGCGGGCCGATGACAGCTTTCATGCCTACGCCAGTTCGACAAATTTAATCGAAGGCGGCCGGGTGGACTTATTGGTCATAGTGACCAGTAATCAACAAGCCACCTTCCGCACCCCGAAAGGCTGGTACCACCAAATCGATGAAAGCCGCCAAAAAATCACTTTTCAAAGCGCCAGCGGCAAGAGCGCATTGACCGTACAATTTACGACCAATTCCCCGGGGGCGCTCCCGCCGGAAAATCTTTTGAAAGCGCGTGTTTTGGCCGAACATCCCGGCGCGGGCATCCTGCAATACAGCATCTGCCCCACCAGTTCAGGCCCGGGCGTTTTTTTTGATCTGGTCAGCCTGCCGGCGCCCCGCGTCATTCTCAAAATGCGCCATGCCTTCGTCGCTTTGCCCGGCGGCCAGGCGGAGTTCATTCTTTCGGCCAATGACGATGAATTCAACAAGGGCCGGGCCGTCTTCATGAGCATGTTGAATTCCTTTCACGTTAGGCCGGTCAAACTTAAACAGTGAGTCCTTGCTTTGCGCCCTGAGAAAATGCTAAAAACAACGGATGACAATTCCCTTCCTAAACCGGGGTAAGAGCGATCAAATACTGGCCATAGACCTGGGCACGCGCACCACCAAGGCGGTGCTGATGGAGCGCCGAGACAATGGCTTGAGCCTGTCGCGCTTTGTCGTGCAGGACGCGCCCATCTACGATAAGGCGCTGCCCCAGGGGTTATTGACCGAGCATTTGAACAACATCGTCGAAGCCATCCAACCGCGCACCAAGCAAGTCACCATCGCCATCGGCGCCAGCGATTCCCTTCTGCGCAGCACCGAATTGCCCCTGCTGCCGTTAACGGAAATGCGCCAGATGCTGAGGTTCAATTCCAAGAATTACCTGCAACAGGACCTGCGCGATTATATTTTTGACTGTTATATTGTCCCGCCCCGCCAACGCTCGGCCGAGGTGGCCAAGCCCGGCATGGCCAAATACAAGGTGTGGGTGGGAGGGACGCGCCGTGAAACATTGCTGACCCTGGAATCGGCCGTCAAAGAGGCAGGACTGATCCCCGACCAAGTCACCCTGACCATTCTAGGCCCCATCAACGCGTTGGAGATGGCGCAACCGGAGGTGTTCAACAAGGAGATTGTGGCCGTGGTCGATTTGGGGTTCAGGACTTCGAGCATTAGCATCCTGGAAGACGGCGAATTGTGCCTGAGCCGCACGGTGGAAATCGGCGGCGACAAATTGACCACCGGCCTTTCTGAAGCGATGAACATCAGCTATGCCGAGGCGGAGGGAATTAAAATTGGGATGCCGCAGGAAGTCGAAGTGCATTTGCAACCCCTGCTCGCGCCGCTGGGACGCGAGTTGCGCGCTTCGATTGACTTTTTTGAACACCAGCGGGAAAAAACCGTCGGCAAGGTTTTGGTTTCGGGCGGCGCGGCCCGATCTGAATTTATTTTGCAAATGCTGCAAACGGAATTGGCCGTGGTTTGCAAGCCCTCCTTGCCCACCGAAGGGATCCATCTTTCCTTGTCGGCGCAACAAATGACGGAAGTCGAACAAGTTTCCAGCACTCTGACGGTGGCCATTGGTTCCGCCGCCATGTCCCTGGCCTAGGGCGGGGGCCCAAGGTGCAAACCTGCATCATTTTTAATCCCTCCGCGCGAGGAGAAAAGGCGACGGCCTTCCGCGCCCGGCTCGCCTCTCTTTTTCCCGCCGCCGTTGCCCGTCCCACCACCATGCCGGGCGAAGCGCGGCCTTTGGCGGCCCAGGCGGTGCGAGACGGGTTCCAAACTGTTATCGCCGCCGGAGGAGACGGCACGGTCAATGAAGTCGTCAACGGCATCGGCGACGCGCCGGGCGGTTTTGAGTCCGTTTGTTTTGGAGTGTTGCCGCTGGGCACGATCAATGTCTTTGCGCGCGAGCTGGGTTTTCCGCGGGAATTGGGGGCGATTGCCACAGTATTGACAACGCGAAGATTGATGGTGGTGGATTTGGGCCGGGCCGATTATACTTCTCCCAGTGGGCCGCAACACCGTTATTTTATTCAATTGGCCGGGGCCGGCCTCGATTCCCGGGCCATTGAATTGGTGGACTGGAAATTAAAAAAGAAAATCGGGGGCGCCGCCTATCTGGCGGCGGGCTGGAAGGCGATGGGTGAGACGCATCCGGTCATTTCTGTCCAGGCGGAAAAGAAGGCCGCGGGCGAATTAGTATTGATTGGCAATGGACGTTTCTACGGTGGAAACTTTGCCGTCTTTCCCGCTGCCAGCTTGCAGGACGGAATGCTCGATATTTGCGTCCTGCCGCAGTTGACCTGGCCGGGATTGCTCTCCGTCGGCCTGGGCTTGGTCACCGGCAGGCTGGACAAAGTGTGCTCCGCCTTGCATTTCAGCGCCAGTTCGGTGAGTTTATCCAGTGCCAGCCGGGTCATTTTACAATTGGACGGGGAGAATGTGGGCGAATTGCCGGCCACGCTTTCCATCGTGCCGCAGGCGCTGCGGGTGATTGTGCCGTAAACTATATTTGAACTTTGGGACGCAAGGCAGGTAGGCTAAGATTATGAAACATGAAGGCGAAGCGCGGCAGGCCGCGCTGAGGATTATTCTTTGGACATTGATTGGGGTTTGCGCTTTGGGCTTGACCGGACTCATCGCCAAATTTTTGGGATCTATCCTGGTCTTCCTTGCCTTCGGTTTGATTTTTGTCTGGGTTCTTTTCGCCCTCTTTACCCTTTACTTTTTTCGCGATCCGACCGCGACGACGCCCGCTGGCCCTGGTCTCGTCGTCTCCCCAGGGCATGGCAAGGTGGATGTCGTTGATAAATTGACGAATTCGGAATTGCTCGGCGGCCCTTGCCATCGCATCTCCATTTTCTTGTCGGTCATCAATGTCCACGTCCAGAATGCTCCCATCAGCGGCAAGGTCCTCAGCCTCGTCCATACCGAAGGAGAGTTTGTCAGCGCGCTCAAGGCGGACTGCGCCGATTGCAATGAAAACGTCCTGATCGGTTTTGCCTCGAGTGAAATGCCCGGCGAAAAAATTGGCCTTCGGCTCATCGCCGGCCTCATCGCCCGGCGCATTGTGCCGTTTATCAAGGTGGGCGATGACGTGCCCAGAGGCGAGCGCATCAGCCTGATTCAATTCGGTTCGCGTTGCGACGTGTACCTGCCGCTGAACTACACGATCAAGATCAAGCTGGGAGACAAAGTAGTCGGCGGAGTAACGATCCTGGCCGCAAGGTGACGCATGGATAACCAGCCACAGCCGTTGGAAACAGAAAAGGAAACGCCCACGCTCAAGATTTATTTTCTGCCGAACCTGATGACGGCAGGAAACCTGTTTTGCGGTTTCGTGGCCCTGACTGAAATCGTCGAGGCCAAACTGCCGGGAAAGCAAGGTTACGGCTCGATCAAAATGGCGCTGGCTTTCATTTTGCTGGCCTGCATTTTCGATTTGCTCGATGGCCGGCTGGCCCGAATGGGAGGAGTCGAAAGTTCCTTTGGCCGGGAATTCGATTCGCTGGCGGACTTGATTTCTTTTGGCGCGGCCCCGGCATTTCTGGTGCATCGCGTGGTGCTGCACGATGTCTTTGCCAGCCGGCCGGAAATCGGCTGGTTTGTCGCGTCGATTTATTTGATCTGCGGAGCATTGCGCCTGGCGCGCTTCAATTGCCTGGCAGCGATGGCCGGCGGCGGAGGCGGCAAGGAATTTTTGGGGTTTCCCATTCCGGCGGCGGCCGGCTTGGTGGCTTCGCTGACCTTGTTTCTGATGTGGGGCGACCAAGGGGACCGTGACCTCTCGCACCGGCCTTGGAGTATAATCCTGCCTGGCCTCCTGCTTTTTCTTTCCTTCATGATGGTCAGCGAAGTGAAATATCCCTCCTTCAAGACCTTGGATTTGAAGGCCAGGCGCAGCTTCGCAAAGATGGTCGCCACCATCGTTTTTATTGCCGCCCTGTTTCTTTTGCACCGCCTGATTCTGCCCTTTTTCCTGCCGGCGTTTTTCACTCTTTATCTCCTCTATGGTTTTATTCGCCCGCGAATTTCCCGCAAGTTCCGCCGTGGGATTGAAGAAGAGGATGACGACGACGACGGGTCTTTAGCTTCCTGACATGCTTTTTCAGCATCCTATCTTTCTCGCGATTTTGACCGGTTTTGTCTTCGGCCTCCTTCTGTCCATACCGGTCGGTCCCGTCAACCTGACGATTATTAACGAAGGGGCGCGAGAAGGGCTGCTTTGGGCGCTGATGATTGGTCTTGGGGCCACCCTGATGGAAGTGGTGTATTGCGCGCTGGCGTTCACGGGCTTTGCCTCCTTCTTCAATGGCAAAGTGATCAAGGCGGTGTTGGAATTGGTCAGCTTTGTTTTTATGCTTTACCTCGGGATCAAATTCCTGACCGTGCGCAGCATCAGTGCCGCTAAACCGGCCAAGGAAAAAGAGAAGAAAACCATGAAACACCATTCGGCTTTTGTCACCGGAGTGGCGCGCGTGTTCGGAAATCCCGGGGTCTTTCTTGGCTGGATTGTTCTGGCCGCGGTTTTTAGATCGCACGACTGGGTTGAACCCAATTTGACCGGGACATGCTACTGTGTTGCCGGCGTGGCCGGGGGAGTGGGGTTGTGGTTTTTCGGCTTGAGCTATGGGGTTTCGCGCAAGCACGGCAAATTCACTGAGAAAACGCTGCTGCGCATGGAACACATTTCGGGGATTTGCATGCTGGCGCTGGCGGTCGCGCAGGGAATTTATATCGCGTGGCAAATACACCACCGCAAGTTTTGAACTAAATAGTCTGGACGAACCGTCCGATTCGCCCGCAAGCGTCCTCGATTTTATCGAGCGCCGTGGCGAAACAGCAGCGCAAATAGCCCTCGCCGCTGGGTCCGAATGCGCTCCCCGGCACGCAGGCCACCTTCTCACTTTCCAGCAGGCGCAATGCAAATTCCTTCGAGCTGAGTCCGGTCGGGCGGATGCAGGGGAAGGCATAAAACGAGCCCCGCGGCAAATGGCACGGCATCCCCATCTGATTGAAGGCGTGGACAATAAAATTGCGCCGCAGTTGATATTGCTCGCGCATCTTGATCGTGTCGGCTTCGCCGTGCTGGATGGCTTCGAGGGCCGCCTCCTGGCTGATGATGCTGGCGCAGAGCATCGAGTATTGATGGATGCGCATCATGGCCTCGATGATCTCGGCGGGGCCGCAAGCGTAGCCGATGCGAAAACCGGTCATGGCATAGGCCTTGGAAAATCCGTGCAGAAAAATCGTCCGCGCTTTCATCCCCGGCACCGCGGCGATGCTGACGTGTTCGCCTTCGAAGGTCAGTTCCGAATAGATTTCGTCGGTCATCACCAACAAATTGTGACGGCGAACGAGATCGGCAATTTTCTGCAATTCCGCGCGGCCCATCGTCCCGCCGGTCGGGTTAGTGGGAAAATTCAAAACCAGGACTTTGCTGCGAGGCGTAATGACTTTCTCGATCGCTTCCGCAGTCACCGAGAAATTGTTCCCGGCGTGGCACGCCACCGCCACCGGCACTCCATGGGCCAGCGAGATGCCCGGCGAATAACTGACATAGCAGGGCTCGTGATAAATGACTTCGTCACCCGGATCGATCAAGGCGCGAAAGGCAATGTCCATCGCTTCACTGACTCCGACCGCGATGAGAATTTCTCGCTTAGGATCGTAGGCCGCGTGGAAATGCTTTTCGACGCTGACGGCAATTGCCTCGCGCAATTTGAGCAAACCCAGGTTGGAAGTGTAAGTGGTCTTGCCGCGTTCCAGCGCGTAAATCGCCGCCTCGCGAATGTGCCACGGCGTGACGAAATCCGGCTCGCCCACGCCAAGGGAGATGACGTCCTTCATGCCTTGGACGATGTCAAAAAAATCCCGGATGCCCGAGCGCGGGATGGCGCGGACATTCCGGGCGATAAACTGGTTCGGGTCAAAATCCACGCGGACTTTCGACAGCGTTAAAATCAAGCCGCGGCTTGATCGGTTTTGCGCCGCAGCAACGGTTTGTCTTCGCCGAGCACGGCGGAGCGCGTAATCGTTACGCTGAGAATATCTTCGTTGGTCGGCACGTCGTACATGATGTCCAGCATCAAGCGCTCCAACAGGCTGCGGAGCGCGCGGGCGCCGGTGCCTTTCTTGATGGCTTGAGCGGCCAGTTCCCGCAAAGCATCGGGAGTAAAGTCCAGTTCGACGCCTTCCATGGCCAGCAATTTTCCATATTGCTTGACCAAGGCATTCTTCGTCCCGGTCAAAATGGAAATCAATTGATCTTCCGTTAATTCTTCCAGGACGGTCGTCATCGGCAGGCGGCCAACAAACTCGGGAATAAAACCAAAAGAAATCAAATCCTCCGGCTCGACGAATTGAAGAACTTTGTCGCGCTCCACCGCCGTGATGCGGTGGCCTTGTTCAATCGCCCCGAAACCCATCACTCGATTGCCGAGACGCCGCTGAATGATTTTTTCCAAACCGACAAACGCGCCGCCGCAGATAAACAATATCCCGCTCGTATCCACCCGGATATATTCCTGCTGCGGATGTTTGCGTCCGCCTTGGGGGGGGACATTGCAAACCGTGCCTTCCAATATTTTCAGCAACGCCTGCTGGACGCCTTCACCGGAAACATCGCGGGTGATCGAAACGTTTTCGGTCTTGCGGGCGATCTTGTCGATTTCGTCGATATAGACAATGCCCATCTGCGCGCGCTTGACGTCGTAGTCGGCATTTTGCAACAGGCGCAAGATAATATTCTCGACGTCCTCGCCGACGTATCCGGCCTCCGTCAGAGTCGTCGCGTCGGCAATGGCAAATGGCGCGTCAAGAATTTTGGCCAGCGTGCGGGCCAGCAAAGTTTTGCCAGAACCAGTCGGGCCGATGAGCAGAATGTTGCTCTTTTCGATCTCGACTTCGGCATGGCGCGCGGCATCCAGCTCGTCGGGCGCTCCTCGCGAAGCGGTGACCGGCGGGTCCTGAGAGAGCCGCTTGAAATGATTATGCACCGCGACCGCCAACGTTTTCTTGGCGTGGTCCTGGCCTACGCAATGGCGGTCCAAATGGCGTTTGATCTCATTCGGCTTGGGGACGCTAAACTTCGGCGTGGCCTTTTTGGTGTCGGCCGAAAGCTCCTTGTCGAGGACGCTCTTGCAAAGGGTGATGCAATTATCGCAAATGTAAACACCCGGGCCGGCGATCAGTTTTTTGACTTCCGCGTGAGACTTTCCGCAAAAGCTGCAGAGGGTTATATTGCTTGGTCTGGCCATAGCTTATTTCAAGCTATTTTCTCAGGAGGCTTCCCATCCGTCAAACCAGGAATTTCCTTGCGCGATTGCACCACTTCGTCCACCAGGCCATAAATTTTGGCTTCGTCGGCCGTCATAAAATTATCCCGGTCGCAATCTTTTTCCACCTGTTCAAATGGCTTGCCGGTATGCTTTGAAATAATGGCGTTGAGCCGGTTCTTCAGGCGCAACATATATTTGACGCGAATTTCCACGTCACTCGCCTGGCCTTCCGCCCCGCCCAGCACCTGGTGGATCATGATGTTGGCGTTGGGCAGCGCGAATCGCTTGCCCTTCGTGCCGCCACAGAGCAGCACCGCGCCCATGCTCGCCGCCTGGCCAATGCAATACGTATTCACGTCGCAAGTCAAAAACTGCATGGTGTCGTAAATAGCCAGCCCGGCCGTCACGCTGCCGCCCGGGGAATTGATATACAAATGAATGTCCTTTTTCGGATCCGTCATTTGCAAAAACAAAAGCTGGGCGATGATCAGATTGGAAACCATGTCGTCCACCGGCGTGCCCAGAAAGACGATGCGGTCCACCAGCAATCGCGAATAAATATCATAGCCGCGCTCGCCGCGTCCGGTCTGTTCCACCACCATTGGCACAAGAAAATTTTGCATAGAAAAACTCACCGAAGTGAGAGGACAAACTAATGGACGGAAGCTGATGCGTCAAGCAGGCTCCAGATGAGGACGAAGCTCGCGGCGAAGTCTGGCCGGCTATTTTTTATCCATGCGGTGACGTGATCCAGGGCAAACCATTCTCCGCGCTCGATTTCCTCGGGATGCAAAACGAAGGGACCGTCCGATGCCAACCGATAAACCCAGACAAATTCCTGGGCGGTTTCCGCGCAAGCCGCAATTTTAAAAAGACGGCGCGGCGGCGCGGCCACGACCACTCCCAATTCTTCGCCCAATTCGCGCACCGCGCACGCATCGTAATCCTCGCCGCTATCCACATGGCCGGAGGCGGAGGAATCCCAGGCGCCCGGAAAAGTATCTTTGGTCATCGAACGCTTTTGCAAAAATATCTGCCCTTGGGCGTTGAAGACCAGCACATGCACCGCCCGGTGTTTATGCCCGTCGCGATGGACAACGCGGCGCGGCAACCGATCAACCACTTCATCGCGCTCGTTGAGAATGTCAAAAACTTCCTCGCTCATGGCGCGGGTTTTGGCACAAAGCTGTCCGCGCTGTCGGGGTCGCCGCTTCCCTTGTAAATAGCGGTGGTAGGATACATGTATAGCGGCCGGGTCATCCGGAGTCTTACATAGTCGTGTTTGGAGGCGATGACTTTGCCCGGCGCGGCGCCGTGTTCAACCCAGCCCACAATGATCGCCAGCCAGTCCACCTCGCTCGCGCCCGGGCCGCCGCCGCAGTGGAGACAGCCCGGAACCATGAACAACCGGCAGTATTCGGCGGCGTTGGGATCGTGATTTTGTAGTTGACGGTAGTAATTCACGGTGCCTTGCGCCGGCAACGCCGGGTCGGCCCAGCCGTGCCAAATGATGAGCTTGCCGTTTCGCTCTTTCAGCCCGCTCAGATCGACATTGGTCGCGTTGAGATAGGACGCCGCCAATCGTGTGTCGTTCGCAAAATTTGAAAAGCTGTAGGTCGAATAATCCCAGTCGGGATTATTGAAAACCAGGTATTTGAATATCTCGGTGCCGAAGGCAAACATCAGATCGGGCGCATGATCTTTGAGCGTTCCCGCCGACGGCCCGACAAACCACGCAATCCAATTGCCCGGATCGCATTCCGCCCCGGGTGAGTATCCGGGATAAATCAGTCCGTTCTCATTTCGAGCGCCCGCGTAAATGGCCTCGATGGCTTTGCGTTGTTCGTCCGTGAATCCCTCCACTTTGGATAAGTCGAAGTGCGCTGAAGGCGGGTCTTGGACGACTCCATCCTTGAGACCATCCTGCGCATCGCATTGCTCGAGGATCGCTTGCTGCAACTTCTTGAGAGCCTCTTTGTCAAGCACATTTGTATCGAGACGCTGGGGATCCGGGTAGAGCGCCTTGCTGATCGCCACCGAAGTGGCGGCAAAGCCGGTCCAGTCAAAGGCCGGCGCGCCGGCCACGATGCCGTTGAAATCCTTGGGGTAGCGCTGCGCCTCCATCATGGCCTGCCCTCCGCCGCGCGAGCAGCCGACGAAATAGCTGTAGGCCGGATCAGCGCCGTAGTAGCCGCGAATGAGCGCCTTGGCCACTTCCGCCGTCCGATGCACGGCGAGATAACCGAAATCCACTTTCGCCTCCATATTATCCAACGCCCACCGGGCGGTGACGCCGGGGGGCGATTCGTGTCCCGTATCCGTGCCAACCGTCGCATAGCCGCGATTGACCGAATCTTGCGCCCCGTTCTGCACCGTGCCGACAAATCCGCCCCCTCCGCCCATGACAAATCGTCCGTTCCACGCCTCCGGCAGCAATAACTCAAAGCGAATATTCCCGCCAATAACGCCCTTCACATCGACATAGGCTGCGGCGTGGGGGTGCTTCTGAAGGTCTGGTTCCACAGGGGCCGCCGACTCCAGAACCACGTCCGGCAAACGCACCTGCCGCAAGTCCTCAAGGCTCAAATGATTCGTCGATTGTCCGGCGGCTCCCGCCACGCCGCCCACCAGAGCAAGACAGACGAAAAAGCTTCGTTTCGCAACGTTCCCAAACAATGGATAATTTGAAAGTGGGTTCATATTCAATCAAGTGACGGCGAATTATGTTCCTTCCTCTCTGTTTGACAAGCGAGCAGTTGGGCCGACCAAACTCGCCGCTTGAGGGCCTCGTTGTTGTTCTGCTACCATGGCGCGGATATGACACGACGTGAGCTTCTTCGTTATGCTTCGCTGGGCACGCTGGGCCTTCTTAGCTCGTCCGCACTGGCGCAGAGCGCCGGTTGGATGCACGAGCAACTCCAGCGTTTTTCCGGGCAAGAGGTGCTCACCAGAATCGTGAAGAAATCAACCGCAGGGAACTGGAACAAGCTGCCGATAGGTGAGTTGATCGGCAAGATCGCCTTGGAGTTTAAAGGCACGCCGTATGTTGGATTCACCCTCGAACTCTCCAAGGACGAGGAATATTGTGTCATCAACCTCAGCGGGCTGGATTGCGTCACGTTCTTTGAGGATTCCCTTTGCCTGGCCCGCATGATCAAACGGGGCAAAAGCTCGCCGGAGGATTTCATTAGCGAAGTGCGAACCACGCGGTATCGCGGCGGCAAGATGGGAGACTTCACCACGCGGCTTCATTACACGACGGATTGGTTTGTGGACAACGAGCAAAAGGGCATTGTCAAAATCCTGACGCCAGATCTGCCCGGCGCCGAACCGTTCACGCAAAAAGTCGGCATCATGTCGCAACACCCTGAGCACTACCGGCAGCTTGCGGCTCATCCGGAATTCCTTCCCGCCATTCGGCTCGCCGAAGATAAAATAAATGCGCGGTCATTGAAGTATCTGCCCATGGATAAACTTGCGGCCGATGAACACCTGCTGCAAACGGGCGACATTGTGGGAGTGACCACCACCGAAGAAGGGATCGATATCGCGCACACCGGCCTCTGCATCAAAGACGAGCAAGGCGTGGTGCATTTCATGGACGCTTCCTCTTCCCGCCGCCGCATGAGGGTCACTCTCGAACCCGACATCAGCAGGTGCCTCAATTGGTCCTCCAAACTAACGGGCGTGATGTTTGCCCGGCCATTGGAAGTTTGAAAAGCAAAGGAACTTGCACCCTGCGCTATGGCATTGTTTGATTTCCGCCCGAAAAATAGCCTCCGCCGCTTATTGGCTGCTGAGCCGGTAGAATTCGGTGGACCCCGTTGGTTTCACCGTGGCTTGGTATTGGCCATTGACCAGCGTGACCACATTGGTCGCGTTGACCCAGTTGGCTGGGTTGTTCAACGACGAGTTTTGTTGCAATAGAAAACCCGGTGTCCCGACGGGCCAAGTGAGAACCAATGTGCCGCCTCCGGCGTTTTGAACCTGGACCGACGGCAGGCTGGTGAAGAAGAACCCGCTGACCGTTTGGGTCGAGGCGACGCCTCCAGCCGCGCCGGTGAAACCGACATAGGCGGTATTGCTTCCGACCACATTTGTAATATTGACGGGAATGTTGGTGCTGAACGAAACGCTGGCCACAGAGTCTGTCAGGGTCACGCTTAGGAAACTGCCCAGGTATTGAACGGACACCCCGATGGGATGGCCGCTGGCGATATTGACCGAGCCTGGAGTGGAATACGGCCCGGCGACCGGCGCGGTGCCGGGGTCAAGAGCCATACCGACTGTATTTGCCGTGCTGGTGTAGATATTGAATTCGAGGGCAACACTGTTAGCAATGCCGACAAAGCCAATCGCGCCGCCGCCGCCGCCCAGGGCCGCAGTGCCTGCCGGGTCGTTTTGCAGGACAAAGGCTGTGCCATCGGCGCCTCCGCCCCCTATATCCTGGTAAGTCCACGAAGCGCGAAACGCGCCGACATCCACCGGCTCAGTCAGGAAAGCGCTGCTGGTCTGGCTGGGGGTTCCCTGAGTCAGTGAAAGAGCGCCGTTATTGATGCTGGCGTTGCCGTTGGACGACCATCCGGCTCCATTGTTAAAACCGATCAAGGTCACAGTGAGCGGCGCGGGCGAACTGTAAACATACCCGGTGGAGTTGGAGACAATTAGTTGATAAGTCGCTGAATCGCTCAATTGAACATTGGCAATGGTTAGGCTGCTGGAGAGCGTGCCGGTGATGCGGCTGTTGGTGGCCAGGCTTGTTCCATTCCGCAACCATTGGTAAGTCAACGTCCCGGGGCCGGTGGCGGACACGGAGAACACGGCGGTGTTACCGACTGGCAGCACCAGCGAACTGGGTTGGATGTCCGACGTAATTTGGGGCGCGCCGTTGATCGCCAGGGTGAACGGGGCGCTGGCGACCGATTGGCCAAGCGCATCGCTGACGATGACCACATAATTTCCGGCATTGGCCGACGAGGCGTTGTTAATGGTGTAAGTCGCCGAATTGGGGCCGACATTGTTGCCGTTGAGCGTCCATTGGTATTTGTAGGGGGCCAAGCCGTTGGTCGCCGCCACGGTGAACGTGGCCGTCCCGCCGTTGTCAACCGACTGGCTAGTGGGCTGGGTTGCTATGCCCATCATCGTATCAAGAAGAGCGCCGGAGCTGGTCGCGCTGGTTTGCAATGTAGCGTTGGAGATGACGACCTTGTAGAAGCCCAACTGGGCGGCCTGGACGTTATAGACATCGAGCGTGCGGTTGGTGGCATTGAGGATGGCCGTTCCCAAAGTGGAGGGGCTGGTGGTGTTGAAATACCACTGATACCGCTGCGGCGCGCCGATGGCCCTTACATCCATGAACCCAACCGACCCAATGCCAGCAAGAAGATTGGTTTGCGGCTGGGCACAGATGGCAGGCGCGGCGACGTTCGGAGCCAGGCTGAAGGCGATAATGCCATTGCCCGTGTCCAAGGTGTAAACCCGCGTGCCATCGGGCGTGAAGTCCACCGAACCGGTGCCGAAGCTGCCGGTCGAGGTGGCAAAGGTCTTGTGGTCGATGGGAGAGTTCGTGCCGGTAGTGGTCACCGAGCTAAGGTCGTAAAGATTCATGGCGTGGGTGGTGCCGCTGCCGCCAGAAGTCTCGTCGCCGATCATTCGTTGATTGGCGATATCCACGCCAATGGGTCCGATGCCCAGAGTCCCGTCAAACGCCACCACCGGGTACTTGTCCAAAAGGACGCCGTTGGTCAAGGCTGGCGGACTATAAGCCCCGTAAACCGTGGGGTAGCCAGTGTTCTGGCCGTAAAAGGTGTTGCCGCAGCCAAAGGCCAGGCCGAGGCGAAAATAGTTCCCGCTCCCCAAGATGGGCAGGCCGCTGACCGTGAAGGCCGAGCCCGTGAAATTGGTGCCGTCCACCGTGGTAAAAATCGGCATCGTGTCCACGACCGTGTTTCCGTTGGCGATAATCTGGGTGCCGGCGCCCGAACCTTCGACGCGGAAATCGTCCCCGCAACGGACAGCGCCACCCAAGGGGTTCTGGTTCCAAATGACTTGTTGGGGGGCGCTTTCGTTCTGCCAACGGTAGATTTCAAAGCCAACGGCGGCGCTGGTCGTCAAGTTGCAAGCGTAGATAACGCCGTCCTCCGCCACCCCAATCATGTTGAGGTGGAAGGTTCCCACCCCGTTGGCGCTTTGGCTGACATCCATTGCGCCAAGGAAGGCGCCGGTGTTGCCGTCGAAAATACCGACGCCGCCGGTGCCGGCCGGGCCGCCCGCGATGCCAGAACGGCTGACGAGAAGGGCATGGCCGGTTTTCGGATTATAGGCCAGCCCGCGCTCGGTGCTCCCGCTGGTGACCCACTCGGCCCACGTCGCGTTGGTGGCCGAATTGGGCGCGATGACCCAAAGCTGCTGGAGAATATTTTCGACGGTGAAGGACCATTGATTCGTCCGCCGATTGGAGGCGCTGTCGGTAAAGGCGAGTTGCACCAGGTTGCTGGAGTTGAGGGGCAGATTCGCGGACTGGTAACTGACCGTCGTGGCGCCGCCCACGGTCGTAATAGCAGGGACAACAGCCGCGCCGTTGAGCCACAGATTAATCGTGTTGGTCGTGACAGTAATGCTTCCGTTCACCAGGGTCGCGGTAATATCAGGATTGTAAGGGATACCAGTGCTGGCGGGCGTTGGGTTGACCGCTTGGATATAAGGCAACGTGGCCGCCGCAGTATAAGCCGCAATGTATCCAGGCGTGGTGGTGTCATTGATTAACGTTTGGCTTCCGTTCGCATTGATCGAGAAAAATTCAAGGCTCGGGTTGTCGGCCGTCGGGTTGACCGCTTCTATCCCGCCGATGAAATAGAGGATGCGGAAAGGATAATAGCCCGCGACGCCCACCGCGAAGGTGCAGGTGCTGTCGGCGGCGGCCCGGATGCCGTTATATTGGGTTAAAGCCGGGGTGAAGATGTCTGGAGTGCTGGAGTCGATGAGTTCGAAGCCGTCTGAGCTGTTGACTCCGAGGGTGTAAAAGCCAACGGGCAGATAGAGATAAGTCACCGCGTCGATGGCGGCATTGGTGTCCCCGCCCATCGTGCCCGGCAGCCCCGGGATCGAGTTCGGCGGTTCGGTGGGGAAGTCGCCTTGAGAACCAGCCGTCGAGAAGTTAATTGCGCCCGTTTCCACAAAGTTAGTCACGGTCGCCAGGTTGGCGTAAGGCAGCCCCGTCCCAGGATCAACGAATTGGTTGGCCAGTTGCCCCTCGGCGCGCTGGAGGGTCGGCGCCAGATCTACGCCCACTTGGCTGATACGGAGGTTAAAGCCGGGATTGGCGCTGACCAAAGAGGCCGGGGCCGGATTTGTCAGGGTGGCATAAGTGGCCACCGTAAAGGTATATTGGAAATTATTGGTCACGGGGGGAGTGGAATTGTCGGTGAATGTCACGCTGACCGCGTGCGTCGTGCCGGAGGTCAAGTAGCCCGCGGGCGGTGTGTACATAACAGTCGTTTGCGGAGAGGACTGGCTGAGAACCGTCGGCGCCACGGTTGCGCCATCCAGCTTCAGGACGATCGTGTTGGTTTTCACCTGGGTGGTGTAATCGTTCAGCAGGACTTCGAGCGGGGCATCCGGCCGCACCACATCGCCGAACGGATAGTAGTAGTCAACAAACGGGCCGGCATTCGTGGCGGTATTAATGGTCAGATTATCGACCCCCTGATTATCGTCCAAACCACCCGTGCGCGCGCCGAAACCAAAGAGCTGTCCGAAAAACGGGCCGCCATAACCAATGTAATAATTCGAGAAGGCGTGAAAGTTGTCGTAATACACATCCAGCGTTCCATCCGGATGCAATTGCACGCTGGCGTCCACCCAGGCGTTCATGCGCAGGTTGGCGTAAGCCGCCGAGCCAGCCAGTCCGCCGTTCAGATACAGATCGACGCCAATCACCTCGCCTCCATCGTTGTAAGTTCTGAACGTGACCGCCAGCCCACTGCCCGGACCCGCTTCGGTGAAAATGGCCGACGGCAGGTTCCCAAAATCCAGGCCGAAGCCATTGGCGCCCGTGCCGCCTCCAATGAACGCCTTGAACTGGGCGTTGAAGCTATAGACCGGGTTGCCCTTATCCAAGTCGTTGGTGATGACATACGAGCCCGACTGGGAGAGCAGATCTGGCGTCAACTGCAAATACCCGCTGTTGGTATATCCGCCATTGGTGACGACCGACGCGTTGTTGAAAACGGCCGCGCCAGGAGGAAGGCCGGAATTAAAATCGGTAAAATAGCTCGCGCCCGGCGCAGAGAGCGCCGCCGCCAGCAAAGTGAAAATTCCCGTCAACCGCGCCACAGCAGGACGAATGAGCCTCGAAGTGTTTTTTTTCATGATACGATTTTTGTATTAACAGGACAATCCATGTCTCCAATTGAAAGTGACCAAACAACCGCCGCCTTTGAAGACAACAAATCCCTCCGGCAGCGCCCACGAATCAGCTTTATACTTGGC
>Ga0075522_10000896_pt1 | contig 22263 bp, 20 predicted proteins | sample NGEPerA_FD_74796 | JGI IMG/M metagenome (GOLD analysis project Ga0075522, IMG submission 74796) | Arctic peat soil microbial communities from the Barrow Environmental Observatory site, Barrow, Alaska, USA - NGEE PermafrostL2-A | ecosystem: Environmental > Terrestrial > Soil > Wetlands > Peat ...
CCGTGCGCCTCCAGGCGGCCATTGACGCACTGCCTCAGGAAATGGACGCCGCCGACGCATTGAAAATGCTCGCCGATGTCGCCCTGTTTCATCTTCCCCGCTCCCAAAGCGCCTTTGCCGACGCCACTGTCGCCGAATCGCGAACGGATTCGACGGGCAAGTATGAACTCAAGAATGTCGCGCCGGGAGATTACTATTTGCACGCCACGCAGGCCCGTCCCTCTTCGTTCATCGAATGGTGTGTGCCGGTGCGGGTTGAGGCGATTGGCCACACCGTGCGCCTCGATCTGAATCGCGAAAACGCCGCCGTGAACGTGAGGATCGCCAATTGAAGTACCGGGAGAGGGAGATTCAGAGCATCCCCGCCGCCTTCGTGCCCATCCTGCTGATGTTCGCGGCAGTGTGTTCACTTCCCGGCGTACGCTGCCTCGCGGCCCCGCCGGCCCCCGCGAACATCGTCGATGCCACCTCCCTGCACGGCAAGATCATGTGCGGCTACCAGGGCTGGTTTCGCTGTCCGGGCGATCGGGCCAACATGGGCTGGGTGCACTGGAGCCGCGATTCACGGAGAATCACTCCGGCCACGTTAACCTTCGAGATGTGGCCGGACATGAGCGAGTATTCACCCTCCGAGCGCTTCGCCGCTCCCGGTTTTATTCATGCAAACGGACAACAGGCGTACCTCTTCAGTTCCGACAACGCCGGCACCGTGCTGCGGCATTTCCAGTGGATGGCGCAGTATGGCATCGACGGCGCCTGGCTACAGCACTTCGTCGTCGACCTGCCCGGCGGCCCGTCGCAAAACCGCTATCCTTCCCGGCTCCGCGTCTTGCATGATGTTGCCGAAGCGGCAAACAAGACCGGCCGCGCCTGGGCTCTTTGCTATGATGTCTCCGGCACTCGCTCCGATCAGATTTGCGAAATCCTCACCCGCAACTGGAAGGCGCTCGTGGACGGGAAAATGACCGATGATCCGCGCTATCTCCACGAAGGCGGCAAGCCGGTCGTGCAAGTGTGGGGCTTCTACGCGAACAATAAACACAGCGGAATGGCCCCCGAAACCGCCGCCAAAATCATCGACTTCTTTCACCAACCCGGAAAATACTCGGCCTATCTCGTCGCCGGCGACGACTGGAATTGGCGCCGCAATGCCGACCCCCGCTGGCAGGCGATCTACCGCAATGTGAATGCCTGTGCCCCCTGGAACGTCGGCAACTACTCCACCGACTCTGCCGGCATCAAGCATGCCTCCACAGCCGGCTGGGCACAGGACAAGAAGGAGTGCGAATCGCATCATCAACTCTGGATGCCGGTCGTCTACCCCGGCTTCAGTTGGGACAATCTCCAGCGCAAGCCGCCCGGCTCTTCCACCGTTCCGCGCCGCAAGGGGCAGTTTCTGTGGGAGCAGTTTCATGCCCTCTCCGCGCTCAAGCCTGACTCGGTCTACATCGCCATGTTTGATGAAGTGGACGAAGGAACCGCCATCTTCAAGGTCACCAGCGACCCGCCCACGCAGGCCCATTTCGTAGGTTACGAAGACATGCCCAGCGATTGGTACCTGCGCCTGGTGCGTGAGGCCGGCGGCCGGCTGCGCGAAGGCCGACCCATCCCGCCACAGATTCCGATTCAGCCGTGACAGCTGCCTCTGAGAAGTTCAATGAGCGATTCCCTTCCCCAAATCTACCTCGTCCGCCACGGCCAGACTGCCTGGTCGCTCTCCGGCCAGCACACCGGCCTGTCCGATATTCCCCTCACCGAGCAAGGCGAACAAAACGCCCGGCGCCTGGGCCGGCGGTTGAACGGGATCGCTTTCTCCCAAGTGTTCACCAGTCCGCTCATGCGAGCCCGGCGGACGTGCGAGCTGGCCGGCTTTGCCGATGCCGCGCAGATCGATCCCGACCTGGTCGAATGGAATTACGGCGACTACGAGGGCCTGCGCACCGCCGAAATCCTGGAGCGCAATCCCACCTGGCAACTCTTCCGCGACGGCCCGCCTCATGGCGAATCCCTCGCCGCCGTCGGCGCCCGCGCCGACCGCCAGATCGCCCGCCTTCGCCCCCTGTCCGGCAACACCCTGCTCTTCTCCAGTGCCCATTTCCTCCGCATCCTCGCCGCCCGCTGGCTTGGCCTGGACGTCTCCACCGGGCGACTGCTGGTGCTGGGAACGGCATCCATCAGCATCCTGGGATACGAGCATTCCCTGGCGGAGCCGGCGATTTTGTTGTGGAATGAATTGCACGGAGCATCCGATGCCAACCCAAGCTGTCGTTGAGGGGGCGGCGAAGACGAATCTTCCTTCGTTGCCGGATCGCATCGTGCCGCGCCCGGAGCTGATGGAACAACTCCGCATGGCTTTGATCAATCGCCCGATCCTGGCGCTCGCATCATCCGGCGAAGCAACCGGCAAAACCACGGCGTGTGTGCAGTATGGCCACGCCAACGCCAGTGCCTATCCTGGTGGGCGTTTCATCATCTCCTGCGCTTCGGGACGAATCGAGTCCGGGCTCGCGGCACTCGCGGGCGCGTTTGGCATCTCGCCATTGTTCACGCATGACAAGCGCGTCTTGAGAATACAAGACGGATTACTGACCGGTCCGCGTGCCCTTTTTATTCTCGATGATGTTCCCGACGAACAATGGTGGGGGGGCTGCGATTTTGGCGCGGCCGCCGGCAGTCCACTGCATATTCTGATCTGCACATCTTCCGCCGCCTTTGAATCCGAGCCCGCAATCGTGGTTCCAGCATTCAGCGAGACGCAGGCGATTTCACTTCTGTCGCGCTGCCGCGGCGACGCCTCCGATCCCGCCAGCCGCGAGGCGGTCAGCTCATTGATCGAATTGGCGCGGGACCAACCTTTTGCGTTGGTGGCCGCCGGAGTGGTTCAAATGCGCGCAGTGGGCCAATCGTGGTCTTCGCTTTTGAGCCAACTCCAATCCGCGAGTGATCCGATGGACGCACTCATGGGAGCGCCCGAACAGGTGCTTACCAGTGACGAGCGAGACATATTAAACGATGCCAGCATGCTGCCTAGGGATGGCATCGTGCGCAGATGGCTTGTCGAAATGATGCTCCTGCGCAAGGGCCTGCGGCCCGCCCCAGGGATGGCGTCTGAACCCGCCGAGGCGCAGGCCATCGACGTGCTGCTCGACATGGGCCTTCTCAGGCACATGGATTCCGGCGGCAGGTTGTTAGGGCTTCCTCGGCCCTTCAGGAACTGGCGAATCAGGTTGATCGAATCGCTCCCCGCGCTTGAGAAGACCCTCGGCAATGCCTTGCTGGCGCTTTTGCGTTCCCGCCATCGGCTATTAAAACAATCGAAGCAACATCCGTTTTTGCAGGATGAACTGACGGCATTGTGCGCAGTCGTTCCACATGTGGCCGCACTTGGAGCGCCGTTATCCGCGCTGGATCTCGCCAACGCCTTGGCCGGTCCATTGCAACTGTTGCATCGCTACGACGAATCCGCGGATAACTTCTATCCCCTGATTGGGGACGCAGGTCCGCTCGCCGACCAGCCGCCGTCCATGCGCCACGTCGAGGGATTGTCAGCTCTCAGCTTTGTCGAACGGCAGCGCCACCACATCATTGAAGCAGCGGCACTCCTGCAACGGGCGTCACAGATCGCAACGCAAATCCGCGGAGAACAAAGCCAGGCTTTCGGCTGGATTTTGCACCATCAGTCGTTACTGCTGGCCGACGACAAGCGTTTTGCCGAAGCGGAAGCACTGATGTGGCAGGCAATGGCCATCCGCAGAAAATTCGTTTCCCCCGACGATCGCACCTTTTGGGCTCATCACACCATATTGGGAATGATTCTGCAAAAACAGGGGAAATTCCAAGCGGCAATCGAGCAGCAGCGAATGGCACTTGGTATTTCAAAGGCAGCCGGCGAATCTGATGAACGGATTGCCGCCGACCTGTCGTTGTTGGCAATTTATCTCAAGGATGCCGGTGACCTCGCTTCCGCAAAGGACGCCAGCGCGGAATGTATCCGACTTTCCGAGGAAATCTATCCAGCCCATCATCGGATGCTCGCCACGCGTTACGGCAATTACTCGACAATCCTCGACAAGATGAGGCTGTGGGATGAGGCGATCCTCTGGCTGAAGCGCGCAATCGAAGTCCGCCTCAAGCATGGGCCCGCTCCCGATCCGGAACTGGCCACGGAATACAATAACCTCGCCTTGATCTACAAGAAGCGGGGAGAGATTTCAAAAGCTTTGCCGGAGATCCACAAGGCGATCGCTATTTACAAACGATCTCCCACCGCTTCCAACCGCTCGTTGGCGATTTCATACCATAACCTTTCGACGATGCACCAAGCGTTGGGCGATATTATCCAGGCCCTGCATTGGAACGCGGAAGCCGGCAACCTCGCAGTTTCGCTGGCGGTGACGGATTCCGCCCGCATCAAAATCGAGAAGCTACGGGCGAATCTCAATGCAAGCATGGCTCGCCTGCATGCAGGCCGCTCTACAAAATAGACCTCGGCACGCTTATGATGTGCATCTGGCGATCGTATTTCATCGACCAAGACGTGACTTCAACCCAAAAGTTCCATGAAACAACCCCCTTTCAAAATCGACGTTTCCTCCCGCATTCAGCGGCTTCCCCCGTACTTGTTCGGCCGCATCAACAAGATGAAGTATGACAAGCGCGTCGCGGGGATCGACATTATCGACCTGGGGATGGGCAATCCGACCGACCCAACGCCGCAGTGCGTGGTGGAGAAGCTCAAGGAAGCCGCCATTGATCCGCGCAATCATCGCTACAGCGTGAGCAACGGAATCACCGGCTTGCGCCGCGAGGCCGCGCTCAAGTACAAGAACAAGTTCGGCGTCGATCTCGACCCCGAAACCGAAGTCATCTCCACCATCGGCTCCAAGGAAGGCTTCAGCCATCTATGCCTGGCGATGCTGGGGCCCGGCGATACCGTGGTCGTCGGCGATCCCGCCTTCCCCATCCACATCTACGCCCCCGCCATGGCCGGGGCGAATGTGATCCGCATTCCGCTGGGAAACGACGCCGCGTTTCTGGATCGCATCGACCGCACCATCGACGGGCTGTATCCGCAGCCCAAGATGCTGATCCTCAATTATCCCCACAATCCCACTTCCATGACCATCGACGCGGGATTCTGGGACAAGGGCATCGAGATGTGCCGGCGGCGGGGAATCATGATCATCTCCGACTTCGCCTACGGCGAAATCAATTTCGACGGCTACCGCGCCCCCAGCTTCCTGGCCGCCAAAGGCGCCAAGGAAGTCGGCGTCGAGTTCACCACCATGTCCAAAAGCTACAACATGGCCGGCTGGCGCGTCGGCTTTTGCTGCGGCAATGCCGAGATGATCAAGGCCCTGGCCACCATCAAGGGCTACTACGACTACGGCATGTTCGCCCCCATCCAGATCGCCAGCGTGATTGCCATGCGCGAATGCGCGGAGACGCCCGTCGAGCAAAGCCGGATGTACCAGGAACGCCGCGATGAAGTCTGCCGGGGCCTGGATAAGCTCGGCTGGACGTATGAGAAGCCCCGCGCCAGCATGTTCGTCTGGGCCAAAATCAACCCCGATCACTATAAGCCCGATGAAGGCACCATCGACTTTTGCCTGCGAATGATGGACGAAGCCGAGGTCGCCGTCTCTCCAGGCCGCGCCTTCGGCGAGCATGGGGAAGGCTTCGTGCGAATCGCGCTCGTGGAAAACGAGCAGCGATTGCGGCAGGCGATGCGAAATCTCGAACGCGTCCTCGCTCCCCGCCCCACGCGCGCTCAGCGCGCCATTTCTTCCAGCCCGGCATGAGCAAAGTGAACCAGCACGACGTCGCCGCGCTTCATCGTGCCTCCGTCCGATGGGCGTCGTAATCGTTATAGGCATCCATGGCCGGCTCATCCCAACCGTGCGCTCGCGCCACCGCTTCCTGCGCGGCATACGTTTCGTCAATATTCATTCGCGGCTCGCCAATTGATGCGCTGAGTCGTTCATACGCATCGGCGGGCACAAGCACATACCGTATGCTCGTTTCCGGATCGAGCAGGTACAACAGCTCATTGCCCAAATGCGAAAGCGCCTCGCGCTGAGACTGGCTAAGCTCCAACGGCATTCTGTGATTTTAGGGTATTGGCCCAATGCCATCAAGCCCGACCGCGCTCCATAATGTGAGCCCGCACATGGCCCGGTGAAGTCATGCGGTTCGCCGGCGGCGAGCCAGGAGGCACAGCGCGCTGAGGCCGGCAAGGCCAAGCGAAGCGGGTTCGGGGACGGAAGCGGGGGTGTAGCCGACCACATCCAACACGCGCAGCTCGTTACCCAGGTTCGGCTGTGCGCCGGCGGTGGCGAAGGCGTCCTGCACCTGCGGCGTCTGGCCGCCGTTCACGCTGAACCAGTCGCCAAGGTCGCCGCCAGGGTCCTGGTTGTATTGCGATATTTTGGTGGTGCCGTCGATCGAGAAGTAGCTGACGGCGCTGGGATCGGTCGAGTAGATGCGATTGCCGCTCGCGTCATACCGAAACAAGTCGGCGGCATTTACCGCGCTGGTCGAGGGGCTATTATTGTGATCGAGGTTGGAGGAGGTGCCCAGCACCTCGTCTATTTCGTGTGCCGCCGTGGCAAACAGATCGTATTTGCTCGGGTCTTGTGTTCCGGTACGCGACAGATTCATCTGCGTCGTGTTCAACGAAACGGTTGAATCAAATTGCACGGTATAGGGATTAAAACCCAGGGCCCGCGCCAGCGGGAGGGTAATGCCGATGTCGGGGGTTGCATTATTGACCGGGTTATTGGGATTGGCCGGCGTGGGGACAGGCAGATGCACCAGGGCGAGGAAGTCGTCTGCCGTCGTCGCATGCGATTGGAGGGCCGCCCGATAATCGGTATAGGATTCGGTTGTGGTGTAGGTTGAGCTTTGCCCCAGGTCAATGTTCGGATCCTCCTTGAAGAGGATTGAAACATTGATGTTCGTCCCGATGTCATTTTGAAACGTCTGGATCACCGTGTTAACGGTGCTCTCAATGGTTGACGCATTGGGATCGGCGGTGATGGTGGGGTCGAACGTGGGCGTGATGTTGATATTGGCGCGGGATTGGGCCGCGCCCGTTAAAATGGCGCAAGCCGCCGCGCCGCTCAAGAGAATAGCCCTCTTCACAAAGACGGATCGCGGCTCGCGAATGCAAATTCTAGTCATGCCGGTAAGATAGCGGCAGACGAAGTGAAAGCAACCTATTATGATGCGAGTCTAGGATGCGCCAACCAGGAGGCAGCGTGGGTCAGAGAGCCTTTTTTTGTGGAGTCGTTGCGATGATCCTTTCCAGCATTTTGAGCGGTTGCGATCAGCCGGCGAAGGGGGCGGGGGCTGGGTTGCCGGAGCCGGCGATGGATTTGCCGGCGGACAAGGCCGCCAAGCCTGGCGAGCTGCACACGGCAGTCGTGGCGGGGGGGTGCTTCTGGTGCGTCGAGGGCGTGTATGACCAACTCACCGGCGTGAAGTCGGCGGTGTCGGGGTATGCCGGGGGCGCGAAGGATACGGCTAATTACGAAGCGGTTTGTTCGGGGACGACGGGGCATGCCGAGTCGGTGAAGATCACCTATGACCCGTCGAAGATCACCTACGGCGAGTTGCTGCGCGTGCTGTTCACGGTGATCGATCCGACCACCAAAAACCGCCAGGGGCCCGACACCGGCACGCAATATCGATCGACGATCTTCTATGCGAATGAGGATCAGAAGAAGGTGGCCGAGGCGTATATCAAGCAACTGGACGCCGCCAAGGTGTTTCCCCGGCCGATCGTGACAACGCTGGAGCCGTTGAAGGCGGAGGCGTTTTTCCCGGCGGAGGATTATCACCAGAAATACGTGGCGTGTCATCTGCACAACCCGTATGTGCAGCATGAGGCGCTGCCGAAGGTGGAGAAGGTGCGGGAGAAGTTTAAGGACAAGGTGAAGCCGGAGGAGGTGAAATAGAGGACGATAGCCCGCCGCACGGCGCATGTGTGCCTTCGGCAAGCAAATCATCGCGGTTTTTAGTAGAATACTGGCATGATCTCTCGAGTCGAACTTCATCAACGGCGCGATGAAATAATTGCATTGGCTGGGCGCTATGGAGCCCATGATGTGCGAATCTTCGGTTCGTTTGCAAGAGGCGAGGAGACCGAGGCGTCCGACGTCGATTTGATCGTCCGATTTGAGCCTGGACGATCGCTGTTTGACCAGGGGGGACTGCTGATGGATCTGCGGGAGCTTTTGGGCATGAAAGTCGATGTGGTTTCCGAAGGCGCTTTGAGCGGACGTTTCGGGCAGATCGCGCGGAGCGAGGCGGTGCCGCTGTGAGGTCGGATCGCCTGCGCCTGCAAGACATTTTGGACGCCATCGAGATTGTCGCGCGGTATCTTCCGGATGATCGGGGGGCGTTCGACCGTGATGCGCCAATCCAATCGCACATTTATCGCCACCTCACAATCATCGGCGAGGCGGCATGGAGCTTGTCGCGCGATTTGAAGGCCCGCAATCCCGATATTCCATGGAAACAGATTGAGGGGATGCGGCACATTCTCGTCCACGACTATTTCAAAGTGGATTGGGACATCGTATATAACGCCGCTCGTCAGCACGTTCCGGCGTTGAAACCGCAAATCGAGTTGATTCTGGCATCGCTTCCCCCCGAGCCAATGGGGAAATGAGCGTAGTGAAAGGGCAGGCGATGACATTGATTGATGCGCATCATCGCCTTTGAGTCACCAAATGCCCGGTTAAGCCGGGGGGGCGGCTTGATAAGGACTCCGTTCGCCCCTACCGTATCGCGGGCTGGCGGCGTGGCCGTGCGGCGTTGATTTTCGTGAATTTACAGGAGTAATAAACATGTCCATCTCACTGACCGACCTGGCCGCCAACAAGATCCGGGAGATCATGAAGGAGCAGAGCCTGCCCGAAGCGGAAACCAAACTGCGCGTGGCCGTAAAAGGCGGCGGATGCAGCGGGTTCAGCTATATGCTCGATCTCACCGAAGAGGCCAAGAGCGAAGCCGACGAGGAAGTCGAGAGCAACGGCATCAAGATTCTCGTCGACATGAAGAGCCTGCTGTATCTCAACGGCACGGAGATCGACTTCCGCGATGAAGTGATGGCCAGCGGCTTTGTCTTCAAGAACCCCAACGCCACCAGTTCCTGCGGCTGCGGGAGCAGCTTCTCGGCGTGAAGGGCACGTTTTCACCGCGGAGCGGATTTTCACCGCAGAGACGCAGAGACGCCGAGAGAAGCCAGCAAAAACTTTATTGCTGCTTGTAACGCCACAGCCACGTTACCTCACTATGTGATTTGATTCTTTTTCTGACTCTTCTCTGCGCCTCCGCGTCTCCGCGGTTAAATTGTCTGGCTGAAATTCGCATTCCCGAGCAATCCATAATGCCTACTGAAACCTCCGAGATTGAGACGTTGGCGAACCGGGAATACCGGTGGGGGTTTATTACGGACGTGGAGGCCGAATCCGCGCCGCCGGGGCTAAATGAAGACATCGTGCGGTTTATCTCGCACAAGAAGGGCGAGCCGGATTGGATGCTGCAATGGCGACTGAAGGCTTATCGCCATTGGCTCACCATGGAAGAGCCGCAGTGGGCCAGCGTGCATTATCCGCCGATTGATTACCAAAGCGCGATTTATTATTCGGCGCCCAAGCCCAAGCTCAAGAGCCTGGACGAAGTCGATCCCGAAGTTTTGAAGACATACGAGAAGCTGGGTATTCCACTCGCCGAGCGGGCGGCGCTGGCGGGGGTGGCCGTGGATGCGGTCTTTGACAGCGTGTCCGTGGCCACCACTTTCAAAGCCAAATTGGGGTCGATGGGCATCATCTTCTGCTCCTTTGGCGAAGCCGTGCGCGAGCATCCGGAGTTGGTGCAGAAATACGTCGGCTCGGTCGTCCCCTACAGCGACAATTACTTCGCCACGCTCAATTCCGCGGTCTTCACCGATGGCTCGTTCGTTTATATCCCCAGGGGCGTGAAATGCCCGATGGAGTTGAGTACGTATTTCCGAATCAATGCCAAGAATACCGGGCAGTTTGAGCGCACGCTGATTATCGCCGACGAAGGGGCGCAGGTTAGTTATCTCGAAGGCTGCACCGCGCCGCAGCGCGATGAAAACCAGTTGCATGCGGCAGTGGTGGAATTGGTCGCCCTCGACAACGCCAGCATCAAATACTCGACCGTTCAGAACTGGTATCCGGGAGACAAGGACGGCAAGGGCGGCATCTACAATTTCGTCACCAAGCGCGGCGCCTGCCGGGGCGTTAACTCGAAGATTTCCTGGACGCAGGTCGAAACCGGCTCTGCCATCACCTGGAAATATCCAAGTTGCATCTTGCAAGGCGATAATTCCGTTGGCGAGTTTTACTCGGTCGCCCTGACCAACAACCGCCAGCAGGCCGACACCGGCACCAAGATGATCCACATCGGGAAAAACACCCGAAGCACGATCGTCTCCAAGGGAATCAGCGCGGGATTCGGGCAGAACACGTATCGCGGGCTGGTGAAGATATTAAAGGGGGCGGCTAATAGCCGCAACTATACGCAATGCGATTCACTGCTGCTGGGCGACAAATGCGGCGCGCATACGGTGCCGTACATTGAGGTGCGCAACACCACCAGCCGCGCCGAGCACGAAGCCAGCACCAGCAAGATCGGCGAAGATCAGCTCTTTTATTGCAAGACGCGCGGCATTTCACTGGAAGATGCCGTCAGCATGATCGTGAACGGGTTCTGCAAGGAAGTGTTTAAGGAACTGCCGATGGAATTCGCGGTGGAAGCGCGGAAATTATTGGGAGTGAGTCTGGAAGGGTCGGTGGGGTAACCGCCGATGCCGAAGAAAATTCGCGAATTAAAGGGTTTGTTAGCAAAGGCAGGATTCCGATGGCGGCCGGGAAAGGGAAGTCACACAATCTGGGAGCACCCACTGGCGGACAAGTCGGTAACGATTTCCGGCAACGACGGGGCAGACGCGCAACACTATCAGGAGCGAGAAGTACATCGGCAACTGGAAATCGTAAAACGACGAAAGATCTGAAACCCGAATACAGCATGCTGATTCGATGGTCTGACGAAGATCAGGCTTACATTGTGACACTGCCGGAATTTGACAATGCCACTACGCATGGCGAAACGTACGAGCAAGCTGCGCGGGAAGGTCGGCTATTGATCGAATCATGTATTTTGTGGGATCGCGAGGACGGCAAGGCTCTCCCCAAGCCCAGTTTGTTTGTCTATCCCGGAGAGGTCAAAGTGCTGGACGTTCATCCGGGGCCGGTCAAGGGACGGCAAGCGATTACACAGGTAAAACATGCCATTGCTTGAAATCAAAAACCTCCACGCCCGCGTGGCCGCCCCCGGCGGGCGGGATATTCTCATGGGCGTCAACCTCACCATCAACCCCGGCGAAGTACACGCCATCATGGGGAAAAATGGTTCGGGCAAAAGCACGCTCGCCCAGGTCCTTGCCGGGCGCGAGGCGTACCAGGTGACGGCGGGCACCGTGACTTACAAGGGCCATGATCTTCTCGAGCAATCCGCCGAGGAGCGGGCGCGGGAAGGCGTGTTTCTGGCTTTTCAATATCCGGTTGAAATTCCCGGCGTCAGCACCAGCTATTTTCTCAAGGCCGCCGTCAATGCGGTGCGAAAACATCGCGGGCAGCCAGAGTTGGAGTCCGTCGATTTTCTCAAGCTCGTCCGCGACAAGATGCAGTTGCTGAAAATGGATCCCAGCTTCATGAATCGCGCCATCAACGAGGGCTTCAGCGGCGGGGAGAAAAAACGCAATGAGATTTTTCAGATGGCCGTCATGGACCCGTCACTGGCTCTCATGGACGAGACGGATTCGGGGCTGGACGTGGATGCGCTCAAAACCGTCGCCGAGGGCGCGGCCTCTCTGCGGCACAAGGATAATGCCATTCTTGTTGTCACGCATTACGAACGCCTTTTGCAGTATATCGTTCCAGACTTTGTTCATATCATGCGCGAAGGAAAGATCATCATGACCGGCGGGAAGGATCTGGCGATCAAGGTGGATTCGCAGGGGTATGACTGGGTCGATCAGGAAGTGAAACGGTCGGCGTGATTTGGTAATGTTCGGTGGAGCGAGGCAGCAAGAAGAGCGATGACGCAATTGGCAGACAAGAGCATCCCCATGACGAACTTCGCGCCGCACGAGGAGTTGGCCGCCGGCGGGCCGGAGTGGCTGGAGTTGCTGCGCGCCGCCGGCCTCGATCGATTCAACGCCGTTGGGTTCCCCACCATCCGGCAGGAAAATTGGCGCCACACCAACGTCGCGGCGATCGCCCGGACTGCTTTTAAGCTGGCCACGCCCGAAGGGGCGAATTCCGCCGCTGAAACCGCGGGCCGATTCGGATTTGGGAAAGACGCGGCTTGCGAGTTGGTGTTCGTGAACGGGCAGTTCATGCCGCGCCTTTCGCGGCTGGGCCGGCTGCCGCGCGGCGTGCGCGCGATGGGGCTTGCCGAGGCCATCGACACCGATCCCGATTCCCTTGAAAACGAGCTGGGGCGATACGCGCAGGTGGACGCCAATCCCTTTGTCGCCCTCAACAGCGGCTATGTGCGCGACGGCGCATTCATTCATCTTTCCCGCGGCGTGTCACTTTTACAGCCGATCCATCTGTTGTTCGTTTCAGTCCCATCCTGGGAGCCGGCGGTGTCGCATCCGCGCGTGCTGATCGTTGCTGAGGAGGGCGCGCAGGCCAGCATCGTCGAAAGCTACGTCGGCGAAGGGCGGGGCATTTATTTCACCAACGCGGTTACGGAGATCGTGCTGGCCGATGATGCGAATATCGATCATTGCAAGGTGCAGCAGGAAAACCTCGACGCGTTTCATGTGGCCACCATGCAGGTGGAACTGGGCCGGAAGGCCAAATTCGTCTCGCACTCGGCGTCACTCGGCTCGAAGCTGACGCGCAATGACCTGAATGTATGTCTGTCCGGTGATGGCGCCGACGCCACGCTCAACGGCTTGGTGCTCATCGGCGATGCCCAGCATGTGGACAATCACACGCTGCTCGATCACGCCCGTCCCAACTGCCCGAGCCACGAGCTTTACAAGCATGTGTTGGGCGGGAAATCCAGCGGCGTGTTCAAGGGCAAAATCCTCGTTCGCCAGGCCGCCCAGAAGACCGATTCCAAGCAAACCAGCAAGTGTCTGATGCTCAGCGACGATGCCGTGATGACCTCAATGCCGGCCCTGGAGATTTACGCTGACGATGTGAAGTGTACGCACGGCTCGACGACCGGCCCGGTGGATGAAGACCAGGTTTTCTACCTCCGCTCGCGCGGGGTGGGAGTCGAGGCGGCGCGGCATCTGATGACGTACGCCTTCGCCGCCGACATTACGCGCCGAATCCGCGTTGAACCCGTTCGCCGCCGGCTCGAGGAATACATGGCCGCCCAACATGGGCTGCCGCTGGACCTGCGCATCACCGATCTGGCTTCGCACGATGAGGCGGTTCGGCAGTTGTAGATGATGCGATTTGAAACACGGGCCCGTTTATTACCTGTAGCGCCCTTCGCCTTGGCCAGCTGCGTCCCGCACGAAGAAGAGCGGCGGAGACGCCGCTTCTACGGTGCGCCTGGAGCAGCGTCACCGCTCGCCAACGCCATGCGCGCAATGCGTAGAAGCGACGTCCTCGTCGCTTTATGGCGCCAGTGCGCCTGCGGCGTAAGAGGGCCCTCCGGCGCGCAGCGTCTATTCGGCTCCGGAGGCGCACCGGTTGCGGGCGAAGTAAGCGCAATGCGATTAGATTCGACCGCGCGTCCTACAATACACCATATATGGTCGTTCCCGAATCTCCATCCTCCAACGGCCATCCCACCTTCGACGTGGGAAAAGTTCGCGCCGATTTCCCAATTCTTCACACGCAATCCCACGGCAAGCCGCTGGTGTATCTCGACAACGCCGCCACCACGCAAAAGCCCCGCGCGGTCATCGACCGGTTGGTTCGCTATTACGAATCCGAGAACGCGAACATCCATCGCGGCGTCTATGAATTAAGCCAAAAAGCGACAACCGCCTACGAAGAGGCTCGGCATAAAGTCGCGCGGTTCCTCAATGCCAACGAAGACAACGAAATCATCTTCACGCGCGGCACCACCGAAGCCATCAACCTCGTCGCATCAAGTTACGCCCGCACGATCCTCAAGCCCGGCGATGAGATCATCGTGTCGGCGGTCGAGCATCATTCCAACATCGTGCCCTGGCAGATGGCGGCGCAGACCACCGGCGCAACCCTTCGGGTCATCCCCATGAACGACGCCGGCGAATTATTGCTGGATGAGTATGCGAAACTACTGTGCAACCGGACACGGATCGTTGCGGTCAATCACATATCCAATGCGCTGGGCACGATCAACGATGTCCGCCGCATCACCCGCCTCGCGCACGAAGCAGGGGCGAAGGTGTTGATCGACGGCGCGCAGTGGGTCGCCCATCATCCAACGGACCTGCAATCGATCGGCTGCGATTTCTACTGCTTCTCGGGGCACAAGCTGTACGGCCCGACCGGCATCGGCGCGCTGTGGGGCCGGCGCGAATTGCTCGAGCGGATGTCGCCTTTCCAGGGCGGCGGCGACATGATCGAATCGGTCACTTTCGAGAAGACCACTTATGCCGGCCTGCCCAATAAATTTGAAGCGGGGACACCCGACATCGCCGGCGCGGTGGGCCTGGGGGCGGCGATTGATTATGTGCTCTCCGTCGGTTTCGATCGTTTCATTTCGCACGAAGCCGCGCTGCTCGCACATGCCACGCGAAGGCTGCAAGCGATCCCCGGTTTGCGGATCATCGGGCAATCGTCGCATAAGGCGGGCGTCGCCTCTTTCGTGATCGACGATCCGCCGATGGCGTCGATGGACATTGGAACGCGGCTGGATGCACGAGGCATTGCCGTGCGCACCGGCCATCACTGCTGCCAGCCGATCATGGATCGCCTGCGAATCAGTTCCACCACGCGGGCGAGCTTCGCGATGTACAACACGATTGCCGAGGTCGATGCCCTGGCCGACGCACTCGGGCAGATCGTGGCCGAGGAGTCGTCCCGGCGGAAGGCGGTCGCACGCGCGGCCGGTCCGTCGCAGGCGGGCGACGCAGCCCAGGGTGAAGCGCGAGTGGAATACGCTGGCGCCGCTGCCGGCTCGCCCCAGGCGGCGGCCGACGAGCTGGCCGAGAATTTCGAGTTTCTTGGCGATCGCGATGCCCGCAATGAGTACGTGCTGGAACTGGGCGCCAAGCTGCCGCATACGTTTGATCTGCTCAAGAAAGTGACCTCGCGCGTGCCCGGCTGCATGAGCGAGGTGTACATCGTGACGCGCGCCATGCCGGGCGATCCGCAAGTGCTGGAATTTGTCGCCGACGCAAACGCGGAGATCGTGCGCGGCTTGATCGCGATTCTCCAGAAACTGTATTGCGGACAGCGCGCCCAGGATGTTCTCGCTTTTGATATCGAGGCGTTTTTTCACCGCATCGGCCTGGAGCAGTTTATCACCAGCCAGCGTCGCAACGGACTGGCCGGCATGATCGTCCGCCTCCACAACAGCGCCGCCGCGCTGGCGGCGGGGCGCACAAAGAGCGAACCGCTCATAAGCGCGACGTGACACGAACGCGGACGGCGCGGCGTGATGTGCGAATGTCGATGTTTGAGGCCCCGCCAAATCCGTGGGGTTCGCTTCAGCGAACGCCGCGAGCCGTGCTTTGGTGGATCCGCGTTCGCAAAAGCGAACCGTACGTTAAATGCGTGTTGATGCTTTGACGCAAGATCGCGAAAAGAAGCCTTGGGAAATTTTTCCATGCCCGATGAATACCGCTATCCGCATTCCCTTCTGAGTCTGCCCGTTGTGTCCGACGGCGCGGCGAGCGCCGCGCCTCACGGCGCCTCCCCCGATCAGGCGACTTCCACCCTTATCCCGAGTCTGGCAAATGATTCCGTAACCGCGGATTCAACGACCACCGCCGCTCCGGCGCACGATCCGGCGCGCCACATCGAGCTCAAGCTGATTGAGGGAAAGGTGATCGAGGCGCTGCGGGAGATTTTCGACCCGGAAATTCCCGTCAACATCTACGAGTTGGGCCTGATCTACAAAATTGATGTCGAGCCCGACCACACGGTGCATATCAAGATGACGCTGACCGCGCCCGCGTGCCCGGTGGCCGGCTCATTGCCCGGCGAAGTCGAGACGCGCGTACAGGCGGTGCCGGAGGTGAAGAGCGCGGACGTCGAACTGGTCTGGGAGCCGCCCTGGAGCCGCGACCTGATGTCCGAAGCGGCGCTGCTGACGCTGGGAATGCTGTAAGCCGAGCCGACGGATCATGTTCGCGAGACGATTGACGGCGAAGTGACGCAAAAAATCCGAAATCCGAAGCACGAAATCCGAAACAATGGTTAAATTCAAAAGGAGCAAAATTCAAAACAGAACTTTCTCGCTGTCCCGCAAAGTTCGGTCAGCGGGCCAACGCTGTCCAATGGACGCGTCCTTTGAATTTTACTATTCCTTGCTTTTGAATTTGTTTCGGATTTCGTGTTTCGGATTTCGGATTTTCCCCTATAATCTCCTCCATGAAAAGCTTCATTATTCTTGTGCTGATCGCCGGTCTGGCGACGGCGGTGTTTTTTACGCGGCCCAACAGCGACGATTTCAAGCAATACGTCAAGGACCATCCGGAAATTGTCAATGGTCAGGCCGCCAAGGGTGATTCCATCACCGACAAAATCAGCCATCAGATGAAGAGCTTCAGCGTGGCCGGCGTCACGCTCGGCGACCCCGTGCAGGACTTCCTGAGCCACTGCACCTTCAACAACCAGTTCGGCATGTGGACCACCGTCTCCAAGGACGGCCAAGTCATCTACACCGGTATGCTAGGCCACTGGTTCCCCCGCAACGGCACCGCGCCGGCCAAGTCGGTGTAACCGATTTCCACATACGCGATCGAAACAAACTGCCTTCGCCGGCATGGTCACTTTCAGTGACCATGAACCAGTAACCATGAACAATGCGCCTTTTGCGCCTTTGAGTGGCGCCCCCTCATTGCCCCGGCCGCCCCGGCCTCAATCTCAAATACCCCCCGCGCAACATCGCATAAATCTGCAAATCCGATCGATACGTCCTGCACTGGCTCAGAATAGGCGATTCCGCGTGCGGCACAAAGCGGTTCACCCGCATCATGCGTCGCGAGTTCACTTGTATCGGCAGTTTCATCTTTCCCGGCCGAATCGTGAACCCAATCTTCAGCCCCGCCTGGGCGCAAATGTCCACCACCCGGTCATTATGCGCGCCATTGGGATAGGCAATTGCCACCGGCGGGCGACCTATGATTTCCGCGAGCCATTCCTGCGCGCTGCTCACCTGCTCGCGCACTTGGGCCGCGCAATAATTGGTCAAAATTGCATGATCGGCGGTGTGATTTCCCAAATGCACATACTTGTTTTGCGCGAATGTCCGGAGCTCGGCCGCCGTGAAGGGCCGGTCGATATCGCCGCGCGGCTTTAGCGAATTGGGACCGAACCGCGAAAGCAGTTCCCGCTCGATATCTTCGGTGCGCATCGACTTCCAATGCACGGTCTGGCGATGCACCTGCCGGGCCGGCACGCCGCGGGCGATCTGCTCGCGGTAAAAAACGTCCCACCAGAAGCATTTGTTCCGCGCAATATGTTTGGTGGAAATAAAGAAAATCGCCGGCACATCCAGTTCCTCAAGCACCGGAAGTGCCTGCAGGTTGTTGTAATATCCATCGTCGAACGTGATCATCGCATATTTGCCATCGGGCTTGAGGCCCTCAAGCAACTCGCCGGGCACGATGAACCGATAGCCGATCGCGAGATAGTATTCGATCAATTCGCGGAATTGCGCGACCGTGGTCCGCTCCAGGGGATTGACGGCGTTTTGCTCGATCTGCCTTTCATCCCGGAACAGCGAATGGAACAGGAAGCAAAGCAATCCATCTTTCTCAGGCAAGACCGAAAGATATGCCCGTGCGACGGCGGCATCGGCGGCCCGAACAAGATTCTGAATGGCACCGATCATTTCCTGGGCCCCACAACATTGCTCATAAATTGTCCGAGCGGTCGGCGTCAGCCGAGGCGCCAAGATATTCCTGCAAAGTGCGATCCACCATGGCATCGATGGTAAACAATGCCGCGCGTTGGCCGGAAGCAACGCCGTACGCGGCAAGATTGGCAGGACTGGCCGCGAGTTCCGCGAGCGCGGCGCCAAGTGCCGCCGAATCATCCGCCGGGGTCACCCGCCCGTTCACACGATCCTCGACCAGAATCTCCACGCCCGCCGATGCTGTCGCCACGATCGGCAACCCCGCCGACATCGCTTCCAGCACCACGTACGGCAATCCTTCCTTGCGGCTGGCGATTGCGAAAATTTCAAATGCAGCCAACACCTCCCGCGCATCGCGCTCGCCGAGCCACAGTACCCTTTCGCCCACGCTCAACTGTTCGGCCAGTGTTCGCAATTCGGCCTCAAGTGGGCCCGCACCCACCAGTGCCAGGCGGGCGTGCGGGGCAGATTCAACGACGCGCGCGAAAGCGCGCAACAGAACGTCCACCGCCTTTTGTGAAACCAGCCTGCCGACAAACCCAATTGCAAGGGCGTCGTCATCGGCCAATCCAATCGCCTGCCGGGCTTTGGCGCGCGGGGACAGTTCCGCGGGCGCGACGCCGTTGGGGATCAGAACAACCCGTGACTTCCCCAGGCCCAGCCCAATGGCGGCACGTTGTTCCTCCGGTGAGACGGCGATGATCCTCGCCGTCCGCAACGCCATCGCCCGTTCCATCATCAGATAAACCAGCCGTTTCCATCGCCCCAGCAACGGGTCCATCATGATAAGCCCGTGCAGCGTATAAAACGCCGCCGCGCCTGTGCCCAGCGCCGCCAGACGGGCGAACGCGCCGCCCTTGGAACTATGCCCATGAACCACGTCGAAAGGCCCGAATTGCCGGGCATAGCGCCTAATTGCGCGGGAAATCGCAAAATCCCCCGGATGAATTCCCGTCCGCATCGGCAGTGCAATTTGGCGGATCGCCGGCAGCTTGGCCAGGCGGCCCAGGAACATTTGATCAACCCGCCGCGTGGAACGCGCCAGATGCACCTGGCAACCGCGGGCCATCAATCCCTCGCTCAACTCCAATACATGCCGGCCCGTTCCGCCGGCGCTGGATTCGACAACCATCAAAATTTTGAGGGGCCGCAAGGTTCCCGCATCTGCGCTAGGCATGGGGGATGCGACGCGTGCTTGTGGCGATGGCCAAGGTGGGGCAGGCATTCTTGCCTGCCGTTCCAACGTAGCACAGTCGTCCCGGCGGTATTCCCCCGGACGAGCCGAACGCTCCCGCGCCAATTGCTCATATATCGCCTCGTAGCGCTGCGTAACCGAGTCCAGGTCAAACAGTTCGCAAACGCGCTGCCGGGCGGCTTGTCCGAGTTGGCCACGGGCATCTGCCTTCATCGCCAGCAGCTCTTCGATCGCCCGCGCCAAGGCTTGGGGATTTGCCCGCGGAACCACTTTGCCGGTCTCTCCGACGATAAGGGCCGAATCGCCTACATCTGTTACCGCGCACGGCACGCCGCATGCCATGGCCTCGCCCACCACCAGGGGAAACGCCTCGCTGATGCTTGACGATGCCAGCACATCCAACGCCGGATAAACGCGCTGCATATCCCGCCGGGGCCCCAGCAACCGGCAATGCCCAGTCAATCCCAGCGACTGAATTTGCTCGACCAACGCTCGGTTGTGCGAATCGATATTCTGGCCGCACAGCAGGAAAAACGTCTCGGGCCTGCGCGCGACGATCGCCGCCGCGGCGCGGAGGAAAGTGGCATGATCCTTCAACGGGTCGTACCGCGCAACCAACCCCACGATCAGCGCATCGGGCGCGATTCCAAGCTCGTCGCGCACCTCACGTCTGGCCTGCGGACAAGGCCGAAAGCGGCGGGTGTCAAACCCGTTGGGGATGACAATCATCTTGCCCAAATCAAATCCCAGCCGACCGTAATGCCGCCGGGATTGCTCCGAGCAGCAGACGATTTTCGCCGGCAACCGCCCCGAAAGCCGCGCGCAAGCGCGAACGGCCCAAAGCGTTGATCGCTTGGTCATCCCCGCAACGTGCTCGGCATGATGGATTCCCCAAACAACCGGCGCCCGCGTCGTTGCCCAGGCGGCCAGGCCGCCGATCAGGTTGGAATGATCCATCCAGGTGTGGATGACATCCGGGTGCTGTTCACGAAGCGTCCGGCATAGTCGCGCCATCCTAGCCGGATCGGGCACGCCCGGCTTCATGCCCAGGGTCATCAGCGGGATTCGGGCCTCGATCACCGGCCCGGCAACCGTGAGATCATCGATCAGCGAAATCACCGATGGCACGAAGCGATCACGATCCGTGCGTAGCAATAAATTGCAGAGCATGGATTCGGCCCCGCCGAATTCAAAGCTGTTGATGATGTGAGTGACTCGAATCTTGCGAGGCACGGTGTATTCGTTCTCGCGTTCCTCACCTGGCATTCGATCGTGGCGGAGCCTTCATTGTAGCACGGGCGTTCTCGACCGTGCATGGCACTTTGACGCCCCAATCTGCGCAAGTTACCAAAGCGACGATTCGGAATGACAAATAATGCTCAATATTAGATAACAATGAGATTTATCCCATTGCGGGAAATGTAGCCACACCATATTTTATCGGACGTTGTGCCCGACGCAGCGTCGGGCGGAGCGGACAGGGTAAAGGAAGGCAGGGGAATGCGATAAGGGTCGAATACCTGCACTTCATATGCGCTGGACGCGCAGACGGATCTGGGCGTTCATTTCGCGCTTGCACGAAGTCGATGCCCGTCATTTGGTTGGATTTGAAGGTACGTCGTTTCCAGAGGCGTGTGAAGCCATGCGCGAGCAATCACCTGATAGCGAAAAAACGTTGGATGGCGGCCTGCCCTCGCCTGACTCGCTTTCCGGCCCCGGCCCGCTTTTGCACGTCTTATGGCATCGGCGTTTAACCGTAGTTGCCGCCGTGCTGGCCTGCCTTTTCATAGCCGGCGTTTATCTGTTATTTGCCACCCCCATCTACAGCAGCACCGCGCAGCTTTACATTGAGGGAGTCGCCCCAAAGGCGTTCAGCGATTCCACGGGCCCCGTTGAGCAGTCCGAAGGCTATCTCAATTCCCAGGCCGGGCTCCTGCAATCCACGCCTGTTCTGGCCCGTGCGCTGGACACTGTGAAATGGCGGCAGCTCAAGACCTTCAAGGGATTGAAGAGCGATCCGGTTTCCGCGCTACGGCATGGCCGGGGCGTCAAGCTGACGGTCGAGGTGATGAAGAAGACCAATATCATTTCGGTCTCCATTGAATCTGCGTATCCCGAAGATGCCGCCGCGCTTGTGAATGCGATCGTCGATGGCTACATCGCCCAGCGCGCCGTGGCCGACCACTCCACCGGCCAGGAAATGATCGCCGCACTGCAAAAGCAACAGACAGACCTCGAAAAGCAGCATGATGCGTGCGTCGCGGCGATGAACCGTTTCAAAGCCGACCATGCCATCGCATCGTTCCGGGATGATAAGAGCAATATCGCCCTGGCCCGCAGCGCGGCCCTTTCGGCGCAACTGAACGCGGCCGATCTGGAAGTCTGGGAGTTGGCTGCTCGCGACAACGCGGTAAAAAACGCCCTTTCCCGCCCCGAGGCGCTGTCGGCGTTTGTTCAGGCCCAGCAATATAAGGACAAACAGGCCGGCGACCGTGAGTACGATGATCTGCGCGCCCAACTCGTACAGGCAGAGCTTGCGCTATCGACTTGCATATCGGTGCAAGGACGCGAAAACCAGCGTGTTCGATTGTTGACGGCACAAATCGACGGGATCCGTCGCAGGATCGCCAACAAGGAACGCGCGGTCGCCCAGGGATACCTGGCCGATCTATCCGTGCAGTTGGAGGCGGCCCGCCAGAAAACCGCCGACCTCCGCGCCGCGATGGCCGGGTAGCAAAAGTTCATCCAGGACTTGAATCCGCTGGCGGCCCAATACGCCCGCCTCGAATCGCAGGCCGATCGCCTGGGCAAGGAAGGAGAGCTTCTGGACGCACGAGTCTCCGAGGTCCGCGTCAACAGCAGCGCCGGTCCGCTCAACGTGCAGATTTCCGAATCGGGACAGGCGCCGATGTCCCCGATTAAGCCGCGCAAGGCGTTGGTGCTTGCCGCCGCGGCACTTGTGGGCTGGCTGGCGGGGGTGGGCTTGG
>Ga0075522_10000897_pt1 | contig 22261 bp, 17 predicted proteins | sample NGEPerA_FD_74796 | JGI IMG/M metagenome (GOLD analysis project Ga0075522, IMG submission 74796) | Arctic peat soil microbial communities from the Barrow Environmental Observatory site, Barrow, Alaska, USA - NGEE PermafrostL2-A | ecosystem: Environmental > Terrestrial > Soil > Wetlands > Peat ...
GCTGGGGGCTGGGCCAGGTGCTTGATCTTGAGGTTCAGGTGCGGGTTAAACGCGGTGCCCGCGGGGATCAGGTGGCCGAGGATGACGTTCTCCTTGAGGCCCACCAGTTTATCGATCGCGCCGGCCAACGCCGCCTCGGTCAGAACCTTGGTGGTTTCCTGGAAGCTGGCGGCAGAGATGAACGACTCGCTCTGCAACGACGCCTTGGTGATGCCCAACAGAAGGGTCTTGCCTCGGGCGGGCCGGGTTTTCTTGGCCTTGGAGGGCTCCTTGCCGGCGGCCTCGGAAGCCTCGTTGGCCTCCTTGTATTCGCTCTTGAGGACCACGTCCCCTTCCTTGAAGTCCGTGTCTCCCGTCTCGGAAATCCGCACACTCTGGGCGGTCGAGTCGTTGCCCTGGCGGAAACGGAATTTGTCCACCACTTCTCCCGGCAGGAATTTGGTGTCGCCGGCGTCCTCCACCTTCACCTTGCGGAGCATCTGGTTAAGGATGATCTCGATGTGCTTGTCGTTGATCTTCACGCCCTGCGAACGATAGACGTTCTGCACCTCCGTGAGCAGGTACTGGTAGAGCGATTCTTCGCCCTTGATGCGGAGGATGTCGTGCGGAATGATCGGCCCGCGGATGAGCGGGTCGCCGGCTTCAACATAGTCGCCGGCATGCACCTGGAGCTCCTTGTCCTGCGGGACGTGGTGCTCCTTTTCCATGCCTGATTCGTTCTTGATGTTGATCGTCATCTTGCCGCGCCGCTTGTCGGAGCGCAGCTCGACGGTGCCGGAGATCTCGGCGAGGACCGCCGGATCCTTGGGCTTGCGCGCCTCGAAGATTTCGGTGACGCGGGGCAGGCCGCCGGTGATGTCCTGCGTGCCGGCGCTCTCGCGCGGTTGGCGGGCGAGCATGTGTCCGGCCTCGATCTTCTGGCCGTCCTTCACCTCGACGCGGGCCTTGGCGGGCAGGTAATGGAAGTCGAGGATTTTGCCGTCCGAACCTTCGATGGTGATGCGCGGATGGCGTTCGCCCTTGTGCTCGATGATGACGAGTTTGCTCTCGCCGCCGCCGCCCTTGCGCTCCTCTTCCATGCGGGCGGTTTCGCCTTCCTCGATGTCCTCGTAGCGGACGGTGCCGCCCTTCTCGGCGAGAATCGGGGTGATGTGCGGATCCCAGGTGACCAGTGCCTGACGGGGCTTGACGCGCTCGCCGTCGCCGACCATCACATACGCGCCGTAAGGCACCTTGTACTTTTCGCGTTCGCGGCCCTTGGCATCCATGACGGCGATTTCGCCGTTGCGCTTCAAGGCGACCAGGTGCTTGTTCCCCTCGGCATCGAGCACCTTCACGGCGTTGATGTCGCGATGCTGCACGATGCCTTCGGAGGCGGCCTTGATGTCGTTCTCGACGAACGATCCGGTGGCCACGCCGCCGGTGTGGAACGTGCGCATGGTCAACTGAGTGCCCGGCTCGCCGATGGACTGGGCGGCGATGATTCCGACGGCCAATCCTTCCTCAACCGAGCGGTTGGTGCTCATGTCGATGCCGTAGCAGCGGGCGCACACCCCGCGCGGGCTTTCGCACGTGAGCGGGGAGCGCACGCGGATGCTTTCGAGCTTCAGTTCCTTGATCGCGTCGGCGATTTCGTTGGTGACGGTCTGGTTTTCGTTGACGATCACCACATCCGTGATCGGGTTGCGGATGGTGTCGCGGGCGGTGCGGCCCACGATCATGTCCTTGAGCTCGACCTCGACGGTTTCGCCCTTGTAGATCGTGGACTTGGTGACGCCGTTGAACGTGCCGCACTCGATCTCGTTGACGATGACGTTCTGCGCCACATCGGCGAGCTTGCGGGTGAGGTAGCCGGAGTCGGCGGTCTTGAGGGCAGTGTCGGCCAGTCCCTTGCGAGCGCCGTGGGTCGAGGAGAAGTATTCGAGCACCGAGAGGCCTTCGCGGAAGTTGCTCTTGATGGGCGTTTCGATGATCTCGCCCGAGGGCTTGGCCATCAATCCGCGCATCCCGCCCAATTGGCGGATTTGATCGACGTTGCCGCGGGCGCCGGATGTTGCCATCATGGCGATGGGGTTGAGGTACTTGAGTACCCCGCCGGCCTTGGGGGCGACGGGCTTGCCGTTCTCATCGCGGTAGTCATTCTGAAGGCCGGCCATGAGGTCTTCGGTGACCTGCTTGCGGGCGTGGCCCCAGGTGTCGATCAGGCGGGCATAGCGCTCCTGCTCGGTGAGGGCGCCCATGCGGTAGGCCTTTTCGATTTTGTCGGCTTCCTTCTGCCCGGCGGCGAGGATGTCGGCCTTGGAGTCCGGCGAGCGGATGTCGGTGATGCCGAAGCTCAGGGCCGCCAGTGTGCTGCGCTTGAAGCCCAGCGCCTTCATGTCATCGAGCAACTTGATGGTTGCCGGCCGGCCCAGCGTGGCGTAGGTGTCGGCAATCACGCGGCTGGAGCCTTTGGCCGTCAGGGCGTAGTTGTAGAACGGCATCGCCCTGGGCAGCACATCGTTGAAAATGCACCGGCCAACGGTCGTCAGGATGATCCGGCTCTTGAATTTGGGCGACCTGGTTTTGCCGGCGTAGTTGGGATCGATGCGCTTTCGCTGCTCTTCCAGTTGCTTCCAGGCGACATCAGAGATCGGCTGGAAGCCGCTCTTGTCGTCGGGGACCACCTGCGCGCGGTCGGTGAGGCGCACGAAGACGCGCGAGTGCATCGCTATCTTGCCCAGGTCAAATGCCATGAATGCTTCGCGCGGGCTTTGGAAGAGGCTGAACTCGCCTTTGTCGCCTTCGCGGTCGCTGGTGATGTAGAACGTGCCCAGCACGATGTCCTGCGAAGGCGTGATGATCGGGCTGCCGTTGGCCGGCGAGAAGATGTTGTTGGGCGCGAGCATCAGCACGTGCGTTTCGGTTTGCGCCTCGATGCTCAGCGGAAGATGGACGGCCATCTGGTCGCCATCGAAGTCGGCATTGAAGCCCTTGCAGACCAGGGGATGAATCTTGATGGCGTTGCCTTCCACCAGCACCGGCTCGAACGCTTGAATGCCCATGCGGTGGAGCGTGGGGGCGCGGTTGAGCATCACGGGATGCTGATAGATCACTTCTTCGAGGATGTCCCAGACTTCCGGGTCGCGGCGTTCGAGCATCTTCTTGGCCGACTTAATGGTGTCGGCAAGCCCATGCTCCTTGAGCTTGCGGATGATGAACGGCTGGAACAATTCCAGCGCAATCTTCTTGGGCAGGCCGCACTGATGCAGCTTGAGCTCGGGGCCGACGACGATGACCGAACGGGCCGAATAATCGACGCGCTTGCCAAGCAGGTTTTCGCGGAAGCGGCCCTGCTTGCCCTTGATCATGTCCGTCAGCGACTTGAGCGGACGGTTGCTCGAACCCAGCACGGGCCGGCGGCAGCGGCCGTTGTCAAACAGCGCGTCCACCGCCTGCTGAAGCATGCGCTTCTCGTTGCGGATGATGACTTCGGGCGCGTTGAGATCGACCAGCTTCTTGAGCCGGTTGTTGCGGTTGATGATTCGGCGATACAGGTCGTTGAGATCCGAGGTGGCGAAGTTGCCGCTCTCCAGCAGCACCAGCGGGCGCAGGTCCGGCGGGATGACCGGGATCACGTCCATGACCATCCATTCGGACTTATTCTCCGAGCCGCGGATGGCCTCGACCATTTTCAGCCGCTTGGTCAGATCCTTGATTTTCTGCTTGCTGTTGGTCTTCTCGATGTCGGCGCGGATTCGCTGTGCTTCGGTGGGCAGATCGATCATGCCCAGCAGTTTCTTGATGGCCTCGGCGCCCATCTCAGCTTCAAATTCCGAGGAGTATTTCTCGTAGGCGGCGCGGTATTCGTCCTCGGTGAGAAGCTGCTTTTTCTTCAGCGGCGTCTTGCCCGGATCGGTGACGACGTAATCCTGGAAATAGACGATTTTTTCGATGTCGCTGGTCTTCATGTCCAGCAGGGCGCCCAGGCGGCTGGGCAGCGCCTTAAAGAACCAGATATGCACGATGGGGGCGGCCAGGTTGATATGGCCCATGCGCTTGCGGCGGACGCGCGAATGCGTGACCTTCACGCCGCACCGGTCGCAGATGATGCCCTTGTACTTGGTGCCCTTGTACTTGCCGCACGAACATTCCCAGTCGCGCTCGGGACCGAAGATGCGCTCGCAAAACAAGCCATCTTTCTCGGCCCGGTAGGTGCGGTAGTTGATGGTCTCGGGCTTCTTCACTTCGCCAAAGGACCACGAACGAATGTCGTTCGGGCTGGCGAGCTGGATGCGGACCGAACCGTAGTCGTTAATACGATCGTAGACGCTTTCAGCCATGACTTAATCTCTTTCTTTCACGGTCGTAGCGCCCTTCGATCCTGCCGGGTGCGGCAATGGCGCTTTCGATTCGTAATTTTATTCGGTTGGCCCGGGCGCCTGTTCGCCTGGGTGCATGTCCTCTTTCAGAGAACTTCAGCAGGTTGCGGGACCAATTGTGTCAATCGCACAAACCGCGGGTAATCACGGTCGATTTCTTCGTTTGTCCGGGTGATACGGTCGACAAAATCGTCGGCGCGTACAGTTGCGGCAGCTGGCTCGACGCCAACTTCGACCAGCCATCTTCGCGCTCCCTGGCGGATGGCGCCTTGGCGGACGACGATGCGGTAGTCAGGCGATTGGTGTCGCAAGAGGTATTTTTCAACCAATGCCGCCACCGCCTCCGTTTCAGAACGCTCAGGTGCGTCAGTTGTCGGGCTAACCATATGCTTGCTCCATCGCGTCAAAGAAAATGTCGCACCAGGTCACGGCCTCTCGACCGAGGGCCTGATCGACTGTTTGTGACGGGCGGTAGTCCGCCGAAAGCCGCCATTGATACATCCTCGCCACCGCAACCGAGAATCGACGCCGATCCTTGCTGGACAATCGGGTGAGGTAATCAAACAGCATGTCTGGAAGCTCGTCATGTGAGGGTCCTTCTCGCCCAGCAGGAAAGGTCGCAACACCTGAAAGTTCCGCGGTGGTTCTGGCGCAAGCGGCGTAATACGAACGGCTAACGCAGCTTCGCCAATGCCCTTTTTCCAACAGCAGCTTGCAAGCCTCAAAGTTGTCGGTGGCAATGGCGCGCCATATCACAATGCGCTCTCCTTCACAGGGTATCTGGAATTCTACAATTACATCATATCCTCATCCTCAGGCTCGCCTCCCAGACCCTTCTTCTTCTCAAGCTGGATGTTAAGACCCAGCCCGCGGATTTCATTGCACAGCACATCAAACGAAACCGGCGTGCCCGCTTCCAGCGTGTTGGTGCCTTTCACCATGGATTCGTAAATCTTGGTGCGGCCTTCCACGTCGTCGGACTTCACGGTTAGCAGTTCCTGCAGGACGTAGGCTGAGCCGTAGGCTTCCAGGCCCCAGACTTCCATCTCGCCGAAGCGTTGTCCGCCAGTGCGGGCTTTGCCGCCCAGGGGTTGCTGGGTGATCAGCGAGTAGGGGCCGGTGGCGCGGGCGTGAATCTTGTCGTCCACCAAATGGTGCAGCTTCATCATATAGATGTAGCCGACGGTGGTTTTCTGCTCGAAGGGCTCGCCGGTGCGGCCATCGCGCAACTGAATCTTGCCGCCCCAGGGCATTTCCACGTCCAGCTCGCGGCGGTCGATCACGGCCTTGCTGGTTTTACGTTCCTTGCGGCGCTCGCGCAGGGCCTTGTTGGCCTCCTCAATACACTTGAAGATTTCGTCCTCGTTGGCGCCGTCGAAGACGGGAGTCACCGCCTGCTGGCCGAGCACCATCATCGCCCACCCCAGGTGGGTTTCGAGAATCTGCCCGACGTTCATACGCGAGGGTACGCCCAGCGGATTAAGCAGGATATCGACAGGCGTGCCGTCTTCCAGGAATGGCATGTCCTCATCGGGCACGATGCGGGCGATAACGCCCTTGTTGCCGTGCCGACCGGCCATCTTATCGCCGACTGAAAGCTGGCGCTTGGTGGCGACGTAAATCTTCACCATCTCCAGCACGCCCGATGGAAGCTCATCGCCGCGCTTCATGTGCTCCATGCGGCGTTTCTTCTCGTTGAGAACAGCCGTCACGCGCGGCCAGAAGCGCGAGTGCGTGTTCTGCCCCTGTTCCTTGCCTTCCTTGGATCCCTTGATCCAATCAGGAGTGATGCCCTCGATCTGTTCGAGGATGACGTCAATATTTTCCGACTGGCCGACCTTCTGCCGCGTGCCGGGATCGACCAGGAGCTGGCCGGTGACTTCGTTGATCTCGTTGACCATCTGCTTGAACAGGTCGATGGCCCGCAGGTTCATGTCCTTTTCGTATTGCTCGATATCCTTCTTGAGTTGCTTTTTCTGCTCCTCGGTCATGTGCATGCGGCGGCTGAAGCGCTGGGCATTGATGACCACGCCCTCTTCGCCGGCGGGCATTTCCAGCGAGTCGTTTTTCACGTCTTCGCCGGCGCGGCCGAAGATCGCGTGAAGCAATTTTTCCTCGGGGGTCAGTTCGCTCTTGCTCTTTGGAGCGATCTTGCCGACGAGGATTTCGCCGGGCCCGACGCGCGTTCCGACGCGCACCACGCCGTTCTCATCGAGATTGGCCAGCGCGCGTTCGCTGACGTTGGGGATGTCGCGGGTGAATTCCTCGCGGCCCAACTTGGTTTCGCGGATTTCGACGTCGTATTCCTCGATGTGAATCGAGGTGAAAACGTCCTCCTTCACGAGGCGCTGGCTGATGACGATGGCGTCTTCGAAGTTGTAGCCGTCGAAGGTCATGAAGGCGACCAGCACATTGCGGCCCAAGGCCAGTTCCCCCAGGTGCGTAGCCGCCCCGTCGGCGAGAATTTGCCCTTTCTTCACACGCTGGCCCTTCTTGACGATGGGCTTTTGGTTCAGGCAGGTGCGCTCGTTAAGGCCGACGAACTTGCGGAGGACATACTCATCGGCGTTATCGACGAGAATGTGGGTGGCATCCAGCGCGGTGACGACGCCCGCGCGGTCGGCGCGAACCACCATCCCGCTGTTCTGCGCGACGGGCTTTTCCATGCCGGTCGAAACAACTGGCGGGTCGGTGCGCAACAGCGGCACCGCCTGGCGCTGCATGTTCGAGCCCATCAAGGCGCGGTTGGCGTCATCGTGCTCGAGGAATGGGATCAGCGCCGCGGAGACGGAAACCGTTTGCCGGGGGCTGATGTCCACATACTGCACTTCCTTGCTGGGAACCGTCGCAAGGTCGCCCTGCACGCGGGCGAGCATGGCGCCTTTCTTAAGATGCCCGTCCTTACCCTCGACCGCATCCGGCGGGGCGAGGATCGACTTCATTTCCTCATCGGCACGCAGGTATTTGTGCTCGCCGTTGACTTTGCCGTCCTTCACCACGCGATATGGAGTGATGAGGAAGCCGTATTCGTCAAGATCGGCGTAAATCGACAAAGACGCGATCAGGCCGATGTTGGTGCCTTCGGGCGTTTCAATCGGGCAGATGCGGCCATAGTGCGAAATATGCACGTCGCGCACTTCAAACCCCGCGCGTTTGCGGTTCAACCCGCCGGGGCCAAGGGCCGACAGACGCCGCTCGTGGGTAAGCTGCGAGAGCGGGTTGGTTTGATCCACCACCTGCGAAAGCTCGCCGCGACCGAAGAAGAAATCGATCGAGCTGCTGATGCTCTTGGAGTTCACCAATTCCGCAATCCGCCCGAGCTCATTGGGATCCTTCAGGCTCATGCGCTCCTGAACGGTGCGCTTGAGTTTCAGGAAGCCCTTGCGGAGTTCCTCGGCGGCCAACTCGTCAATCGTGCGCAGACGCCTATTGCCCAAGTGGTCGATGTCATCCACGTAGCCTTCATTGCTGCGTAACTTGAACATGTACTTCAGCGAGTTAACCACATCCTCGCTGCGCAGCGTCATCACCGTTTCCGGCACGTTCTGATCGAACTTGCGGTTGATGCGGAAGCGGCCGACGCGGCCCAGACGATAACGGTTTTCGTCGAAGAACTTTTCCTTGAAGAGAGTTTGCGCCTTTTCCAACTGTGGCGGGTTGCCGGGCCGAAGCCGGGCGTAAATCCGCATCAGGGCATCCTCGTGGGTGGTCGAACTGTCGTCGGCCAGCGTGTTGAGGATCAGCGGATCGGATACTTTGGTGATGACGTGGATGCTCTTGAGCGTGGAGGCCTGAATCTTGTTGATGGCGTCGGCGAGTTGCGCGCCGGCCTTGACCATCTCCTCGCCGCTCTCGGCATCAATGATCGGGCTGGCGGCATAATAGGTGGGCTCAAGCTGCCCGACCTTCACCGTCTCAACCGTATAAAACTCCTTGATGATCGCTTCGTTAGAGCTGTATTTCTTGTCCAGGGCGCGGACGAACGTCGTCGCGGGAATCTTGCTGGATTGGTCGATGCGGACCGCCAGCGCGTCTTTCTTGGTGACCGAGCATTCGATCCAGGAGCCGCGCTCGGGAATGACGCGGAAGCCGTGCAGCGGGCGGTCGCCCTCCTGCACTTCAATGAGGAAGTCCACGCCCGGCGAGCGGTGAAGCTGATTGACGATCACGCGCTCCGAGCCGTTGATGATGAACTCCCCGCCGCCGATCATGATGGGGATTTCGCCCAGGTAGATGGAATCTTCCATCACCTCGTCCTTGTCCTTGCGGACGAAGCGCACCTGGATGCGGAACGGCATGCCGAACGTCAGCCGAAGCGCCCGGCATTCGTCGGGCGTATAGCGCGGCTCGGCAAGCTGATAGTTCATGTACTCCAGCCGCAGGTTCCCATCGTAGCTTTCGATCGGGAAGACTTCGCGCAGGAGATTTTCCAGCCCTTCGTTTTTGCGCTTGGTGGGTTCGGTCTCCTTTTGCAGGAAGCGTTGGTACGCTTCGGTCTGGACGCGGATCAAATTGGGGATCAGCATCGCGTCGCCGCGCTTGCTGAAATCGCGAACCTCAGGCACTCGCATCAGATTGTCCTTTTCCGTCTAAGAGGGGGAGAGACAATTGCCGTCCGGGGCCGATTCCGGGAAAATCCGGCGTACTGCCATAGCGAACGGTGCGTTTCCACCGACTTCGATTTTTGCGTGAAACTCGTGGCGTTGCGGTCGTCGGGCACGGGTGACCGGAGGACCGCCTGACTTTCTTCTTAAATCATAAAGCGTTGATTGAGTTTGGCTTGCATTCCAATTCCATGCGGGGGGCCGGATCAGCCGATAAAATGAGCCGCTTAACAGGTAAAGCGGCTTACGACGCCGGGTGCTGCCGGCGGTTCTCAACCCGGCGCAATCTTCAACAAGTTATATTAGCAGCCTAAGAATCCCAGTCAAGCGCATGAAACAAAAGCAGAACTCCCCCCTCCCGCGGGCCGGGGTGATTCTGGCTTTTGTCAGAGCATGGCCGGTAGTGTTGCCAATATTTCCAAGGCGAGTCTAGCAGATTCAGGGAACAGGTCAAGGAAAAATGCAATTAAATTTGTTTCGAAGAATTTTATAGGTTGAAGACAGTTCGTTTTGCCATTGCGCAATAAAAGAAGGCGGCTGGTGGCCGCCTTCTTTTCGTAACGCTCCAGTCAGTGATTTGAGATTGGCAATATCGCGATTCCTTAACTACCGCGCCATCGGCACGGGCGAGACGCCCGTGATACGTTGACGGGATTCGTGGAGGAATCCCACTGCGTTCCCATCGGATTCAAACCCTAACCAAGGAGCAATTTACTTGAGCTCGACTGCGGCACCCTGGTCTTCCAACTCCTTCTTGAGTTTCTCGGCATCTTCCTTGGAGAGGCCTTCCTTGACAATCTTGGGGGCGCCTTCGACAAGGTCCTTGGCTTCCTTGAGGCCCAGGCCGGTGGCGGCGCGGACGACCTTGATGACTTGGATTTTCTTTTCACCGCCGCCCTTGAGGACGACGTCGAAGGTGGTCTTCTCCTCTTCCTTCTCGGCCGGCGCAGCGCCTCCGCCGCCTGGACCCGCGGCCATCATTACGCCGCCGGCGGCGGCTTCGATCTTATGCTCGGTCTTGAGATACTCGGCCAACTCAACGGCCTGCTTGAGGGTCAGGCCCGCGAGCTGATCGCCGATGCTCTTGATATCAACTTCCGCCATGATATATGAACTCCTGGGAGGTTCATCTCCCGTAACGGGAGGGTTGCTCCCGCGGAACGTAACGTGTTCCGAACGTGTCGAGATCCCGCCAAAGAGCCCGTCTCACATTAAGACGGTTTAACCCGCGAGGGACAGTCAGGCTGCCGGATCTTCTTGAGTGCCGAGGGACGAGGGAAAAGATGAGTGACGAGTGAACCGTGACAAGAGTTTGGCATGTCACGGTTCACTCATCACTCATCTTTCATGCCGGCGCCGTTTCCGCGGCTACTTCCGCGGGCGCGGCTTGGCCGGCCTTTTCTTCGATGGTTTTCAGAATCGCGGCCAGCTTTCCGCCCGGGCCCTTGAGGGCGCCGGCGAGCTTGCGGCCGGGACCCAGGATCAGACCCACCAGGTTGCCGATGGCTTCCTCGCGGGTGGGCATCGTGCTGACTTTCTTGACGCCGGCTTCCCCGCTGAAGATTTCGCCATCGAAGAAGATGCCGCGCAATTCCAGCGTGGCGTTGGTGCGCTTTTCATCGAGCAGCATGCGGGCGACCGCGGAGATGCTGGCGGCCTTGCCATAGATCAGCGCGCTGGGGCCATCGAGCAGCTTGTCGAAGCCTTGCAGCTTCTTGCCCTCGACGGCCCGGCGGACCAGCGTGTTCTTCACCACCGTCATCCTCAGCCCGTTTTCGCGCAGTCGCCGGCGAAGCTGGTTGTTCTTGATCGCGTCAATCCCGCGCGGATTGATGACGCCAACCCCCTCGATTTCCGCAAACCGCTCGGTCAGTTCTTTGGTAATCAGGTCTTTTACTTGCTTGCTCATAAATAAACTCCCATGCGCTGGCCTTCTATCACATACGCATAATGCCACAACGCGGGTGAAAATCCGAAATCCGAAGCACGAAATCCGAAACAAACCCAAAATCCAAATAGCAGAAAAACTCAAAATAAAACTTCGTGCCTTCGTGCCTTCGTGGTTAATCTCCGCATTTTCCGGTCCAGGGTCCCGCGAGATGATTAGGTCACTGCTAAAATCACCGCCGGCGTCATCGTCGCCTTGAGAACGACCTTCCTGAAATAATGCCCCTTGCTGGTCGCGGGTTTTACCTTGCGCACCTGAGCGATCATCGCGTTGATGTTTTCGACCAGCTTGGGCTTATCGAAGCTGACTTTCCCGACGACGGTATGCACGTTGCCGCCGGCGTCGTTGCGGTATTCGATCTTGCCGGCGGCGTATTCGCGGACGGCAGACGCCACGTCGGGCGTCACCGTGCCAGCCTTGGGCGAGGGCATCAGGCCCTTTGGCCCCAGTACCTTACCCAGCCGGCCCACGAAACGCATCATGTCCGGCGTGGCGACGGCCACGTCGAAATCCGTGAAGTTTTCCTTCTCGATCGACTGCACCAGCTCCTGCCCGCCGGCCCGCATGGCACCGGCATTGAGAGCGGCGGTCGCGAGGTGATCGGGGCAAAACGCGATCACGCGCTTGGTCTTGCCCACGCCGTGCGGCAGCGACAGCGAGCCGCGGATCATCTGATCCGCCTGCTTGGGATCGATGCTCAGTGAGAAGATCAACTCGACCGATTGGTCGAATTTGGTCGGATTGAAGCCCTTGAGCACGTCGATCGCCTGCTCGATGGGCAGTGCATTTTCGACGGCTTTCTTGGCCGCTTCCTTATATCGCTTGGAACGTTTCTCGACAACGACTTGAGCCATGCTCGTATCGCTCCTTATGCCGGTGTTTACAGCTCCCGGCTGAAGCTCCCACTGTTGCAGGCCGTGGTGCGCCCATTAAATTTCAGTTCGACTGACGCGCGATTGCAGTCCCGCTTCGCGATCTCCCTATTCGCTCTTACCACCCATCTGAACACTCGGATGGAAACCGTTTCCAGTGCTAATTTGCGAGACGAGAAGAAGATCGATGATTCGATCATCGGAATCCTCCTCCTCCCCAGTGGCCACAAACACAACGCGCTTGCTTGGGTGCAACCAGATAAACTCCGGTGACTTCACCGTAATTACATCACCTTCGGCCAAATGAAGATTGAATGGCACGAATGGCTTGCGCTCGACAACCGCTTCGAGTCGTTGGAAAGTCATATTTTTAATTATAGCAATTTCTGCTCAACCTTCCACCGTGATCCCCATGCTCCGTGCCGTGCCCGCGATAATCCGCGCGGCCTTTTCCTCATCGAAGGCGTTCAAATCCTTGATCTTCAGCTTGGCCATGTCCCGGCATTGGGCCATGGTCACTTTGCCGATCTTGTTCTTATTGGGCTCGCCGCTCCCCTTCTCGGCCTTCACGGCCGCCTTGAGCAGTTCGGCTGCCGGCGGGCTCTTGAGCTCGAACTCGAAGGTTCGGTCCTTGTAGACCGTGATCAGCACGCCGACCACCTGCCCATTGAGATGAGCCGAGGCGGCGTTGAAGCGCTGGATGAACTGCCCGGGGTTAACGCCATGCGCGCCAAGGGCCGGGCCGATGGGCGGCGCGGGGGTCGCCTTGCCGCCGGGCGCCTGAATCTTGAAAATGTCCGTGACTTCTTTCTTGGCCATGTCTATCTCGCTGTCTCACTCGCCGTTGATTTCGTCGGGAACCTGCGATGGAGCGTTGCGGACTGTCACGTCCACATGCCGCGCCTGGGCCCGGTTCCAGGTTTGCGGCATCGCCGCCGCCTGCTGCCCTGTCCTTGCGCCTCGCGTGATCGCCCGAAGCAGGCTGTACGCCGGCAACGCCAAGGCGAAAAGAGCGGCCACACTAACAATAAACGCCACGATTGACAAGGCCACCAACGCAATGCCCGGCAGCACAATCAATACAAACACCATCCGCGCCCAGGATGGCAGCCCCGTCAGGTCGCTGCGCATGCCGCGGAATCGGTCATAATAACCGACAAAACGAGCCATATTTCACCACGGCTTCACACCGCATTTCAATTCGCAAGACACTTCACCGCAGAGACGCAGAGGCGCGGAGAAGAAAAAGACAATGCATTGGAATATTGATTTATGGACTCCCCTATCATGAGGCGGTATTGCTGCCCACAGTCATTTTTCTTCCTCTGCGTCTCTGCGTCTCTGCGGTGAATCTTCTGCTCCGCGTTGAATCTTCCCCGCTCAGACCTTCTCGACCTGCCAATACTCCAACTCCAATGGCGTGGGGCGGCCGAAGATGGTGGTGATGATGCGGACGGTGCCCTTGTCGGCAATCACCTCGTCCACTTCGCCCTCGAAGTTCATGAACGCGCCGTTGGTGACCTTGACCTTCTCGCCCTTCTTAAACTGCGTTTCGGCGCTGGTGGTTTCCTTGCGCTCGGCGGCTTCGAGCATCTTGCCCTCGTCCGTGGCGGACATGGCCGACGGCTTGCCGTTGGAGCCGATGAAATCGCCGACCCCGTCCGTCTCCTTGATGGTGAACCAAACCTTTTCGGGAATGGTGCCGGTCTTGTCGAGTTCGAGCTCGATGAAGACGTAGCCGGGGTACATCTTTCGGTCGGTGGCTTTGCGCTTGCCGTCCTTGACGATCTGGAACCGCTCGGTGGGGACCAGAATCCGCCCGACGGCGTTTTCCAGGCCCTCGATCTTGACCTTCCGCGCAAGCGCCTCGCGCACCCGGTCTTCCTTATTGCTCGCTACTCGCAGGACGAAAAAATTCATGTTGTTTCGACTTGGGCCGGCTGTGAAGCCAGCCAATGACACGCCCCTTTAGAGACTAATCCAGACAATTTACCACGAAGGCACGAAGACGCCAAGAAATCCAATCCGTCCGCACCGCCAAATTCTTGTTAAGTTCCCAAGAGAATAATTTCACCACGGAGGCACGGAAACACGGAGGCGCTTTCGGTTCAACCCGCGCATTTCTTTGAACTATGTAAGAATACACATTCGATTTCTTTTTTATGGCAAAGTGGCGCGTCGCGTCGAATGCGCCTCCGTGCCTCGGTGTCTCCGTGGTTAGCTTCTCTTTATGGCGGGCTCACTCGATTTTGAGTGTCTTTGTGCCTTTGTGGTTAATCCTGCATCTTCCGGTCTAAGTGCCCCATGGGCTTATTTTCAGGACGTTGATCACGTACATCAGCCAGCCGAAAATCTGATCCACGCCGAACAGGAAGATCGCCACGAGGAACATAAAGGCGATCACAATCTTGGTCGAACCAACCAGCTCGCGGCGGCTGGTCCAGTTGACCTTCTTCATTTCGCTATCGGTCGCGATCAGAAAGTCGGCGTTGGAAGGCTTATTGAGCATCCACCAGCAGAATATCACATATCCAATCACAAACACCCCGGCCACGATTGCCCCGATTTTCAGCGTGGCCGCATGGCTCAGGCGGTTGGGCAGCAACGGCGGCAATTGGGCGTACAGGTTGTACGCCATGAAAACCCCGATGATTACCGCCCCGATCACCGTGCCCATGCGGGTCCAGTAGCCTTGGCCCTTCTTATAGATGGTGAAGTATCCGGGCCCGCTCGGCGAAGGCCGGGAGGCGTAATTCAGCGGACCGGCGCCTTTGCCAGCACCCTTGCCCGTGCCTTTGCCATCACCGGCGGCCTTTTTCTTGGGCTCCGGCTCGTCGGGCAGTTCCTCTTGCTCGTCGGCCATGCTCTTGCCTTCGCTGATTTTCGTCACTGACGCCATACAGGCACCTACGTCGCACCCGGCACGCGCGGTTCGCCTGCCTTCGTTTGTCAAAAATGGGCCGGCACCCGAAACCCGGCTTTCATGTCGGTCCCGGGAGAACAACACGCCAGGAGGGAATCGAACCCCCAACCTGCCGCTTTGGAGACGGCTGCTCTGCCAATTGAGCTACTGGCGTATCCAAGCCAGTGCCGAGTGCCGAGAAAAGGGCGTGATGAGTGATGAGTGAACCGTGACGAAGAGTTCGCCTTGTCACGGTTCACTCATCACTCATCAGTCCCATCCTCTCAGCACTCAGCACTAACTTCACTTCCGCTTAACCTTATGCATCTTGTGCGAGCGCTCGCGCGGGCAGAACTTCTTGATCTCCACCTTCTGCACCCCGCCGGCCACCTTGATTTCCGTGCGGTAGTTCAAGTCCTTGCACGACTCGCATTGTAGCCAGACCATTTCGCGGCTTTCTTTTGCCATGTCGATTCCTCACAGAAGTGCTGAGAGTTGAGTGCTGAGAGAGGGACATGACGAGTGATGAGTGAACCGTGACGAAGAGTTGGTCTTGTCACGGTTCACTCATCACTCATCATTCCCATCCTCCCGGCACTCAGCTCTTACTTCCCAGCACGTCCTCTTTTTCTTTACGCCAAAATCTTGGTCACGACGCCCGAACCCACGGTTTTCCCGCCTTCGCGGACGGCGAAGCGGAGTTTTTCTTCCATGGCGATCGGAGCCTGCAGTTCGACTTCCATGGTGACGTTGTCGCCGGGCATGACCATTTCCGCGCCGCCCATCAGCTTGGCGCTGCCGGTCACGTCCGTCGTTCGGAAGTAGAACTGCGGACGGTACCCGGTGAAGAACGGCGTATGACGGCCGCCCTCTTCCTTGGTCAACACATACACCTCGGCCTCGAACTTGGTGTGCGGCGTGATCGACTTGGGCGCGGCCAATACCTGCCCGCGCTCGATGTCGGTCTTTTCAATGCCGCGCAACAGCAGCCCGGCATTGTCGCCGGCGATGCCCACGTCCATGCTCTTGTTGAACTGTTCGATGTCCGTCACCACGGTGTTTCGGGTGGGGGCGAAGCCGACGATCTCGATCGTCTCGCCCTTCTTCACTTGTCCGCGTTCGATACGGCCCGTGGCGACCGTTCCGCGACCCTTAATCGCGAACACGTCCTCAATGGGCATGAGGAACGGCTTGTCGATCTCGCGCTGCGGCATCGGGACGTAGCTGTCCAGAAACGCCACCAGCTCGTCGATGCACTTGGTGGCTGCCGCGTCCGTCGGGTTTTGCAATGCCGGGAGCGATGAACCCTTGATGATCGGGGTATCGTCGCCGGGGAAGCCGTACTTGGTCAGCAGTTCGCGGATTTCCATCTCGACGAGTTCGAGCAATTCCGGATCATCGACCAGGTCGATCTTGTTGAGAAAGCAGACGATCTTGGGCACGCCGACCTGGCGGGCCAGCAGGATGTGCTCGCGCGTCTGGGGCATCGGGCCGTCGGCTGCCGACACCACCAGAATCGCCCCGTCCATCTGGGCGGCGCCGGTGATCATGTTCTTGATGTAGTCGGCGTGGCCCGGACAGTCCACATGGGCATAGTGCCGCGCTTCGGACTCGTACTCGACGTGGGCGGCGGCGATGGTCACCGTCTTGGTGGCGTCGCGCTCGGTGCCGCCCTTGGCGATCGTCTTGTAATCCTTGGGCGTCGTCCCAAACTTCGCCGACGAGCGGGCGCTCAGGGCGGCGGTGAGCGTTGTCTTGCCATGGTCGATGTGCCCAATGGTCCCGACATTCACATGTGGTTTCTTACGCTCGAATGTAGCTTTTGCCATGACCAAAACCTCCAGATGATTGCAATTGCAATCCCAATCGCGGCACCTCGCGCCTAACGACCGGCAGGCAGTTGTCGATTCTGCCTCAAACCTCACGATTCATTCTCGACACCCGGCATTAGGGACCAGCCACGCGGAGCGAGTGCTGAGAAGAAATTGCTGAGTGCTGAGAAAAAGGCGTGATGAGTGATAAGTGAACCGCGACGAAGCGTTCGTCTTGTCACGGTTCACTCATCACTCATCATTCCCATCCTCTCAGCACGCAGCACTCAATTCTCAGCACTTCCCCGGGTGTTCGGTGCCAAATGCCGCATGTCGCCAGAGCTGGCACAGGGGCTTGAACCCTGGACCTCCACCTTACCAAGGTGGCGCTCTACCACTGAGCTATGCCAGCTTCCGTCCCAATTCAGCCGACAAAGCCTCCGGGACTGGAAGGGGCAAGAGTATAAGTCGAGCGAAGGCAATGTCAACGAGGGGGAAGTGAATTTGCCAGAGCCGACGCCGAAGGCTCAACGCCGCGATTCGTTCTGCCGCACAATGGCGGCCCGCCTCGTCCCCCGATAAATTACGGCCCGTGAAAAACAATCCACTCCCGCGACTCGATACCGCCCCCGAATGGCGCGAACGGCTTCTCCCGTTTTGTCGCCTTCGCCCCGGCGAGATATGGCAGGACCCGATCGCAGCGCATCGGGTGGGATGCCTGGATGCCACAAACATGCCTGCGATTGCTGAACTCGTCGGCGAAGCACGGCCGGCGCTGGCGATTCACGATCCGCCTTACAACCATGTCGCTTTTGAAGAGCGTGCAATCCAGGACTACATCAACTGGTGCCGCGAATGGGTCAGAAATACGCACCAGGTACTCGCACCGGATGCATCGTTTTACGTTTGGCTCGGCGCCGATCAGACCGATGGATTTCAGCCGCTGCCCGACTTCATGATTATGATGCGCGGCGAACCGTTCTCGCCCCGCAGCTTTATCACGATGCGCAATCAGCGCGGCTATGGAACCCAGCAAAATTGGATGGCGGTGCGCCAGGAATTGCTGTATTACACGAAAGGTAAGCCCGCGTTCAATGTTCAGGCTGAATATACGGACATCCCCAAGATTCTTCGCGGATACTACAAGAAGGTGAATGGAATCGTCAAAGAGAACCTGGAGCGCGGCATCTCTGAAAACATACGAGCCGGAAACGTTTGGGTTGACATCCAACAGGTGTTCTATCGAATGGATGAAAATGTTTCGGGATGCTACGCGCAAAAGCCATTAAAATGCATCGAACGCATCATCGCCGCCAGCTCATCGCCGGGCGATTCGGTATTGGATTGCTTCGCTCATTCAGGATCGACTTTACTCAGTGCGGAGATCGCGGCACGACGATGTTTTACCTGTGATATCGATCCAATCTTCTGTGAAATTGCCATCCGTCGTCTCGAAAGATTCCGAGCCACCGGGACACTTGGATGGCAGAATAGCCATCCGTTCGAGAAGGAATTTCCGAATGCTACGGCGAACGACGATCTGGACAGGCGCGAATCGGTATCCGAGGATGAGCCGCTGCTATTTGGGGAACAGTAATGCAGGAACTAAAGAACGAACTCGACAGGCTGCTGGCGCAAATGCCAGACGCCGATCTGGTGCGGGAATCGCTCGGCTCTCTCGTTTCGGTCTATCCATTCAACGCCTATGAATACATCATTTCCCACCTGCTGGGCAAAGACGTTCTTACGCTGGATGAATATCTCGAATTGCGCGACGACTACATCGCTCGGAACATGTACCTCTACATTTTCGAGATAAGCGGCCCTCGAACGTTTGGAGAAGCGTGGGCACAGGGCCACCTGAAGGAATTAGTCCCGGAACTGGCAAAATCCACCAAGAAACTCGACCCAAATTATTCGGGTCAATACGACTTCCTGCTGGACGGCACGATTCGGATCGAGGTCAAGGCGTCGCGGGGCGTTGATTCCGATCTCGACGCGCCTCTGTATGTGAAGGCTCTTTCGTCCAATTCGGGCCGCCCGTTCTGGATGAACTTCCAGCAGGTTAAATGCGGATGCTGTGACGTTTTCGTCTGGGTCGCGGTTTGGCGCGATCTGATTCAATACTGGGTGTTTTCGTCCAATGAAGTTTCAAGCAATCCGCACTATTCAAAGGGTCAACACCGTGGCAATGTCGGTGAGGGACAACTTCATATCACTCAGGATAATATCCGCACCTTCGACGCCTATGCCGCCCCATCTAACAAGCTTGGCGAAGCGATTCGGGCGGCATACAAAAGGCAGAAAACAAAAATATGAGCCGACACTTTAAACTCCTTGGTGTTGCAGCGGCGTTCATTCTGTGCCTGGCGCCGCCACTCCGCGCCGGCGGCGCGGAAGCGCGCACCACTTCCGCCAACAAAATGATCGAACTCGCGTTCACGAGCAACGCCAATCACAACGATCCATTTAACGAACTTGCGCTCGACGTCATCTTCACCGACCCCACCGGCGTTCAGCGGCGCGTGCCGGCGTTCTGGGATGGGGGCAAAATCTGGAAAGTACGGTACGCCTCGCCAATCGTCGGCATCCATCGTTTCCGCGGCGAATGCTCCGATCCGAAAGATGCCGGCCTCAACGGCGTCAAGGGAAGCGTCCAGGTCGAGGCGTACAAAGGCGATAATCCGCTATACGTCCATGGCCCGCTGCGCGTCGCCAGGGGCTCGCGGTATTTGGAGCATATGGACGGCACGCCATTCTTCTGGCTTGGGGACACATGGTGGATGGGCCTTTGCAAACGGCTGGCGTTTCCCGATGAATTCAAAACCCTCGCCGCCGACCGCAAAGGCAAAGGCTTTAACGTCGTGCAGATTGTCGCCGGCCTCTATCCCGATATGCCGGCGTTTGACGAGCGCGGGGCGAACGAGGCCGGGTTTCCGTGGGAGAAGGATTACGCCCGTATCCGACCCGAATACTTCGATGCCGCGGATCGGCGGATCATGTACCTGGTCGATCAGGGAATCGTCCCGTGTATTGTAGGGGCGTGGGGGTATCACCTGCCGTGGCTGGGGCAGGAGAAGATGCGCCAACATCAGCGATACCTCTACGCGCGATGGGGCGCGCTGCCGATGGTTTGGTGCGTGGCCGGCGAGTTGAATCTCCCGTACTACAAGAGCCCCGATTTCCCGAATAATGGACAGAAGCAGACCGCCGAGTGGGAGAAGGTGCTGGCGTATGCGCATTCGATTAACGCCTTCGGCCGACCGATCACCGCGCATCCCACCGGCATCGGGCCGTTGAGCATGCGCGGCGTATTAAAGGACCCGTCGCTTCTGGATTTCGACATGCTCCAGACGCCGCACGGGCAAATGGAAGTGATCGGGCCGACCGTGACGGCGGTGCGGTTTTCGTACAACGCCAAGCCCCCCATGCCGGTGGTGAACGCCGAGCCCAGTTACGAAATGTTGTGGGACCGAACGCCCGCCGAAGTCACCCGGCGCGTTTTTTGGGTCTGCTGGGCCACTGGCATAAAGGGATACACCTACGGCGCCAACGGCATCTGGCAACTTAATCGCCGCGACAAACCCTACGGCAACTCACCCTGGGGCGGAGGGTACGGAAAAATTTCCTGGGACCAGGCGATGAAACTGCCGGGATCCGAGCAGGCCGGCCTTGGCAAAAAACTCATGAGCGCGTACCCCTGGCAGCGCTTCGAGCCGCACCCGGAATGGGCGGCATGGGCGGATAAGCCAGCTTCGGATTTTCTTTCCGGTGATTGGATCTGGTATCCCGAAGGCGACCCCGCAACGGATGCGCCAATAGCCACGCGGGCCTTCCGGCGAAGCTTCAATTTGCCCGCAAATGTCCGCGTGTACCGCGCTACCCTGGCCGTGACGGCGGACGACCGGTGCGCCGTTTGGATCAACGGCAAGGAAGTGGGATCGCACGATACCTGGCGCACGCTCGCTCGCTTCAACGTCCTCGCGGCCCAACTCAAGCCCGGGCGAAACGTAATCGCCATCAGCGCCGAAAACGTGAAATCGGATGTTGTAAAAAATCCGGCAGGCTTGATCGGTAATTTGTCGATTGACCTGAACGACGGCAAGCAACTCCACATCGCCACGGATGCCAAATGGCTTGCCTCGCAAACGCAGCCCGCCGGCTGGCAGCAGCCCGATTTTGATGATGCCGCGTGGAAAACCGCCCGCGTAGCCGCGCCATACGGTGGCGGGCCGTGGGGCAAAATCGACGCCGATTCGCAATCACAATTCGACGTGCCCTACCCGTTTGGCATTTCCGGTGAAGTCCGCTTCGTCTATGTGCCGACATCGCGCGCGCTGCTTTTGAAAGAACTCAAGGCTGGCATCCGCTATGCCGGTTTCTATTTCGATCCTGTCAGCGGCGAGCGCGAGCAAATCGGCGCGATCGCCGCTGATTCCGGAGGAACCCGGCGGATCGACCCGCCGAAGACGCGGCATGATTGGGTGCTGGTGCTTGAGGCAATGAAATAAACGTGTCATCCGACCCCTCAAGCCGCATGCCGTCTGTGCTGCGCCGCGTATTGTTTGAGGCTCATCCTGGCATACTGTCGCGCTTTGCGAGCTACTTGCGATGAGGCCTTTCGCGGATAAGCCGCTTCGAGCAGGGCAAGGTGTCCGACAAGTGTCTCCATCAGCATTTTGCGTGCGGTCGTCATGGCGAGCTCCTTTGGAAAATTGCTTCCCAGATCGAAATGAATTGATCACGCCAATCGGGGATATCGGACGCCAGCCGGCTCTAACTTCAGCGAATTTTCTGAACGGCGGCTCATTTCAACTTGCTCGGAGCGATCCGCATGCCAATTGATTTTGTGGCGAGATGGTTTTGGCGGCGAACTTTATGAAACACCCACCTATGATGCTTGACCATGCTCTTCCTGCGCGATCTACCCAAATACGAGGCCATCGAGCAACGGGCTCGGCGATACCCCGAGATCGATCCCGCCTCCGTCATTTCATATTTGGTGTTGCTGCGGGTCGCCAGCGATGTCCTGGCCGCCATTGAGGCCTATCTCGCTCGCCACGGGATGTCGCAGGGCAGGTTCACCGTGCTTGCCCTGCTTAATCGCAATCCCGATGTGCCAATGTGCCCCTCGGATTTGGCGGCACGATCCGGCGTGACCCGCGCCACGATGACCGGCTTGCTCGATGGCCTGCAACGGGAGCACCTCATCCGCCGCGACCCCGACCGCAACGATCGGCGGATGCTCCTGGTTGAACTGACCCCCCGGGGCCGCGAGCTTCTGGACGGCATCTTCCCCGATTACTACCGTCGAATCGCCCGCCTCATGGGCCATCTGACTGAAGCCGAAAAGAAAAGCCTGATCGAGTTGCTCAACAAGATCACCCCCGGGCTACCGGCCATGGGTGAACCCTTAGAAATCCCCGCGCCCCCTCGCCCGACCGGAGTGCAACAGTAGAATACCCCAAGGGATCATTTGAAACCCATGAGCGGCCCCATCCGGGGCCCCCAACGCCTGGCGTGGTCACTTCAGTGACCATGCCGTCAACCATCCCAAACATCGCACCACATTATCCCCCTCTCAGATGATTTTTGCGCCAACGGGGCATCCTCGCAGTCGCACGCAGCCCTTCGCGCCAGCCGCTAAAGGTGCGCCTCGCGGCTGGCCGCGCAAGATTATTCCTCATCTCATTTCCGTGGCTCGCAGCACCTAATATCTCCCCCATTCCGCAACCCCAACCCCCGCGCAGCAAAAAGCCCCCG
>Ga0075522_10000899_pt1 | contig 22257 bp, 18 predicted proteins | sample NGEPerA_FD_74796 | JGI IMG/M metagenome (GOLD analysis project Ga0075522, IMG submission 74796) | Arctic peat soil microbial communities from the Barrow Environmental Observatory site, Barrow, Alaska, USA - NGEE PermafrostL2-A | ecosystem: Environmental > Terrestrial > Soil > Wetlands > Peat ...
GCCGGTGAAATCGGAAAAGAGCGAGGGGCGCAGCGTCATTTCGAGCGCCACGTCGGGTTTGTTCAGGCTGGAAACCGGTCGTTCGGACATCGCAACCAGCTTGCGGAAAGTGTGCGACAGCGGCAAGCCTGGTATTTACAAAAATCGAATCGGGTATATGGTGGCGGCAAACCATGCCCCGGAAATTTTCAAAGACGGGTTGGCGTGCGCCGGTCAGGAATGCCCGGCGGACGCCGGAAAAACTTTTTTTGGCAAAGGCTTTTACCCTGATTGAACTGCTCGTGGTCATCGCGGTCATCGCCATACTGGCCGCATTGCTTTTGCCGGCGCTGGCCGGCGCCAAGATGCAGGCGGCCCGCATCCAGTGTGTCAGCAATGAAAAACAGATGATTCTGGCCTGGACGATTTACTCCGGCGACAACAATGAAAGGCTGGTCTTGAACGGGGGCGACACGGCCACGGCCTCCACGTCACCGCATTTGTGGATCTACGGCGGCAACCACGGCGACCCCAACACTCTGACCAACGACCTATATTTGACAGGCGCGAATTTTGCGCTGTTTGCCAAGATCATCCCGGCCGGGCGGATTTACAAATGCCCGGCGGATGTTTCCACCTGGCCGCTGGGGACAACCGGCTCGAAATATGTCACCGAACTGCGCAGCTATGCCATGAACTCTTACATCGGAATTCCAGCCACCGGGATTATTCAGCCGATCTCCATTAACGCGGCCTACAAAACCTATTTGAAATCCTCACAAATTATCACGGACTCGCCGGTCAACCGGTTTGTGTTCACGGACGTCAACCCGGCCAGCATTTGCACGCCGGCCTTCGGCGTGGACATGACCCTGCGAACTTGGATTCATCTGCCATCCTACCTGCACCGGCAACGCGGGGTGCTCGCCTTTGCCGACGGCCATGTGGAACCCCATCGCTGGCTGGATGCCCGGACCATGCTGCATCTGGCCGGCGGCGCCGCCTACATTCCGCATGGAAATTCCTCGCCCAACAATCCGGATTTGAACTGGATCGGCGAACGGACAACTTCAAAAAAATAACCGCCGGCCAGGCCGCCCGTCAGTTGATCAAAACGGCCCTGCCCGAACCATGTGATTCCGAAAAAACGGTGGTGTCGCCATTTATTCCAAAGAAATTGCTGGAAAATCAAATTCGGCTGTGCCAAGCTATCCGTTCCTTATGACTTGGAAAAAACCGATTTTTCGCGGCGGAATTCTGCTGGCCGCGCTGCTAAACGGCAAAAGCGCCCTCGCCGGCGACGCGGACATCCGGCTGCCGTCGTTGCAGGAAGTTTCATTTTCCGGCGGATTGAGCGGTCACGCGATTCTGATTTCCGGCCTCGTCATCTGCGTCATCGGCGCGCTGTTCGGGGTTTTTCAATACAAACAGACCCGCGCGCTGCAAGTCCACAAATCCATGGGCGACGTTTCTCAAATCATCTGGGAAACCTGCAAAACCTATTTGTGGCAGCAGGGAAAATTTCTCGCCGCGCTCTGGATTCTCATCGCGATGTGCATGGTTTATTATTTCTGGGAATTGCAGGGCAAGTCCATCGGCAATGTTTTGATTATTCTCGCAGCGTCAGTTTTGGGAATCCTCGGCAGCTACGGCGTCGCATGGTTTGGAATTCGGATTAACACGACTGCGAACAGCCGCGCCGCGTTCGCCGCGCTCAAAGGCAATTCCCTCAAAACACTTTTCATCCCGCTGCAAGCCGGCATGAGCATCGGTCTGCTGCTCGTCTGCGTTGAACTCTTCTGCATGATTTGCATCCTGCTTTTCATCCCGCGCGAATTAGCCGGGCCGTGCTTCATCGGCTTCGCCATCGGCGAATCGCTTGGCGCGAGCGCGCTCCGCATCGGCGGCGGCATCTTCACCAAAATCGCCGACATCGGCAGCGACCTGATGAAAATTGTTTTCGACCTGCCGGAAGACGATCCAAAAAATCCCGGCGTCATCGCCGATTGCACCGGCGACAACGCGGGTGATTCCGTCGGCCCGACCGCCGACGGCTTTGAAACTTACGGCGTCACGAGCGTCGCGCTCATCGCATTTCTTTCGCTCGCGCTCGTCGCGTCACCGATTCTTTGCGGCAAACTCATCGTCTGGCTTTTCGCGATCCAAGGCCTGATGATTCTCACGTCGCTCAGCTCGTTTCACATCAACAAAATCGTCAGCAACACCCGCTACTCCGGCAAAAAAGAATTCAACTGGGAAGCGCCGCTCACGGATTTGGTCTGGATCACGTCCATCATTTCCATCATCGTCATTTTCGTCGCCAGCAAACTGCTGCTCGGCGATTTTGAAATTGGCGGAATTGGCATGATACATTTGACGAATCTCTGGTGGGTGCTGGCCGCAATCATGTCCTGCGGCACGCTGGCGGGCGCGCTCATCATGGAGTTCACGAAAATTTTCGTCAGCACAAATTCACGCCACGTCCGCGAAGTCACCAACGCCTCCGGCCAGGGCGGCGCGTCGCTGAACATTTTGTCCGGCCTCGTCGCGGGAAATTTCTCCGCGTTCTGGATGGGACTCGTGATTTTGTCGCTCATGTTCGCCGCGTATCTGTTCTCTCAAAACGCGGATTTGCTCGCGCTCATGCCGGATCAATTCAAATTCGCCGCGCCGATTTTCGCCTTCGGCCTCGTCGCGTTCGGTTTTCTTGCTATGGCACCCGTCACAATTGCCGTGGACAGCTTCGGCCCAGTCACCGACAACGCGCAGTCCGTTTATGAATTGAGCCGAATCGAATCTCATCCGAACGTCAGCGCGGAAATCGAAAAAGATTTCGGCTTCAAACCCAATTTTGCCGACGCCAAGCACGAACTCGAAAAAGGCGACGGCGCGGGAAACACTTTCAAGGCCACGGCAAAACCCGTTTTGATCGGAACCGCCGTCGTCGGCGCGACCACGATGATTTTCGGAATCATTATGTTGCTCGAAAATGTTTTCGGAAACGCCATCGCGCACTTGAGCCTCGTCCAGCCGCAGGTCATTTTCGGACTGCTCATGGGCGGTGCGGTGATTTACTGGTTCACCGGCGCCAGCACGCAGGCCGTCGTCACCGGTGCGTATCGCGCGGTGGTGTTCATCAAGGAAAATCTAAAACTCGACAAACACACCGCGTCCCTCGAAGACAGCAAAAAAGTCGTGGAGATTTGCACCGTTTATGCGCAGCGCGGATTGTTGAACATTTTCATCGTCGTTTTTTCCTTCGCGCTCGGCCTGCCGTTTTTCGATCCGTATTTTTTCATCGGCTATCTCGTCGGCATCGCGTTCTTCGGATTGTTCCAGGCGATTTTCATGGCCAACGCCGGCGGCGCGTGGGACAACGCCAAGAAAATCGTCGAGGTGGACATGAAACAAAAAGGCACGCCGCTCCACGCCGCAACCGTCGTCGGCGACACCGTGGGCGATCCGTTCAAGGACACCAGTTCCGTCGCGATGAACCCCATCATCAAATTCACGACGCTCTTCGGCCTGCTCGCCGTGGAAATCGCCGTCAGCTCGACCTTGAGTTACAAGAAGTCCCTCGAAATGAATCCCAACGCGATAAACTGGAATCCATGGATTGGCGCATTTTTCTTCCTTGTCGCGCTCATCTTCGTCTATCGCTCGTTTTACTGCATGAGAATTCCCGAAGATAAAGCGGTCGGGAAATAATTTTGGTGGGGCGAGCGTTCTTGCGAGCCGAAATTAAAAACTCGAAAACAGTCTTCCAAGATTCCAAACTGAATCATGTCCGTGATTCAGCGCTCCATTCAAGTCGGCTGGCAACTGCGCGTTTTCTTCACCGAAGATGTTTTTGCCCCGGCCAATCCGGTTTTGAAAGACGCGCTCGCCGACGGCACGCCGCGAAAAACTCTCGTCGTTCTCGAAGACGCGCTCGCTCAATCACAACCAAAATTGGAACGCCAGATTGAAAATTATTTTTCCGCACACGCGAAACAACTGCAACTCGTCCGCGCGCCGTTGTTTGTCGCCGGCGGCGAGCAATCGAAAAATTCCATCACCATCGTCACCGCCATCCTTTCGCAGATTGACCGCCATCACATTGACCGCCACTCATATCTGATCGCCATCGGCGGCGGCGCGCTGCTCGACGTTGCCGGATTTGCCGCCGCCACCGCGCATCGCGGCGTGCGGCACCTCCGCATTCCGACGACAACTTTGTCGCAGGCCGATTCCGGCGTCGGCGTGAAAAACGGCATTAACGCCTTTGGCAAAAAGAATTTCATCGGCACGTTCGCGCCGCCATTCGCCGTCATCAACGATTTCAGCCTGCTCGCCACGCTCGACCCGCGCGACAAGCGCAGCGGCTATGTCGAGGCCGTCAAAGTCGCCTGCATCCGCGACGCACAATTCTTCGACGAAATCGAGCGCGACGCCGGCAAACTTGCCGCGTTTGAGCCGGAGGCGATGAAACAGCTCATCCGCCGCTGCGCCGAACTGCACCTCGACCACATCGCCACCGGCGGCGATCCCTTTGAAGCCGGCTCCGCGCGGCCGCTCGACTTTGGCCATTGGTCGGCGCACAAGCTGGAGCAGCTTTCGCATTTTAACATTTCCCACGGCGAGGCCGTCGCCATCGGCATCGCGCTGGACGTGATTTACTCGCGCGAAATTGGTCTGCTCCATCCGGCATCCGCCGCGCGCATTTTGAACCTGCTGGAAAAACTCGGGTTCAAACTTTTCGCCGATGAACTGCTCAACGCCGACAACGCCAGCCTGCCTGCGATTTTGTCCGGCCTCGAAGAGTTCCGCGAACACCTCGGCGGCGAACTCTCCATCACGCTGCTGTCGGAAATCGGCCGCGCCATTGAAGTCCACGAAATGAATCCGCGCCCCATCGCCGCCGCCGTCGCGGAACTGCGCAAGAGAAAAAATGGATGACCGCGAAATAGTGGCGCCGGCGGCTCGCCTGTGCGTTTCAAAACCGCCGGTCTGTTTCGCAACCGAAACTCCCAGGCGGGACGCCTGTGCCGCATGAATCGCCTCGCCGTCATCAACGTCGTCGGCCTCACCGAGGCGCTCATCGGCGAACACACGCCGCGCCTCGCGGAGTTTCGCCGGCGCGGCGCGCTGGCGCACATCGCGCCCGCGTTTCCTGCCGTCACCTGCACGGCGCAGTCGAATTATCTCACCGGCAAAACGCCGTCGCAGCACGGCATTGTCGGCAACGGCTGGTTGAACCGCGAACTCGCCGAAGTCCAGTTTTGGAAGCAGTCCAATCATCTGGTGCAGCAGCAAAAAATCTGGGATGCGCTGCGCGATCAGTCCGGTCTTGTCACTCGCCACTCGTCACCCGTCACTTGTGCCAATTGCTTTTGGTGGTTCAACATGTATTCGAGCGTGGATTATTCCATCACGCCGCGCCCGATTTACAAAACCGATGGTGGAAAAGTTTTCGACGTTTATTCGTGGCCGTATTCCATCCGCGAAGAAATCAAAAAAGATTTGGGCGAATTTCCGTTCTTCAGTTTTTGGGGACCGGCGGCGGGCATTGATTCGCCGCAAGGCAACGCCGATGCCGCCTCGCGCTGGATTGCCGAGTCCGCGAAATGGATTGAGAATAAATTTTCACCGACGCTGAACCTGATTTACCTGCCGCATCTCGATTACAATTTGCAGCGGCACGGAGTTTATGCAGGTAGCACAGGCGTCGCGCCTGTTGTTTCGGGCCTGCTGCCCGAAACCGACGGCGGACGAACGTCAGATTTGTCATCGTCCGCCCTCCAGCAATCTACGTCACCCCACGAAATTCGGCGGGACGCCTGTGCTACCAATCCTAAAATCCACCCTGACTTGCGCGAGGTTGATGCCATCGTCGGCGGCTTGATTGATTACTTCAGCCAGCGCGGCGTGCCGGTGATTTTGCTTTCCGAATACGGCATCACGAACGTGGACACGCCGGTTCATCTCAACCGGATTTTCCGCGAGCAGGGCTGGCTGACGGCGAAGGACGAACTTGGTCTGGAAATTCTCGACGCGGGCGCGAGCAAGGTTTTTGCGGTGGCGGATCATCAGGTGGCGCACGTTTATTTGAATGATCCAGCGCTGGAAAATTCCGTTCGCGAAGTTCTGGAAAAAACTTCCGGCGTGGAAAAAGTTCTGGGCCGGGCGGAAAAAATCGCGGCGGGCATTGACCATCCGCGCGCCGGCGATTTGATGGCCGTCGCTGCCGAAAATGCGTGGTTCACTTATTATTACTGGCTCGACGATGCGCGCGCGCCGGATTTTGCGCGAACGGTTGATATTCATCGCAAGCCCGGTTATGACCCGGTGGAATTATTTCTCGATCCGAAAATTCCGTTTCCCAAATTAAAAATTGCCTGGCGGCTGCTGCAAAAAAAACTTGGCTTCCGCAGGTTGATGGATGTGATTCCGCTCGACGCCACGCTGGTGAAAGGTTCGCATGGCCGGCGGCCGGCGGGAAAAAAAGACTGGCCGGTGCTCATCACCAGCCAGCCGGAATGGTTGGACGCGCAGCAGATTGAATCAACCGATGTATTTCAAATCCTCCGACGCCATGCAGGAGTTTAGGCGGCGGACCGGCATCCGTGTGAGTATAAGATTTCAATCCCCGTTGGCATTCACAATATCCCACCAAAGATAGGTTTTGCCGCCCGGCCCAGGCCCCGAACCGACGGTGGCATAGTGATTGAATTGCACTCTCGTCACGAAATCAACATGGCCGTCCAGAGCAAGAGCGTTGCCGCCATTTTTGCTGTGCAGCGTGCCGATGCCTTCGGCAGTGGTTGGGAAATTGGCCGCATCGTTGTATTCAAAGGCTGGCGGAGTGGCCTTGCTTTCATCTGGCTCCCATAGCAGATAGCACAGTGGACTCCAAACCGCCGTTATTTTACATGGAACGCCGGGCGGATTGGCGTTGTAATTGTGATAAGCCACCACGGCGCCGTCCATGACATAAGTGGAAAGTTTGTTTTGTCGTCCCCCTGCGGAGGATGGCGGCAAATAGTCTTTGCTTGTCACATCCACCGGGCAAAGGAAGGCGGCATAGTTGTTACAATACTTGAAGAACAGGCTGCCCTGCCACGCCGTATAGCCATTTACAGGAGCAGTCAACGCGGGATAAGGAGCAGTCCCGCTGTATGGGTCTGGCGGCGCGTTAGGAGCAAATCCCGCCGGCTCGCCATGGGCTTGACTCATACCGTAAAGCCAGCCTTGCGGTGCGTTGGCATCGTTGCCGCCATCCCAGTTCGGATAGGGCAGATGGTCGTTGTAATCATCGCAATACATGCGGTTGGCAATGCCCAACTGTTTCAGGTTATTGATGCAGCGGGTATTTTGAGCCTTGTTTTTGGCCTTGGCCAGCGCCGGCAGCAGCATCGCCGCCAGAATGGCGATGATGGCGATGACCACCAGCAGTTCAATCAAAGTGAAGCCGGCGGGCAGCGGCCGCCGCGCGGGTTTTATCCCCGGATTTTTTTGGCTGGTGTTCATGATATAATAATTGTTGGTTTGTCTCAACGCACAACTGGCTGCTTTTACATTTTACACTGCCACACGATTAAACCTTGCGCAGCCAAACAAATGTTCTACCCGGCAATCCGCCTGCCGGTCGTGTAAAACATAATTTGCACGGTTCACCTGTGCGTCATTTGTGAACATCTCGATTGGGTTACGTCCTTTTCTACCACATGACCCGGCCCGAAGCCAGAAAAAAATGACGGCAGTTGCAATCTTAAAATGGGGGCGCGGCGCGAACCGTTTTATTGTTTCACGGTTTCGCAGATGCAGCGTTGTTATCGAGCAGAACGGCACCGGATGCCGGGCATGATCGGCTTTGAAATGCCAGTTAAAGCTTATCATCCGCCTTGCTTTTTGGCAGCATTGCGCGTAGGATTTATCACATTTTTAATTGAATCAAAACAAGGCATGGCAAAGTTCTCATCTGATTGCGGGTGGCCGGGCAGGCTGTTGCCGGTTTTGCTGGCGGGCAGTTTCGCCCTGACGGGATGGTGCGACAACATCGTGGTGACGAATACGGCCGACAGCGGCGCGGGTTCATTCCGCCAGGCCATCACGACGGCCAATGCCAACCCCGGTCTGGACACGATTGTTTTTCAAATCAGCGGCACGCCGCCCTTCACGATCACGCCCTTGAATGTGCTGCCCGCCATCACCGATCCGGTGGTTATTGACGCCACGACCCAGCCCGGTTACGCGGGCAAGCCGGTCATCGAATTGAACGGCGCGGCCACCAGCGGGAGCACCGTCGGCCTGCGTTTCGTCGGTGGCGCCAGCACGCTGCGCGGCATGGCCATCAATCGTTTTCCGGTTCAACTCATCGAATTGGTCAGCGCTTCCAACAGCATCCAGGGAAATTTCCTCGGAACCGATGTGACCGGCTCGGTGGCGCGCAGCAATGGCAGCGGGAGTTACGGCATTCTCGTAAAGAGCGCGGGCAATCTCATCGGCGGAACCAATAGCGGCGATGGAAACGTCATTTCCGGCGGCAATGACACCGGCATTTATCTGCTGAACGCCAACAGCAACATCATGCAAGGCAATCGCATTGGCGTCACCGCTGCCGGCACCGCTGCGCTGGGCAATCTCAACAATGGCATCGTCATTTACGGCAGCAGCGGCAACCTCATCGGCGGCCCGGCACCGGCGGCGCGCAACCTCGTTGCCGGCAACGGCGACAGCGGCATTTATCTCGGAAGCGCCGCCACGGGCAATGTGATTCAAGGCAATCTGATCGGCACGGACAGTTCAGGCGGCAACGCCATTGGCAACGTGGCGGGTGACGGCATCACGCTCATCAGTTCGCCGGGGAATGTGATTTGCAGCAATGTGATTTCGGCCAGCGGGCTGGCGGGTGTTTCCATCAGCGGCCCCGGCGCGACCGGCAACTGGCTGTTCGGCAATTTTATCGGCACGGACAGCAATGGGAAAACCAGTCTGGGCAATCAACTTGCCGGCGTGGAGATTGCCGGAGCCGGCGGGAACCAGATTGGCGGGACGAACGCGGGCAACGGCAATGTCATTTCTGGAAACATCCTGGACGGCATCACGCTGACCGGCGGCACGGCGACCAATTTAATTCAGGGCAACCTCATCGGACTTTCCACCGCCGGCACCAATGCCCTGCCCAATGGCCAGAATGGCATCTCCATCAGCGGCGGTTCATCCAACATCGTCGGCGGCGTGGTCGCCGCCGCGCGGAATGTCATTTCCGGCAATGCCGACAATGGCCTTGGCATTGTGCTGGTCACGGACAGCGGCAACGTCGTGGTGGGAAATTACATCGGCACCGATGTCACCGGCACCAAAGCTGTCGCCAACACGCAGGCCGGCGTGCAGATTCAAGGCTGTGCCAACACGATTGGCGGAACGGCTGCCGGCGCCGGCAATGTGATTTCCGGCAACGGCCAGCAGGGAATTTTTCTGACGGGAATCAATGGCAACGTGGTTGGCAACGTCATTCAAGGCAACCTCATCGGTTTGGACGCCACCGGCGCGGGCGGCTTGGGCAATGTCAACGCCGGCATCGGCATTGCCAACGCGGCCGGCAACCTCATCGGCGGGACAACCGCCGCCGCGCGCAATGTGATTTCGGCCAACGGCAATTTGTCTTCCGGCCTCGGCGGCGTCTTTTTCGCCTATGCAGGCACGACGGGCAATCAGTTGCAGGGAAATTACATCGGCACTGATGTGACCGGCACCCTGGCCTTGGGCAACGCGAACGACGGGGTTTATCTGCTCCAAAATGCAGCGACGAATTTCATCGGCGGCAGCGCGGCGGGCGCGGGCAACCTGATTTCTGCCAACGGCGTGGACGGCATCTACCTGAACAGCGCCTCATGGAACGTCATCCAGGGAAATTTCATCGGCACCAGGGCGGACGGAGCCAATGCGCTCGGCAACACGTTTCACAATGTGGAACTTGACGTGAACGCGACCAACAACACGATTGGCGGTTCGATGGCTGGAACGGGCAATCGCATCGCGTTCGCCCATTCTATTTATGCCGGCGTGCGGGTTCGCGACGGCAGCATGAATAATCTGATCAGCGGCAATTCCATTTTCAGCAACGGCGCGCTTGGCATTGACTTGGGCAGTTATGGCGTCAGCAGCATTTACGATTGCGAGAGCGGCATGGCGGCCAACGCCGCGAACGCCGGCCAGAATTATCCGAAACTGTCCACGATTTACAGCGGCACCAGCACGCGAATTCGCGGAACGATGGACGGCAAAGCCGGCAAGTCCTACACGCTGCAATTTTTTGCCAGTCCCACCGGCGATCCATCCGGTTACGGCGAAGGCCAGATATTTCTGGGCCAGACCAATTTGACCCTGGGTTCGATTTGCTCGTCGAATTTCACGGCTTATCTGCCGGTTTCCGTTTCGACGGGCTGGGTGGTCACCGCCACCGCCACCGACGCCAGCAACAACACGTCCGAATTTTCGGCCTGGGTTCCTGTGATCCCTGTTCCACCCGTCCAACTGGCCATGCCCGGCCAACGTCAGCTTTCGCTTTCCTGGACGAACAATGGCGGCAGTTTTGCTTTGCAGCAAACCTACAGCTTGACGCCGCCGATCACCTGGCTTGCGGTGACGAACATCCCGGTGTTGCATAATAATTTCCTGGTCACAACTTTGGGACTGACCAACAGCAGCGTCTTTTACCGGCTGACTCCTCAATGAAAAAAATCTGCGGTTCAACGGTTTTGCGGCTGGCCTGGCTGGTCATTCTTTTATTTGCAGCCCGTCCGGCCGGAGGCACAGTGTTTTTTTCCACCATTGTGACCAACGGCCCGGCGACCAACCGCATCAACCTCGTGTTTTTTTCCGAGGGCTATACCAACGGTTCGCAGGGACAATTTCTGGCTGACGTGACCAATGCGGCGGACTTTTTCATGAGCGCCGAGCCATACGCCGAATACTCCAATTATTTCAACGTCTTCGCCATTTTTACCAATTCCGCCCATTCCGGATCCACCCACTTGATTGGTGCCACCAACGCCCCGGGCTATACAGCCTTTAACAGCACTTATGACAACGCCAGCGATTACCTTATCACCATTCCGCCGAACACGGTTGACGCCAACAGCAGTGATGGTCAAGGAAAGATCAATTCTCTGTTGAAAACGTATTTGCCCGGCACGAATAATAATTTGTCAGCTTTGCTGGTTAATGATCCCATCCCCGGCGGTTCAGACGGCGGCTCATCCGATTACGGAAGGACGGCAATTAGTTCCATCGCCGAAGTGAGCTATATTCTGGTGCATGAATCCGGCCATACGCTGGGCGGCCTTGGAGATGAATATACCACTCCATATCCCGGTTTCCCTGATGTCGAAGAACCCAACACCACGACCAACACCAATTTTCTGCAAATCAAGTGGAATACGTGGATTCCGACCAACACACCCATTCCCACTCCGTTTTCCGGTGCTTATGCCGGCACGGTCGGGCTGTTTCAAGGCGCACACTACCACGCCACCGGCTGGTATCGTCCGTATGAAAATTGTTGCATGAATACTTTTGGCGTGGGCTTTTGCCCGGTCTGTCAGGAAACCCTGGTGCTGGCGATTTATGGAAAAGTCCGGCCAATTGATGCCCGTTCGCCGGCCACAAACAGCCTGACCGTCGCTACATCTCAAATGCTGGCTTTCAGCATCAACCTGCTCCAGCCGGCCACGCACGCGTTGAACATTCAGTGGCGCACCAACAACATCGCCGTCAGTGGCGCGACCAACCCGGTCTTTAACCTCTCGCCATCACAGATCGGGAACGGCACAAATAAAATTGAAGCGGATGTCTGGGATGCCACCGACATGGTGCGGACGGATGTCAAAAACCTTCTGAAACAGACAAACATTTGGACGCTAAACCTTTCGGTGATGCAAATTGGCTCGATTCAATGGCAGACCAACGGGAGTTTTTCGTTTCAAGTAACGGGAACGGCTGCAAACGGAGTGGTCATACAAACATCCACCAATTTATTGCAGTGGACAGCGGTTCAAACCAATTTTTTCAGCAATGGGAACCTGTTCTATACCAATTCAGGAGCTTCTGCATATCCTCAACGCTTCTTCCGCGTAAAGACACAGCCTTGAAATTCAACGAAGCCCAATGGCTATCCGCTTTAATTGGCTCGCTTGGCTCGCACTAAACCAGCACAGCCAAAGTGCCAAGATAAAAACTGAAAGGACTGACAAGGGCAAAACGACAAAAATCAATCACAAATCTTCGCTGGGATTGTTACAGAAACCATTTTCAAACGAATTGTCTGCCATGGAAATCCATTGACGCAGATCGTAAATGCCAAGCACTTTTACATGCCAAGAAACACCTTGAGTTGGAATTAACCAGCCCGGTGCTGGTTAGCTCTTCCGTTTCAACTTGCTCGCACCCAAAAGCAGGAGGCTGCCGATGACCCCGAGACCGGCCACTGAAGGCTCCGGCGTGCCGGAGAAATCAACCACAAAATTCGCCGGGACGGTGTTGGTCATCAGATGCCATTGATTGGCAAAACTGTTATAGAGCCAATAATCTCCATAACTGGAGCCGACTGTGTTATTGGCCAGCGGAAGATCAATCGTATTGGCACCCAAATTGGCGAAAGTAATGGCGAACGTGAAATCGCCGGGCATCTTGATAGTCAAAGGCGTCGGTGATCCAAAAAAATCCGCACCGGAATAATTGATCGTATGAGCGCCGTTCGCTTGAATACTGCCCACGGGATTGTTGTAAAACCAGCCACTGTCATAAAAAAGCGTTGAGGGCATAGGATAACCCTCAGTCGAGTTCGCCCCATCGTTCCGATAGAATTTGACATCAACTCCAAGAGACGAATTAAGGGTCACATTCGGGGTGTAATACTCGAAGGAAAAATTGGTCAAAGTCCACGTGTTTGCACTCATCGTGATTTCATTGCCGACCGTCAAACTCTCCCCCATTTGAAGCAGGTTCCCGTTGTAGAGGCCTGAATCGTCGTAAATCGTGCTGGCCACCGCAGTGAATCCAAGCGACAGAACAGCCGCCGCGCAAAATAGCTTGCTTGAAGAATGATTCATATTTCCCTTTTAATTTTTGGTTTAAATTGTTTTTTTATTTTCTTTACCTGCCTATTAAAACGCATATGGGGATGAGTGTCAATGTTTTTTTTAGAAATTTTTAGTGCCAATTTTCTCTGCTCGCAGGGCCACGTCTGACCATGTTTCAGAAAAAAAGGCCCCCAGGCAGTTATTTTAACCACCCAATTGGAACGGCGATTTCGGCTGTCCAACCCGAAACTCGATTTTGTGGCTTTTCGGTTTCACAGTTAATCCCCTGCTGCTGGGGTTTTCAGCCTTTGATTGGCACGGCCAGTGCTCCCGTTGTTTCTGGACATCGTCCTCTTGACCATCATTTTGGCGGCGGAAATTTAATTTCAGCAACGAACAGTTTTCCACCGGTCATAGGCCGAGAAACTCACTAAAAACACGGACGAATATCTTCCCGGTAAAATCCGCAAAAAAAACCCACCCTCGCCGGAGCGAAGATGGGTTGAATAGTAATAAATCAATTACGGTGATGGATAATTATGACCGCCAGGCGGGGCGGGGCTGCCTGAACCGGGAGCATGGACGACCAGCGTTCCAGAAATTGGAGTCAGCGGCGCCCCGGATGACGGTCCGCGGACGAAACTGGGCGTATCAGAACCAAGCGCCGTTGGGGTGCTCGCCAAACCTCCATTTTGAACAGCCTGCAGCACTATGCTCACAGAAGGAATTTGTCCATTGTAACTGGCCAGTGTTTGACTGATGACATTTTTCAGTTCAGGAATGGCGGCGACAATGCCCGCCAAAATTTCCTTGCTGGCTCCCGGAACAACTGCCGCCACCGCGTCCGCCACGTTTTGATAATCTGCCGGCAACACCTTGCACATGGCTTCAACAATCGAACCCGCCATGGCCGGAGCCGCCGCAGCGGCAGCCCGCGCGATGGCAACCACCTCGCTCGGCACCAACACGACGGCGGTCGCACTGGCGGTCGCGGCCATTGCCGGCGACGACTTGGCGATGCTGCCGACGATTGCCGGGGCGGCGGCGGGATTCAAACCCACAGCGGCTTTGACGACATCAATGGTTGTCTGCTTGATATTTTTGGCATCCGCCTGCAAAACCAATTCAGCCGCTTTGGCTGGCAGTTCGACGGAAGTGGCCGTGGTTAAAACGCCCAAAAATGGACTGGCACCGGTGGTTTCACCCGCGCTCACTTTAACCGCCATCGCCAACGCGACAGCGACCGCAAGGAACATCGTATTTTTTAATGATTTCATAATTTTTTTTAGCGGGCGTTCACCCTTCAAATTTACTTAACGAACTGATTATTTACCCAGTCAGGCTTTTTGTCAACAGTAAATTTTGCCAATTTCGTGCAGTTCTTTGCGGAGCCTGGCGCAGTTAAAAGATGTCAATCGCCCAAGCGGCCCCAAAAGCCGCCGTCCCGGCCTTTGATCTGACTTCAAACATCACTCGGTTGCTTCCCGGAGAAACCTGTCCTCCGCCAAAGCGACGCTATTTTTGTGCAACTTCAGCAACGAAAAACAAAAAACCGTGTCGGACATCTCAATTATCCAGTTTTGATCGCACTACGACAGCCGTCAACGCCGCGTCCCAATCTTTCCAGACCGGCTCGTAGCCGAGCTTGCGGATGCGTTCCGCCACTTCAAACGGCGGGCGTTCGTCGGCAATATTGAACTGGCCGGTCGCATTCGTCGGATGATTCGCCTGCGGCGCCCATTCGCTGGCGCCGGAGGCAAGTTCCTTGATGAGGCCGCGTTCGGTGTGATGGATTTTTTCCTTGCCCGCGCCGGTGTAGCCGCCTGGTTCAGTGTGGCTGCCCGCGCTCATCATCGTCACGCCGAGCGGAATCAGGCCGTCGCGCAGCTTCGGATTTTCACGTGTGGACAACACGATGCCGACATCGGGAAACATCAGGCGCAGCGCGCAAATCAGTTGGACCAGCTCGCGGTCGCTGATGTGCGTGAGCGGCTCGAACTCGCCCGCGCAGGGCCGCAGCCGCACGGTTGAAATCGTCAGCGCCGCCTTCCAGCAGTTGCGCAAAAGATAGTCCGCGTGCGCCGCCGCGCTCAACGCCTCGAACCGCCAGTCGGCCAAACCGTAAAGCGGGCTGATGCCGAGCCGGCGAAACCCGGCAGCGTAGGCGCGTTCCGGCGTTTCGAGCCGCCAGTCGAAATTCCGTTTCGGCCCGGCGGTGTGCATGTCCGCATAAACCTTACGGTCATAACTTTCCTGATAAACGACCAATCCATCCGCGCCAGCGGCGACGAGCGGACGATAATCTTCCGTTTCCATCGGCCCGACTTCGAGCGAGATGCCCGGCCAGTCGGCGTGCAGCATGGCGATGCAGTCGCGCAGATAATTGTTCGAGACAAATTTCGGATGCTCGCCCGCGACGAGCAGCAGGTTGCGGAAACCTTGTTCACGCAACGCCTGGGCCTCCTGCCGCAATTCGTCGAGCGAAAGCGTCACGCGCAGAATCGGATTGTCGCGCGAGAAGCCGCAGTATTGGCAGTTGTTGATGCACTCGTTGGATACATACAGCGGCGCGAATAGCCGGATGGTTTTGCCGAAACGCTGCTGTGTCATTAAGTGCGCGCGGCGGCCCATCGCTTCCAGGTTTTCTGCGGCGGCGGGCGAAATCAGCGCGGCGAAATCGGCGAGGCTGATTTTATTTTTGCCAGCGGCCGCGCGCGCGGCGGCGGTGCCGGTGGCCAGCGATTTTTTAACGAGCGCGTCCAGCGGCAACGAATTGAATTCAGTGACAAAACTCACGGAGTTAATCTAGCAAATTGTCGGGAAAATTCCAAACTTGATGTATCGCGCGAAGCCGGGTGCTGAAACGGAAGGTGAATTTTCCTTCGCCACCTTCGCGCGCTTCGCCCGTCCTAAAAAGCCTGCGCACTTTCAACTCTTTTTCCAAATATAGCGGAACAAAATTACGCGCAGCACAGCGGCGAGCGGGATCGCCAGGATACCGCCGAGAATGCCGCCCAACAAAGTCGTGCCCGCCATCACCGCGATGATGATGACCAGCGGATGCAGGCCCACGCGATCACCCATGATTTTGGGCGAGATGACGAAGGCTTCGAGCGATTGCACCACGGCAAAAACCGCCAGCACCAGCAGCGGATGCTGCCAGTCGCCATATTGCACAAATGCCAGTGCGACCGCCGCCACGCAGATGATAATCGCGCCCAAAAACGGAATCATCGTCAGCACCACTGCGGCCAGCCCAAGTAAATACGCATAGTTCACGCCGATGATGAGAAAGCCGACGGTGTAAAGCACGCCATCGCAAATCGCCACCAGCACCTGCCCGCGAAAGAAAGCGATGAGGTAGCCGCTGATGGCGTCGAGCACAAACACAACTTCTTCCTTGGCCCGCGAATCCTGTAATGGCAGATAATGTTTCCAGCGGCTTTCAATGCGGCGTTGCTCCAGTAAAAAATAAAAAGCATAAACCGGGATCAAAACCAATCCCGCCAGCAGGCCGAAACCGGAAAAAATTTTCAGCACATGGTCCCACAGCCAGGAACCGATTTTTGGCAGGCTGCCAGTCAGCCAGTCCGTCGCCTTGGTCAAAGCGGCTTGTTGCGCGCCGCTGGTGGACGGCGCATTCGTTGTCGCAGCCGATGGGAGGTTGCTGGGAGGCAGATTCGTTGACCCCGGCGGCTGCGGGCCATTGCTCGAAAGTGGACTCACCGCGCGCGGTTTGTGGACCAAATTGCGAAGAAATTCCGACGGCTGCGCGACAAATGCGCTGACTTGCGCCTGCACGCGTTCGGAATATTCAGGAACTTTCGAAGCCAGATCTTTCGTTTCGACGACGATTTGGGGCAGGATGCTCGCCAGCACGCCGAGCACCACGGCGAGGGCGATGGCAAAAACCAGCACAATGGCGCGGATCCGCGAAACTTTTTTTTGCTCGAAAAAATCCACCACCGGCGACAACAGGCAGGCCACAACCCCCGCAATCGCCAGCGGCCACAGCACCGGGCTTAACAAATCCAGCACGCGGCCCAGCCCCCACACCGCCGCCACCATGAGCGCGATGACCGTGGCGATGGCGAGTCCCGTCAACGCAAACCAGATGACGCGCGATTGTTTTTTAGTGGGTGGCGGCAAGTTCATCGGCGAATCAAGGGTTGCGTCCGGTCAATTCCTCGCGAATCCAATTTGGGTGACGGTGTAAATCCAGCACGGCGAACACTTGGGTTTCAGTTTTGGGTTCACGGTAATAAATTCCAAACGGGAACCGATGGGCCAGCATCCGATAAAACCCGAAATGACGCGAGTGAATTCCGTGGTAGAACGCCAGGCTGGCAATGTCGGCCACCAACGAATCAGCACAATAATCTCCGGCTCCAAATTCCTGCGCGTCATAAAAATCCCGTGCTTGCTCAATATCTTCCGCAGCTTCCGCCAGAACGACCACAGTTCTCATGCCGCGCGTTTGGCGAGCCGTTTCTTGAGCTGGACGAGCGTAAGAAATTCTCCCTTGCCCGCTTCAACCTTGGCGAGCCGTTGCTGCAAAACTTTTTTGTGCCAGCCCGGCGATTCGAGTTTATCTGTCTCGGCGGACATCGAACGCCAGAGCAGTTCCATGGCCTGCACTTTTTCCGTGCGGCTCATCTGTTCGATTTCAAGCGTTCCAATCATGCGGTTAAAGTTTGATACGCGGCGTCCGGGCAGATTTCGATTTCGTCCGTCCACGCGATCTGGCTGCGGTCGCCGAGGTGGACTTTTTTGAAAAACGCCTCGTCCTGCAACGGCGCGAAAACGCCGCGCCCGACCGAATCGGACAAATCCACAACGCCGCTCACGCCGTCCGCGTAGTCCACACGGATTTTGTAGCCGGGCAAAGCCATAATGTTCACAGGCCGAATCACGCTGCCAAAGTGCCATTGCGGAAATGCGACGTCAAAGTGTAGCTGGTTTGGTGAAATACTCGTTAGCCTTCTTATCTTTGAAAAGTGAGATTGCAAGCACAACTGGCACAGAAAAGATTGGGTGCAACGGCAACAGCAACCATTCCCACCAAGCCGGCGCGCTAAAAATTTTCATCCGAAACATCTCTTCAAGAAAGAAGGCGGGAATTAAAATCACAATGGCAGACATAATCCAGCGTGACCGTTTTGCACGGATACAAGAGTAAAAAAGTCCACGCAAACTGAAAAAAAGCGGACTTGCAAAATATATTATTCCGGCTGGCGAGATCGTCTGGCGAAAACTCCACAGCGGCCAGAGAAAAAACGATCCATAAATTAAAAAGGCAACTCGGTTAAATTGAACCGCAGGCGTCGTCTTAATTAATGATTGGCCAGACATTCCCTTTTATTTTGTTGCGGGTTCATATTTGCCCCAACTTCTTCGATTCCTCTGTCGCGGCGCGGACGGCGCGCAGCCGGTTTTTCCAGTTCGCGCAAGTTGAAAACAATTTGCCGGCGGAAATGGAAGCCGCTTCACGGCACCAGGGTCAGGGCAAAGACCTTCACGTTGCCATTGTCCGGCAGCGTCACGCTCTTGACGGCCTTCGTTTTGTCCAGGTTGAAGGAATAACCATATACATTATACGTCTGTTCGTCTTTTGTGCCGTCTGACTGGTTGCGATACTCCATCGCGAGCACTTGAGCTTCGCGTGGATAACTTGCAGGCGTGAACCAGTCGCTGACGCTTTGCGTGTTGGTCTGGATGGTGTTGTCGTCATAGGTCACGAGGAACTTTTGCGATTCCTGGTTGCCGTTCACTGCGAGCATCAACAGTCGCAACGAGGAGAATTTGCCCGCCGGCAGTGGAATGGTCTGCCCGGCGGCGGTGATGACGTTTGAGCCGTCCGCCAGACCGAGGTTGAATTTTATTCCGTTCCAAGTTTGCGTCTGGCCCAGCAGGTTTGCCGAGCAGGCGAATCCCACGCCGTCCAGCCCGTCGGAAAATTCCGCGCCATCTTTGTAGATGCCGGCCAGGTTGAAATACGGTGCGAGCGGAACCGGCACGGCGACGGCTTCCGCGTGACCGTCCGCACTGATGACATCCATTTCGCTGTAAAACGTGTTGCCGAATGTGTCGTCGGATTCGGTTTGGGAGCAGTCGAACAGAAGATAACGATATTTGCCGATGGCACCGTCGGAGTCGGAAATGCTGACGCCATATTGTCCACCGGCATTACCCTCTTTTGGCCGCGCATCCACTTTGGCGATCAGTTTCCATCCGGCCGTCTCCGGGTTCACTCCGCTGTCAGGCTTGGCGTTGAAACCCGCCGCCGTTCCATCGCTGGCATAGAGATTATACAACTGCGGCCCGCGCGTGTTGGGATGCCACGAATAGGTGTTGACCTGCTGGATGGCGGTCACGCCGCCCAAATCCACCTGAATCCGCCCGCCGGGCGAACCCGCCGCGAAAAAGAAATTCTCATCCGGCTGATCCTCTTCGGTCGGCAGCTCGCCGTCGTTGAGCTTGCTGATGTCGCCGCTGTTGTCGTCCGCCGCGCCGGTCGCAATCGTGAACTTGGCCTTCGTCGCCGCGTCATTTTCGGCGGGCGGCGGAACATTGCTGAACTTGAATTGTGCCGTGGTGTTATCATTGCTGTTATGTCCAATAACAATTTTGATTTCGGCGGACGCCACCGCCGCGGACAGCAGCAGCGCTGAAATGCCAGCCGCAAGCGTCTGCGAAGTTTTCATAGAAAAAAATTCATGACCGCGTGACCTTGAATGTAGAAGATCGCGCCTTGGTGTAAATGCAAAAAAAGTTGTCCGCGCGCCGGACAAGTTTTTTCCCGGGAATTTATCGCGCCAATCCCGGCGGTGCTTTCATTCATTTCTGATTTGACGCCGCTTCCCAAAAGCGCGACAACTGCGGACATCATGAATGCCAAACGCTGGTTTGCCTGGGCGTGCCTGGCGCTGATGCTGGTCGCGGAATTTTTTTTGTTCCGCGCGAACCACGAGCGCGACGCGGCGCTGACGGATTTGCGCGCCGCGCGGCAGCAGTTGCACCAGGCGCAGGCGGAGCTGGACGATTTGAAAAATTCCAGCGCGGGCGCGCAGGCGGCGGAAATTTCCAGTTTGCGCAGACAGAATGAAGTGCTCACCGGCAAGGTCGGCGCCCTGCAAAAAAACGTGGACCAGCTGCAAAAAGAAAGCCAGCAGACGGCGCAGCACCTGACCACCGCACGCACGGCGCTGGAACTGCAGCAGGAGCATTTGCAGCAGCTCCAGACGGAACAGCAGCAGGCCGTGCAGGCCGCCAACGCCAACGCCTGCATCAACAATCTCCGCCAGATTGACGCGGCCAAGCAGACCTGGGCGCTGGAAAAAAACAAAACCGACGCCGACGTGCCGGCCGCGCAGGATTTGCTGCCGTATTTCCAGACGGGAATTTTCCCCGTCTGCCCCGATGGCGGCACTTATTCCATCAACGCCGTCGGCGCGTTTCCGACCTGCTCAATCCAGGGCCATGTGCTTCCGCCATAGGCCGCGCTTTCCTGATTTTCATTCTTGGCTTTCACCGTCCGTAGGCTAATCTCTGTGTTCTGAAAATTTATGATTGAAACGGACATTGAACTTTTGAAGGGCATCGCCAACCAGTTGCGCATCCATTCCATCGAGGCGACAACTGCGGCGGCCAGCGGCCACCCGACTTCCTGCTGCTCGGCGGCGGACCTCGTCGCCGCGCTGTTTTTCGGCCACATGAAGTATGACGCGAAGAATCCGCACTACTACAACAACGACCGTTTCATTCTGTCGAAGGGCCACGCCGCGCCGCTGCTTTACGCCGCGTGGGCGGAAAATGGTTTTGTGCCGATCCCCGAACTGCTGACGCTCCGCCAGTTCACCAGCGAACTCGAAGGCCATCCCACGCCGCGCCTCGCGTTCGTTGATGTGGCGACCGGTTCGCTCGGCCAGGGTCTCGGCGTCGGTGTCGGCATGGCGCTCGCCGCGCGCCAGGACAAGCTGGATTACAACACCTACGTTTTGATGGGCGACGGCGAGATCGCCGAAGGCGCCGTCTGGGAAGCCGCGTCCCTCGCGGGCATTTACAAGCTGAACAATCTCATCGGCATCGTGGACGCGAACCGCCTTGGCCAAAGTGAGGCGACCGCGTTCGGCCACGACATCGGCGTTTATGCCAAACGGTTTGACGCCTTTGGCTGGCGCGTTGAATCCATTGACGGCCACGACATCGAAGAAATCATCGAAGTGTTGAGCGGCGTTGGCCTGGACGACAAGCCGCTGGTCATCATCGCCAAAACTTTCAAAGGCGCGGGCATTTCATTTTTGCAGGACAAAGAAGGCTGGCACGGCAAGCCGCTGAACAAGGAAGAAGCCGCGGAAGCCATCGCGGAACTTTCTCCGGGCGCCAAGTCCGGCCTCGGCGTGCCCATCCCGTCGCCCTCGCCGCTGGCCGCCCCGAATCTCGCCGCGCCCGCAGGTTATCCCGCCATCAGCTACAACCTCGGCGACGCCATCGCCACGCGCGAAGCCTACGGCAATGCGCTCGTCCGCCTTGGCGAAGCTGATCCACGCATCAACGCGCTGGATGGCGACACAAAAAATTCCACCTACGCGGACAAATTCTTCAAGAAGTTTCCCGAGCGCTCCATCGAATGTTACATCGCGGAACAAAATCTGGTCGCGGTTTCCGTCGGTTTTGCCACGCGTGGCCACGTTCCGTTCGCCTCGACGTTCGCGACGTTCTTCACGCGCGCCGCCGACCAGATTCGCGTCGCGGGCATTTCGCAGTCGAACCTCAAGCTCGTCGGCTCGCACGTCGGCATCAGCATCGGCGAAGACGGCCCGTCGCAGATGGCGCTGGAAGACATTGCGCTGATGCGCGCCATCGTCGGCAGCACGGTGCTGTATCCCGCCGAAGCCGTGGCCACCGAAAAATTGCTGGAACAAATGGCGCAGCACAAAGGCCTCTGCTTCCTGCGCACCTCGCGTCCGAAAACGCCGGTCATTTACGGCAACGACGAACAGTTCCCCATCGGCGGCGCAAAAGTTCTGCGCACGGGCGACAAAGTCACCGTCGTCGCGGCGGGCGTCACGTTGTTTGAAGCCTTGAAAGCAGCCGACACGTTGAAGGTCGAAGGCATCAACATCACGGTCATTGACGCCTACAGCATCAAACCGCTCGGCAAAAAGGAAATTCTCGCTGCCGCGCAAAAGACGAACAACACCGTCATCACCGT